>OOIF01001990.1_pt1 | contig 15154 bp, 11 predicted proteins | sample 1691961 | NCBI WGS metagenome assembly OOIF01 (sample SAMN06348146, study PRJEB24527) | human gut metagenome | biome: human gut; feature: ankylosing spondylitis patient; material: feces | host: Homo sapiens | place: China | collected 2015-10 | reverse complement strand
TTGCCTTTTTCGGCATATTCCAGACCCATTTCCTTGATCTTGTTGAAATCCATAACAGACACCTCTCTCAGCGGAAGGGTACTTCCCCTCCTGTGCTTTCGGATGATGGTTTCATTATAGCGCACTCCACCTCTGATTGCAACGAATTTGCCGCAAGTTTTACAGTTTCGTGCGGATTTGGAAACAGATTTTTCGCATTTACACAAACTCCGGACAGCCCTTCGTCAGTTCGCCTCGCTGCCGTAGAACTCCCGCAGCATACTGTCGGCAGGCAGCAGGTCCAGCGGCAGAGGGGCCACATGCTCGAACCGGCGGGCCGTCTCGTCCCACAGCTCGGCATTGTGGCCTTCCAGCACGAACTGGCGGCGCACCTTTTGCAGCAGCTGGGCGATGAGGCCCATCTCGTAGGTGAAGGAGGTATCCAGCAGGAAGTCCGCCGTGGTCTTGAAGCCCTTGATATACCGGGTCTCGCCGTCCAGGACGCGGTCCCACATGGCAAGGGTCTTTTCGGGGCTGCGGCCGCGGGCGGCGGCATCGCGCAGGGTGCGGCGGCACAGGCGGATGTCCTGGGTGTTGATGACCCGGCGGCCGTCGATGCAGTATTCCTCCCGCAGACCGGCATAGATGCGGTAGACTTCCTCACCGGGCACAAGGCTGGTCAGCTCCGGGTTGAGAGCATGGATGCCCTCCACGATGCAGACGCCGCCCTGCAGATCCACGGGTTCGGTCGCATCCGAGCGCTTCTCGCTGGTGAAATCGTAGATCGGCAGCACGGTCTTTCCCGTCTCGCTCAGCTCGCGGAGGCACTGCCGGATGAGGGGCAGATCCATGGTGTCGGGGTTCTCGTAGTCCAGTGTACCGTCCGGCATCCGGGGGTAGAACTCCGCGCCCCGGAAGAAATTGTCCAGACTGACCACATGGGCCGGTGTGCCCTGCCGGATGAGTTCTTCGGCCAGCTTGTGGGCCGAGGTGGTCTTGCCGCTGGCCGACGGGCCGGTGAGCATGACGATCTTGGTGCCGGAAAAGCGGACTTTTTCGGCCGCGTAGCGGACCCGCTCGCGGTAGCTGCGCTCGCTCATCTCCGCCAGCGCTTCCGGGCTGCGGGCGGCAATGTTATAAAGGTCGATTTCCACCAGACGTTTCGGGACCCAAATCGTGATCATAAAAATCAGCCACTCCTTTTTTCCGTTCCAGAACCTCCGCAAAGCGCTGGATGTATTCGGTCGGGTACTTAAAGTTGAAGATACGCTGCATCCGTTTTCCGCCGTCGGCCACCAGCTTGGTGCTGCCGCCCGCGCCTGCGGAAAGGATGGTCTGGACTTCCTCCATGATATAGATGTTGTAATATCCCTCGTGGCCCGGCTTGCACCAGCCCACGTTTTCCAGATTTTGCAGGGTGTTCTTCTGGCGGTAGAGATAGTAGGGCCGGTAGCCCGCCTCTGCCAGCAGATGGCAGCGTTCCAGCATGGCGGCCACATCGGCGTAGTCGTTCTCCCTCTGGTCCTCGATGACAATGCGGGAGGCCCGCTTGAGGGTCAGGGTGTGGACGGTGATGTTCTCCGGGTCGAGCGCGATGGCCTGCCGCAGGCTGCGCTCAAAGCCCTCCACGGTGTCGCCGGGCAGGCCCGCGATGAGGTCCATGTTGATGTCGTCGTGGCCCGCCTTCCGGGCATCGGCGAAGCAGTCCAGGATGTCCTGCGCTGAGTGCCGGCGGCCGATGCCGGCCAGCACCTCGTCCGAAAAGGTCTGGGGGTTGATGGAGATGCGGGTCGCCCCATACTCCTTGATGACGGCCAGCTTTTCGGCGTCGGTGCAGTCTGGGCGGCCTGCCTCCACCGTGTATTCCACGACGCGGGAAAGGTCAAAGCACTGCCGCACGGTGCCCATCAGCTGGCGGAGCTGGTCTGCCGAAAGGCTGGTGGGCGTGCCGCCGCCGATGTAGATGCTGCACAGCTTCAGCCCGGCCTGCTCTGCCTGCGCCCGGATCTCCTCCACCTCGCGGCAGAGGCAGTCCACATAGGGCTGCACCAGCTTGCGGTCCCGGTCGAGATTGCAGCTGACGAAGCTGCAATAGCTGCACCGGGAGGGGCAGAACGGGATGCCGATGTACAGACTGTAGGTCTTCGGCTCGCTGCCCAGGCGCAGGATCGGCTCCTGCAGATCGGCAATGGCTCTGGCCATCTGGTATTTCTGCTCCGAGCAGTCGAACCGGCTCAGGAAAAAGCGGTCGATCTCCGCTTCGCTCCAACCGGCGGCGCGCTTGTCGTGGATGAGTCGGACCGGGCGCACACCGGTCATCTTGCCCCAGGGCGGGCGGATGCCCGTCCAGCGGCGCAGCAGGTCATAGGTCAGGCTGGCAAGAGCAAAGGCTTCGGTCTCGCCGTCCGGCCCCGGCAGCGGGGCGGAGACGGCCTCCTGCCCGCCGTGCTCCCGCACCAGCGCCAGCAGACCGTCCGGCTTCCGCTCGGCCCACACACAGTCCTCCCCGGCTTCGGGCGGGGTCAGGGTGAGCGGTGCCATTGGGTAAAACAGCCGGACCAGATGCTCGACCTCGTAGCCGGATGCAAGCCCTGTGATATAGATCTTCATGTGTTCCTGCCTTTTTTATGCGTTCCGCAGTGCGGCTTTGATATAATAGTTGGTCTCCAGCTCCTCGCCATAGGTCGAGAAATCCCCGTGGCCGGGCAGGAGCTGGGTCTCTTTGGGGATAGGCAGGCCCGCAAACTTGCGCAGGCTCGCCTCCAGCTTGCGGTCGCTGCCGCCTTCGAGGTCAGTGCGGCCGATGCTGCCCTGAAAGACCGTATCGCCCACAAAGAGATACTCGCTGCACAGCAGCACCACGCTGCCCTCGGTGTGGCCGGGGGTGTGCCATGCGGTGAAGGTCAGCTCATCCACCGAAAGGTTGGCCCCCTCTTCATAACCGAAATCGGCGCTCTTCAGGGGGAAGAGCTGGGTCCCGGCGCAGTCGGCGGCTTCGCACCAGATCTTTGCGCCCCACTCGCGGCTCAGCACACCGGCGCTGCCCACATGGTCGTAGTGGCCGTGGGTGCACAGGATGTGCGTCAGCACGGCACCGTGGTCCCGCAGGATCTTATCATACTCCTGCACCCCGGCCGCCGGGTCGATGATGACCGCATGGCCTGCCTTGGTGAGCAGCAGAAAACTGTTGGTGTAAAACGGCGCAGAGCCGAGAAGATGAAATGCCTGCATGTTATCCCTCTCAATCCTTCTTTTTCCACTCGTCGGTGTCGATGACGATGGTGCAGGGCCCCTCGTTGACCAGAGCCACCTGCATATCCGCCCCGAACTCTCCGTGCCGGACCTCCCGGAGGCCCTGTTTGTTCATCTCGGCCAGAAACAGCTCGTAGGCGTCCACTGCAAGCGGGGCTTTGGCTGCGTGGATGAAACTGGGCCGGAAGCCCTTTCGGGTGTCCCCATACAGGGTGAACTGGCTGACCACCAGCGCCGAATACCCAAGGTCCTTTGCGCTGAGGTTCAGCTTGTCGTTCTCATCCTTGAAGATGCGCAGGCCCGCGCACTTTTCGGCCAGTTTGGGCACGATGTCCAGCGAGTCGGTGTCGCGGACGCCCAGCAGGATGACAAGGCCGGGGCCGATGGCGCGGGGCTCGCCCCCATCGACCCGGACACTGGCCGACGAAACGGCCTGAATGACTGCACGCATGGTTTAACTCCTTGTGACCTTGAGCACATCTTTGACCTTGGACAGGCGGGCCACCACCCGGTTGAGATGCTCGGTGTTGTTGATGCCGATGGTCAGGCTGACCACGGCGCAGTTGTTCTCCACCTGACGGGCGTTCATCGTGTAGATGGGCACCCGGATGTCGGCCAGAGCGCTCAGCACGTCCCGCAGCAGTTCGTTGCGGTCCAGCGCCACGATCTCAAGGCCGGCCTTGTAGCTGTCCTTGACGCTGTCGGCCCAATACGCCTTGACCCAGCGGGGGGCGTTGGTGGGGTCCTTCATGCTGGAAATGGCGTTGGCGCAGCTCTGCTTGTGGATGGAGACGCCGAACCCGCGGGTGATGAAACCCACGATGGGGTCGCCGGGCAGCGGCGAGCAGCACTTGGCGAACTTGATGGGGGTGTTGTCGAACCCTTCCACCACAACGCCGTCGGTGGCATGGACCTTGCTCAGGTCCACTTTGGCCAGCTGTTCGGTCTTGCCTTCCTCGGCCTTGAGCTTCTGCCACTCCTCTTTCAGCTTGGGCAGGCAGTTGGCGATGGTGATGCCGCCGTAGCCGATGGCCGCATACAGCTCCTCGGCGTTGTTCTGGCGCAGGCGGCGGCAGCAGCTGCCGATGAAGTCATCCAGCTCGTCGTCCGGGATGAAGATCATCTCGCGGCGCAGTTCGCGGGCCAGCGCATCGCGGCCCTGCTGGATGTTCTCTTCCCGGCGCATCTTCTTGAACCAGTTGCGGATCTTGCTTTTGGCCTCGCTGGTGCGCACGATCTTGAGCCAGTCGCGGCTGGGGCCTTTGTCCGCCGGGCCGAGGATGACCTCGATGATCTCGCCGGTGGAGACGATGTGGTCGATGGGGACCATCCGGTTGTTCACCTTGCAGCCCACCATCCGGTTGCCGACGGCGGAGTGGATGGCATAGGCAAAGTCGATGCAGGTGGCACCGGCGGGCAGGTTGATGACATCGCCCTTCGGGGTGAAGGCGAAGACCTCCTCCGGCAGCAGGTCGCTCTTCAGGTCGTGCAGCAGGTTGCCGGAATCCTCGCTAACGCGCTGATTTTCCAGCAGCTGGCTGACCCAGGCCAGACGCTCGTCGAGCTTGTCGTGGCCGTCCAGCCCTTCTTTGTACTTCCAGTGGGCCGCAACGCCGTACTCGGCCTGTTCATCCATCTTGCGGGTGCGGATCTGGACTTCGAAGGGGATGCCCTCGTGCCCGATGACGGTGGTGTGCAGGCTCTGGTAACCGTTGGGTTTGGGGGTGGAGATATAATCCTTGAAGCGGTTGGGCAGCGGGTGATACATATCGTGGATGAGGCCCAGGGTGCTGTAGCACTCGGCCAGGGTATCCAGAATGATGCGGACCGCATAGATATCGTAGATCTCGTCGAAGGACTTGTTCTGCATGATGGTCTTGCGGTAGATGCCGTAGATGCTCTTGACGCGGCGCTTGATGGTCGCACCCTCGATGCCGCTCTCTTCCAGCCGCTGCTCGATGACGCCGGACACGCTGGCCAGAAACTCCTCGCCCGCGCGCTCGCTCAGCATCTTGCTGATCTCGTTGTAGCCCACGGGGTCCAGATAGTGCAGGCTGCGGTCTTCCAGCTCTTCCTTCACGTTCAGGATGCCCAGACGGTTGGCGATGGGAGCATAGACCTCCATCGTCTCACGGGCCTTGTCGCGGCGCTTCTGTTCGGGCCAGGCGTCGCCGGTGCGCATGTTGTGCAGCCGGTCGCAGAGCTTGATGATCATCACGCGGACGTCGCGGCTCATAGCCAGCAGCATCTTGCGCAGGTTCTCGGCCTGCAGCTCTTCGATGTTGGAGAACTGGATCTTGGTCAGCTTGGTGACGCCGTCCACCAGCAGGGCCACCTCCTCGCCAAAGGCGGCCTTCAGGTCGTCCAGGGTGGTGGGGGTGTCCTCGACCACATCGTGGAGCAGGGCGGCGGCGATGCTCTCGGTGTCCATGCCCAGGTCCAGCACCAGCCGGGCCACGGCCAGCGGATGGCAGATGTAGGGCTCGCCGCTGCGGCGGCAGACGCCCCTGTGGGCATTGTTGGCCAGGTCATACGCCTTTTGGATCATCTCCATATTGTAGGCTTTGCCGCTGGCCTGGATGGCCTCCACCAGCTTTTCCCAGGTGATGATCTCCGGGCGCACCTCACTGGGCAGCGCCCCTTCGGGGGCGTTGGCAGGCAGAGCCGTAGCTGCGACCGTCGCCACTTCCGGCGGGTTGCTCACGGCCTGATGCAGGTGTGTTTTTGCGGAATAGGAATCCTCCGGCTTGACCGGGTCCAGCATACTTTTTCCCTCTGGCATTTACTCTTCCTCCAGACATTTCAAGATCGGTGCATCGGCAAGATTCTTCTTGCCCTGTGCGGGCACCAGTGCCCAGAACTTTGCCCCGCCGCATTCCTGCACCGCGATGAGCCCCACCTGTTCGAGAGCGGTGAGTGCGACCAGGATCTTGCCGGTGTTCTGCTCCCCCAGCTTTGCGAACAGAGGCTGCAGATCCTCAGCATGCCAGCGCCGGGCCTGCAGTTCACGGTACACTGTGATGATATCGCTCCGTTTGGGCGCCACGGCTGCTTTCTGTTCCGCCGTGAGCGGGGTTCCGCGCCGGAGCGCCTGCACCAGCGCCGTCTGCTCGGCGGCCGCATTGCCCAGCCCCGCCGGGTGCAGCTCCAGGATGCGGCCCGAAAGCTGTGCCCCGCGCGGCGCATCGTAGACCGAAAGGTTCAGCGCGGCGTCCACGACATCGCCCATGGCATAGGGCAGCTGCTCCGGGTGCATCCCGAACCAGACGGCATATATGCTGGCGCTGCCCTGCCGCAGGCGCAGGCGGCAGTGCCTGCCCTCCGACACCGGGTAGATACCGTCGATGACGGCCTTTTCCAGCACAAAAACGGGGGTGGGGTTCTCGGCTCCGTAGGGAGCCAGCTGTTCCAGCCGCCGGACCGACTCCACGGTGATGCGGTCCAGATGGATGGACAGGTCGCATTCCAGCGGCGGCGTGAGGAGCACGGGGCACTCCCGCGCGGCCCACTCGTTCAGGCGGCGGCGCAGCTCATGCAGGTTCTCTTCCCGCACCGAGAGGCCCGCCGCCATGGCGTGGCCGCCGAAGCGGAGCAGGAGATCTTCGCACGAGGCGATGCAGGTGTGCAGGTTGAAGCCCTGCACACTGCGGCCGCTGCCCTTGCCCTCGCCGTGCTCATCCACCGAGACGACGATGACGGGGCGGCCAGTCTTTTCCACCAGCCGGGAGGCCACGATGCCGATGACACCGGGGTGCCAGTCCCGGCCCCAGATGAGGATGACCCGGTCTTCGAGGATGGCGGGTTCCGCATCCAGCTGCTCCTGCGCAGCCCGGACGATCTCCTGCTCGGTCTCCTGCCGGGCCACGTTGATCTCGTTCAGCTTATGCGCCAGCTCCTCGGCGCGCTCCTCCTCCTCGCAGAGAACGAGCTGCAGCGCGGTGACGGCGTTGTCCATCCGGCCCGCCGCGTTGATGCGGGGCGCGATGGCATAGCTGACGTTCTCGGCCGTGATGGGCCTGCCCGCCAGGCCGACTTCTTCCAGCAGGGCCGAAAAGCCCGGCCGGTCGGTCTGCTGCAGCAGTTTCAGGCCCGCCTTGACGAGGGTGCGGTTCTCGCCGGTCAGCGGCATGACGTCCGCCACGGTGCCCACGGCGGCCAGGTCGCCGCAGTAGTCCAGCATCTCTTCCGGCGGGCAGCCATCCAGCGCCGCACAGAGTTTGAAGGCCACCCCCGCGCCGCACAGGCCCTTGAAGGGGCTGTGGTCGTCGGCGCGGCGGGGGTCCACGACGGCCACTGCGTGGGGCAGGGTGTCGTGGGGCAGGTGGTGGTCCGTCACGATGAGGTCCACGCCCAGCGAAGCCGCAAAGTCGGCTTCTTCCAGCGCGGAGATGCCGTTGTCCACCGTGACGATGAGCTGACAGCCCTTGTCGTGGATGGACTGCACGGCGTTTTTCGAAAGGCCGTAGCCGTCGCCCTCGCGGCTGGGCAGCATGCACTTGACGTTTGCGCCCATCCCCTTGAGATGCTGGTACAGCAGGGCCGTAGCCGTCACGCCGTCCACATCATAATCACCGTAAACAACGATGGTCTGTTCTTTGTCGATGGCTTCGAGGATGCGGGCACAGGCTTTGTCCATGTCCGTCAGGAGCATGGGGTCGCTCAGTTCTTCCTCGCCCGCCAGCAGCGTCAGCGCCTCGGTGGGGTCGGTAATGCCGCGCGCGGCCAGCACACCCGCCAGCAGGCCCGCTTCCTTCTGCTGTGCCGCCAGCGTGGCGGCGTATTTCTGCTCGCTCCAGGGCTCGTCGTCCAGAGCGTTCTGCTCCAGTTCTTCGGTGTTCTGTTCCGCAATGGCGGCGGTCAGCTCCTTGAGGGCGGTGCGGTCAAATTCTTTTAAGGTCCATGCCCGGCAGGTCATCGCAATCCCTCCCCGGTCAGGCCGTCGTTGGCCAGCATTCCCTGCAATGCTGCGATCTCGCTGGAGACATCCAGCGCCACATCGCTCAGCAGATTATCGTAGAGGTTGTCATACGCCTGATTGAGCGTATGCAGGATGCCCGCGATGTCCCGGCGGATGCTCTCGGCATTATCGCCTTTCTGGCCCTGCACATCGTTGTAGGTATGCAGCAGCTTGAGGGTGGTCGGGATATAGTATTCCGCGAACCGCCGTGCTTTCGGCAGGCTTTCGGGGTGGGCTTCCAGCCAGTCGCAGATGGCCTCGGTGGTCTTCTGCATGTGGGCCAGCTCCTCCACGCCCTGTGCATCCTGCATGAGCTGCTGCTCCTGCGCCAGCACTTTGGCGAAGCGGCGGGTCGTTTCGAGGTTGAGCGGGGTCTCCTGGGGTTCCGCCTGCGGTTCGGCCTTGGGTTCCGGCTCTGCCTGCACAGCGGCTCTGGCCTCCTGCGCGGCGCGGTAATCCTCCGCCGTCAGATAGAGTGTTTCCGTTTTTTCATCCAGCCATCCGTTCAGCCAGCCTTTGCGGATGTATTTTTGCAGCTTCTTCAGCATTTTTTTCCGGTTCTGGTGGACGAGGTCGGCCAGCATCCGGACCGAAAGGCCCTTGTGGTAGTCGGTGGTGTCCGCAAGATCGGCGAACTGCCCCAGCTGCTTTCCGGCTTTCACCCAGGCGGAACCACAGGCCGTCATCCAGCCAAAGCCCGCCGTGGCAAGGGCCAGCACGCTGCCGACGATGCCCAGCGCGTTGTAGGCGGTGTTCATAACGTAGTCCGTGCCCGTCATCAGGATGCCGCCGCCCTCAGTAGCCGACACCACAACGTCAGCCGGCGAAATAATGCCCAACCCAATGAGGCAGCCCAGCGTTCCCAGCCCGAAGATCACCATGAAGGTGATGCCCACGGCCAGCAGGGCTGCACCGCCGTTCTGGCGCTTTTTGCCGTCTGCACGCAGCAGGTCTACGGGGGTCTGCTCCCCTTTCAGGCCAAAGATCTGTCTGGCCCACTGGGGCATCCCGCCCGCGTTCCGGGGCCCGGTTTTCTGTGCCTCCTGCTGGGCTTTGTAGTATTCGTTCCGGCTGTTCCGGAGGGCTTTTCCCGCTTCCGAGATGCCGAAGTTGGCCGCATGGACGGCTGCTTTTCCCACATCCCAGGCCCGGTCGCCGATCTCCATGCCCCGGCCCTCGAAGCCATAGCGGAACGCATCGGACATAGTGTCGCCAAACTCACGCAGCTGGTCTTCCAGTTCCCGCTGCACCTGCTGGCCTTCGGTCTCCTTCATCCTATCGTTTTCACGATCGTTCATCAAAATCTTCTCACCCTTCTGCCGGACGATACCGGCCGATGATCGCGCGGGCGACCCGCAGGCCGTCCACGGCGGCGCTCATAATGCCGCCTGCATAGCCCGCGCCTTCTCCGCAGGGGTACAACCCTGCCAGCTGGGCCGATTCCAGATCTTCTTCCCGCTTCAGCCGCACAGGGCTGCTGGTGCGGGTCTCCAGACCGGTCAGGACCGCGTCCGGCGCGGTGTACCCGGCGATCTTGCGTTCATACGCCCGCAGACCGGCCCGCAGGGTGTCGGCCAGCTCCCCAGGCAGCAAAGCGCCCAGGTCTGCCGCCACGACGCCCCGGTCGTAGGTCGGCTCCACCGTGCCGATATGCAGTTCTCCACGGCCTTCGAGGAAGCTCCGGACATTTTCCGCCGGGGCCGCATAGGCTCCCCCGGCGCGGCCCGCCTGATAGGCGTTGGCTTCCAGCTCCCGCTGGAATGCGATGGCCCGGCGCGGGTCATTGCCGAAATCCTCGGCTCCCACGCTGACCACCACCGCCGCGTTGGCGTTTTTGCCGCTGCGGGCGTGGTAGCTCATGCCGTTGGTCACCACCCGGCCCGCCTCGCTGGCCGAGGCCACCACCTGCCCGCCGGGACACATGCAGAAGGTGTAGACACACCGGCTGCCCACATGCTGGGACAGCTGGTATTCCCCGCGCGGCAGCGCCGGGTGGCCCGCCGCCTCGTGGTAGAGGCTCTTTTCGATTGCACTTTGCAGATGCTCCGCCCGGAAGCCCACGCTGAACGGCTTGCACTCCAGCACAAGGCCGCTGTCCATCAGCATTTCAAAGGTATCCCGCGCCGAGTGGCCGACCGCGAACACCAGCGCCTCGCACGGGAAGCTGCCCTGCGTGGTCTGGACGCCGACAAGCCTGCCATCCTTCCGCACAAACCCGGTCAGAGCCGTGTTGAAATGCACCTCGCCGCCCAGGGATTCGATCTCTTTCCGGATGGAGGTGATGACGCCCCGGAGCAGGTCTGTGCCGACATGTGGCTTCTGCTTCCAGGCGATCTCCGCCGGGGCACCATGCTGCAAAAACACTTCGGTGACAAAGCCGCACAGCGCATCGCCGATGCGGGTGGTCAGCTTGCCGTCCGAAAAGGTGCCTGCGCCGCCCTCGCCGAACTGGATGTTCGCGTTCTCGTTGAGCTCGCCGGTGGCGGAAAAATGCTCCACCGCCTTCACCCGCTCGTCCAGCGCCGGGCCGCGCTCCAGCACGATGGGCCGGTAGCCCTGCCGGGCCAGCAGCAGCGCCGCGAACAGCCCCGCCGGGCCAAGCCCGCAGACGATGGGCCGATGGGCCAGCGGCTCGGTGCCGTTCCGGACGGAAAAATCGGTCCTGCTGCGGAGAGCAACGCAGGGCGAGGCCCCTGCAAATGCAGATTCCTCACCCTCGTCCTTGAGCGTTACCGCAACGGTATAGACCAGTCTGGGCTGGCCGTGGCGGGCATCCACCGACAGCTTTGCCACACCGAGATGGGCGGCTTTGCTGCGGGGGATGCGGGCCAGGTGCAGCGCTTTTTCAAAGGCCTGCGGCTCCCCGGCGGAAAGGGGGAGCCTGATGTCTCTTACCAAAATCATACGATGATTGCTTTCTTTTTTCATTGCCGCCCCCTGCATACAGTATGGACAGAGCGGGCTGCGCTTTAGTTGCTCTCGATCTTGCACTGGATGACATAGCTGCCCAGCGCGAAAATTTTGCCGTTGGACGGCACATACAGTCTGCATGCGATGTTTTGCTGGCCGATGGCCACCGCGAAGTCGTCCGCGTCGATCTCAATGACGACCTGTTCCGGCGTCAGGGCCTCCATCGCGCCCGCCGGGCCGCAGAGGGTCACGTTCATCAGCCGCTCGGTCTCCACCGTCAGGGTATAGGTGGAGGGCAGGTTGACCACCTGCACACACTCGGCGGGCAGATTCAGGGTCTTGGTCTCCAGTTTGGAGGAATCGAAGCTGACGGTGATCGTGGAGATGTTGTCCAGCAGGCGGATATCGTTGGGCAGCTCGATGGGCATTTCATAGACCTTGTTCAGCGAGAAGGTGGACAGGTCGATGGTGCCGACGGACAGGGTGGACAGCTTGTCGATCTGGCTGGCCGGGCCCGCCACGTTCAGGGTCTTCTTGCTCAGCGTGTAGGTCAGCACCGAGTCGTCAAAATCGCGCGGGGCGTTGATGAAGCTGACGCTGACGGGCAGCGTGGCCATCTTGTAGACCTGCAGCGTGACCTCCACGCTCGACTCTTCCAGCGTGGTGTACGCGAACTCGACTTCGCTGCCGCTGTTGGTGTAAAACCGCAGGGCGGTATCGAGGGTGACGGATTCCGTCAGCTCGCCGTTGTGGGTCACCTCGGCGGTGCAGGTGGTCACCTTGTCGATCTCGGTGCTGGGGCCGGAGAGGGTCACGCTCTCCTTCGAAAGCTCCGTCCCATACAAAATATATCCATCGGCAATGGTCAGGTAGTTGGTGGTCACCGTGATGGGGACCGTCTTTTCCTCCACCACATCAAAGACCACGTCCACGCTGTTGTCGCCGCCCTCGATGGAGACGGTGACGCCGTTCAGCAGGCCGTTGACGCCCCGCACCTGCAGATGCAGGGTCTTCTCGCCGCTGTCGCGCACACCGGACCAGTCCGGGTAGACGACGAAATCGGATGCCGTGAGGCTGCCGATGGCGTAGCCGTCGCCGGAAACTTTCAGGGTGACGTATTTTTCCGGGGCGCTGACAATGCTCAGGCCGCGGGAGGTGTACGCGGCGGAATCGTAGGTGAAATCCACCGGCACATTGGCGATGGTCTTGGTGGTGCCGGGCTGGACCACGATGGTGACGACCATCCAGGCCACGATGGCACCCACGATGGCCAGCAGCAACCGGATGCGGCGGTCGTCCAGGATGCTCTTGCTGTGCTGGATGGCAGGCTTTGTGCCGCTCTTGTTCGGCTCGTTGCTCATGACTGCTCGTCCTCCTCTTTCTGGTTCACCCAGCTCAGCAGGCGCTTGACTCTGCCCTTCCAGCTGTTGTCGGTCTTTTCGCTGGCGGTCTCCTTGGGGATCATCTCATCCACCAGACGGGTGTACAGGGTCTGGCGGTCAAAGTGGCGGATGAGGACGCCGTTCTTGGCCATGGAGATGATGCCCGTCTCTTCGCTGACGACGATGGCGATGGCGTCGGAGTTCTCCGCGATGCCCAGGCAGGCGCGGTGGCGGGTGCCCATATCCTTGCCGAGGTCCAGGTTATTGGACAGCGGCAGCACACATCCCGCCGCCTTGATGCGGCCATTCTCGATGATGGCGGCACCGTCGTGCAGGGGGGTGCCCTCGTAGAAGATGGTGCCCAGCACTTCCAGGTTGACCGCGCTGTTCACCGGTGTGCCGGTGCGGACGATCTCAGAAAGATTGGTGCTGCGCTCCAGCACGATGAGCGCACCGGTCTTGGTCTCGGAAAAGCGCTCGGCGGCGTCGCAGATGGCGATGATGGCGCTGCGCCAGGCCCCCTTGAAGCTGGGGTCGTTGTAGCGGCCCTTCACATTGAAGAGCTTCGAGGCCCACTGGTCGGTCTGGCCCATCCGTTCCAGCGCACGGCGGATCTCCGGCTGGAACAGCACGACCAGCGTCAGCAGGCCGACCTGCAGCAGCGAGTTGAGCAGCCATGTAACCGTGCGCATGTTGAGCACGTTCGCCACCAGATAGACGGCCAGCACCAGCAGGGCACCCTTGGCCAGCTGCCCGGCGCGGGTGCGGTTGATGATGCCCAGCAGCTGATAGATCAGAAACGCGATGATGATGATATCCAGAAGGTCCGCCAGCTTGAACGTCTGGAAATTCGCGATGATCGAGTTCAGAGTCATGAAAGTTTCTCCTGCTTACAGCGTTTCGATCAGAGCCACCGCATGGACGGCGATGCCCAGCCCCTCGCCGGTAAAGCCCAGATGCTCTTCGGTGGTGGCCTTGACGCTCACGGCGTCCAGCGGCATCCCGAAGGCTTCGGCCAGCTTTTCGCGCATGGCGGGGATGTAGGGAGCCAGCTTCGGCTTCTGGCAGAGGATGGTGGAGTCGATGTTCTCGACCTTCCAGCCGTTCTCCCGGACGATGCGGGCCACATGGCGGGCCAGCATCAGGCTGTCGGCCCCGGCATATTCGGGGTCGGTATCCGGGAAGTGCTTCCCGATGTCGCCCAGAGCCGCTGCGCCCAGCACAGCGTCCATGACGGCGTGGGCCAGCACGTCGGCGTCGGAATGGCCCAGCAGGCCCTTCTCATACGGGATCTCCACACCGCCCAGGATCAGCTTGCGGCCCTCCACGAGACGATGAACATCATAACCATGACCAATGCGCATAGGTTCTCCTTCCTTCTGCTGCGGGCGGGGCAGGTCCTCCCGCGTGGTGATCTTCAGATTGGCGTAGTCGCCCTGGGTCAGCTGCACCGGGCGTCCGGTCAGCTCGAACAGGCTGCAATCGTCGGTGACGAGGCGGGCCTTTTCTGCGTCCAGCTCTTCCAGCGCAGCCAGATAGGCGGCACGGTCGAAGCACTGGGGGGTCTGCACCGCATACAGTGTGCTGCGGTCGGGCGTTTCGGCCACCATGCAGGCCTCCGGCACGGTCTTGCCGTCGCCGCGCACAGCCCGCTTGACGGTGTCCTTCACCGGGACCGCCGGGGCCGCGGCCCCGCAGGCCGCTGCGGCGTAGACGGCCGCCTCGATGACGGCTTCGCTCACAAAGGGGCGGGCCGCATCGTGGACGGCCACAAGGTCGCCGTGCGCCGCCAGCACACCGTTCTTCGCGCTCTCGGCGCGGGTGGCCCCGCCGGGCACTACCTGCACCGGCTTTGGGCAGGCCGCAGCCTGCTGCTCCAGAAAGGCGCGGTTCTTACCCGCCACCAGCACGATCTCATCCACCAGCGGGCACTCCGCAAAAGCGCGGATGCTCCGCTGTACCACGGTCTCCCCGCCCAGATCAAAGCTGAGTTTGTCGAACCCCATCCGGGTGGAGGAACCTGCGGCCACCAGGACCGCCGTCACACGTTTTTCCACTTCTGACACCTACCCTGTCTTCCGTTTTTCGTGCCTTCCAGAAAGCACAGAATGATACATTGAATATTATAGCGTATTGCCCGGCAAACTGCAACTGCACCGGGCAATAAAAAATGGAGCCGTTGAAGAAACTCCCCCAGTCACGGCTTCGCCGCGCCAGCCCCCCTCTGGGAGAGGGCCTGAACGCTGCGGTCAGCTATGAAGCCTCCCTCTGTGAGGGAGGTGGCATCGCACAAGCGATGCCGGAAGGAGTCCTGCAACAGCTCCAAAAATCGTTTGCTTTTACTTCAGGATCGGCTCAATGGCAGCAGCCAGAGCGTCCTTCTGGGCCTGTGCCTCGGCCAGGTCCTTGCCCAGGGTGGTGAAATAGGTCTTGATCTTCGGCTCGGTGCCGGAGGGACGGACCACGACAGTAGCGCCGTTCTCCAGCGTGTAGATCAGGACGTTTGCGGCGGGCAGGCCGGTCTCTTCGGGCTTCTTATAGTCGGTGACCTTGACGACCTTGTGGCCGGCCAGCTCGGTCAGAGGCTCGTTGCGCAGCTTCTGCATGATGGAAGCCATTTTCTCCATGCCGGTCAGGCCGGGGAACTCGAAGCTGTCCACCTTGTTCAGGTAGC
>OOIF01001964.1_pt1 | contig 15286 bp, 14 predicted proteins | sample 1691961 | NCBI WGS metagenome assembly OOIF01 (sample SAMN06348146, study PRJEB24527) | human gut metagenome | biome: human gut; feature: ankylosing spondylitis patient; material: feces | host: Homo sapiens | place: China | collected 2015-10 | reverse complement strand
GTGTTTGCGGCGGGCCCCCAACATCGCGCATTAAAAAGAGCGCCCCTATGGGCGCTCTTTTTCGGTACAGGCCCAGATGTCCGTATCACCGTAGAGCACCTGGCCGCTCTGGGGTTGCTTGAGGCCCATGAGCGTGCGCAGGAGCGAGCTCTTGCCGCAGCCGGAACCGCCCATGATGAGGAAGATGTCATCGGCGGCCACATCGAAATTGACGTCACGCATGAGCACGAAGGAGCCGTAGCCCAGGGTCAGGTCGCGGACGCGCAGGCGGGGAGTGCTCATGTCAGATGCCCAGTACGTTGCAGATGATGGTGATGACGGCCGTGGCGATGATGATGCCCACGATGGACTGGACCACGGCCGTGGTGGTGGCCAGGCCCACGGCCTGGGCGCTGCGGCCGCAGCGGATGCCCTGATAGCAGCCCGCCAGGGCGATGATGATGCCGAACACCGTACCGTAGGCGATGCCGATGAGCCCGTGGACGAAGGAGACCATCTGCATGGTGGCGTTGAGGTATTCGGCGGAACTCAGCCCCAGCATGGAGACGCCCACCACATAGCCGCCCAGGATGCCCATGAGGTCGGCATAGACCGTGAGCAGGGGGACCATGAGCATCAGGGCCAGCATGCGCGGCAGCACCAGAAAATCTATGGGCGAGATGCCCAGGGTGGTCAGGGCGTCCACCTCCTCGTTGACCTGCATGGTGCCGATCATGGCCGCATAGGCGGCCCCCACGCGGCCGGACATGACCACGCCCACCATGACCGCGCCCATGACGCGCAGCATGCCGATGCCCACCAGCCCGGCCACATAGATCTGAGCGCCGAACTGCGTCAGCTGCACCGCGCCCACAAAGGCCAGGATCAGACCGAACAGCAGGCTGGTGATGGAGATGATGGGCAGGGCGCGCACACCGCATTCGTACATGGCTTCTATAAAGTCCTGCATGCGCATGCCGGCGCGTCCCAGGATGAGACGCCAGATGGAAAGGGTCACATCGCCGAGGAATTCCAGAAAATCCGCACAGCGGGGCGGCAGGCCCATGACCGCTTCGCCCACCCGGGCGAAAAGCCCTTGCCGGTGGTCGCTGCGGGCGGCCCCTGCCTGGGCCGGGATGGCGAAGGCCAGGTGCAGCAGTCGTGCCAGTCCTGTGGGCAGGTCCTGGCTGATCTCGATCTGCGCGGCGCGGGCGGCCTTGTGCAGCTGGACGAGGAAGACCAGGAGGCTGCTGTCCCAGGCGTCGAGGGAGGCCGCCGCGAGGTGCAGCTGCCGGATGCCGGGGCCTCGCAGCTGCTGCAGGGCGTCGGCACACTGCGGCGGCCAGGGCGTATTGATGGCCCAGCTGCCGGAGACGGTGACCTGCAGGCGCTCTCCGGCCCTGTCCAGGTTTACTTGCGGACTTGTTTCCATCTCTATAGTATACGCGCAGGACAGAAGCTACGCAAGGAGGGAGGCCGCTCCCCCGCAGGCTTTTTCCCCTTTTTTGCTTACCCTACAACCCCGGATTGCCATGTCGCTGAAACAACGCCTCGGGCTTGCCGCAGAGCCCGTCTTTCTCATGGATGGCTCGGCCTTCATCTATCGCGGCTTTTTTGCCAACAGGAACATGCAGCGTTCCGACGGTTTCCCCACCAATTCCCTGGTAGTGGTCAGCCGCGTGCTGCTGCGCATCCTGCGCGAAGAGCGCCCCCGCTATTTCGCCTTCGTGCAGGACGGCAAGGGCCCCAACTTCCGGCACGAGATATTCCCCCTCTACAAGGCCAACCGCGATGCCACGCCCGAAGATCTGGTACGCCAGCTGGATCCCATCCACCGCATGGTGCGGGCCCTGGGCCTGCGGCTGGAAGTCTCGCAGGGCTGCGAGGCCGACGACTGCATCGCCTCGCTGGCGGCGCGCTTCGCGGCGGAACATCCCGTCATCATCGTCAGCGGCGACAAGGACCTGAAACAGTGCCTGGGCCCCAACGTCTACATGTGGGACCCGGCCTCCAAGGAAGAAAAGCTGGTGAGCGAGGCCGATTTCACGGCAGAGAGCGGCGTGACGCCCGCCCAGTGGCCCGACGTGCAGGCCCTCATCGGCGATACCAGCGACAACATCCCCGGCGTGCCGGGCATCGGTCCCAAGACCGCGCGCCAGATCTTCTCCATCTGCCCCAGCCTTGAGGACATCCGCGACCATTTCGTCCTGCTGCCGCCCAAGATGCAGGCCAAACTGCAGGCGCATCTGGAAAACATGTTCACCTGGCGCGAGCTCACCACCCTGAGACGTGATTTCTGCCCCGGCGTCACGCTGGACGACCTGCGCGTGCGGCCGCTGGATGCCGCCACCTGCGCCTTGCTCACGGAAGAGTTCGAGCTCTTCGCCCTGCGGCGCGAGCTGGCCGCCCTGGACCGTCTGCAGGCCGCCGAGGCCGACCTGCCCGAGGAGTTCCTGGATGCGGGCAGCATCCGTGAGGACGCACAGCCTGCAGCCGGGAAGAAAGCGGCTGCGGAACAGGCCTCCCTGCCGCTGGCCCAGCCTGCCCGCAGCGGTCGTGCCACCAGCCAGATGAGCCTTTTGGACGCCATGCCGCAGGAATCCGCGCCCGCGCTGGATGACGTATCGGCCCTGCCGGACTGCGGAGATGCCCGCGTGGCCCTGATCTGGGCCCACGGCGACCGCGAGGCCCCCTATCTTGCCGTGGAAGGCGCTGACGGCAGTTCTTTGGGAGAATGGCAGTGGAAAGGTCCTGTGGCGGAGCTGGCCCGGTGGCTGGCCCCTGCCCGCACCCTGGTGACGGCGGACCTCAAGGGCCTGCTGACCTCCGCGCCCTGCTGGCAGTTCCTGGCCGGGCGGGCGGGGGACTGCATCGATCTGGGCGTGGCCGCCTATCTGCTGAACCCCGAAGAGAACGATTACGGCTGGCCCCGTCTTTCGGCCCGCTGGGGCGCCGTGCTGCGCCATGAACTGGAGAGCAGGGGCGAGACGGCCCCCGGCCCCGCGCGTCTGGGACTGGCCATGGCGCAGCTGTTCGAGCAGCGCATGGAAAAGGACGGCCTGCTGGAGCTGTTCCGGTGCCTGGAGATGCCCCTGCTGCCCGTGCTGGCAGGCATGGAACAGAGCGGGGTGGCCATCGACGCCGCGGCCTTCCGGGCCTTCCTCGACGATGTGCAGGGCCGGCTGGACCAGCTCACGGCCCATGTCTACGAGCTGGCGGGCACGCAGTTCAACATCCGTTCGGCCCAGCAGCTGGGCGATGTGCTGTTCAACGGGCTGGGCCTGCCCGCGCCGCGCAAGACCAAGGGAGGCCAGGCTTCCACCAGCCAGCAGACGCTGGAAAAACTGGCCGGGCAGCATCCGGTGGTGGACAGCATCCTGCAGTACCGCAAGCTGGAGAAGATGCGCTCCACCTATCTCGATCCCCTGCCGCGCCTGGTGGACCCGCAGGGCCGCATCCATACCACTTTCAACCAGAAGGCCACGGCTACGGGACGGCTCTCCTCCAGCAATCCCAACCTGCAGAACATCCCCGTGCGCGGGCCGTTGGGCAAGCGCATGCGCTCCTGCTTCATCGCCGGGCCGGGCCGCCTGCTGGTCTCGGCCGACTATTCGCAGGTGGAGCTGCGCGTGCTGGCCCATGTCTCGCAGGATCCGGCACTGCTGGAAGCCTTCCGCAACGGCGAGGACATCCACGCCCGCACGGCGGCCCTGGTCTATGACCTGCCGCCCGACCAGGTGAGCCCGGACCAGCGCCGCAATGCCAAGACCATCAACTTCGGCCTCATCTACGGCATGGGCGCCCAGAAACTGGCCCAGGAGCTCAAGATCAGCACCACGCAGGCCAAGGACTTCATCGCCCGTTACTTCGAGCGCCTGCAGGGCCTGAAGGAATTTTACGAAGGCGTGGAGGCCTCGGCCCGCAAGCACGGCTTCGTGACCACTCTGGGCGGTCGCCGCCGTCTGCTGCCGGACATCAATTCCGCCAGCGGACAGGCTGCGGCCCTGGCCCGCCGTCAGGCCATCAATACCGTGATCCAGGGCTCGGCGGCGGACATCATCAAGCTGGCCATGCTGGCCGTGGCCCGTGACGAGCGCCTGCGGGAGCTGGATGCCCGCCTGCTGCTGCAGGTGCACGACGAACTTTTGCTGGAAGTGCCCGCCGATGCCGCCGAAGAGGCCGGGGCCCTGGTGGCCCGCCTCATGCAGGATGTCTGCCCCGCAGGCAAGGAGCTTTCCGTGCCGCTGCTGGTGGACTGGGGCACCGGTCACGACTGGGGCGCGGCGCATTAAGTTGCCGACATGGAGGCACCTGTTTGGGAGAAGGGGGACTCGTATGAATCGGGGCCCCTTTCTCCCAGATTTTTTTCTGCGTGAGCTTGGGGAAACGGCCGGAGCATGCAGTTCTTTCCGCGTTTTTCCCCGTTCGTATCCGCGAGTCCCAAAGGGTAGGGGACCGGTGCCTTTTGGGGGGTAGTCTGCTCGCCTTTTGGGCAGCAGCTGCTGGCCCCGTAAAAGCGGGTCGCAAAATACCAATATTTTCAAATGGTTTTTGTCTTGGTACAAATTTTTGGCAAAAAAAGGATGACAGCCGGAGCATTTTGATATACACCAACCCGCAGCCGTCTGGAATACGGCACAAATTTGGCATTCCGTCGTGAATGCTTGACAAGTTTCGCGCTTTGCGATAAAGAGCGCTTTCTTTGTGAGCGATACTGTCGTCACCCGTTAGGCGGCACGTCGCAGACGGATTTTCCGCCGCTTGATGGCTACTGAGATAAGTAGATGAGGAGTTCATCCCGATGAAGACGTTCAGCCCCACCCCGAAAGACATCAACCACGAATGGTTTGTGGTTGACGCCCAGGATCAGGTGCTGGGTCGTCTGGCCAGCCAGATCGCCCACCGCCTGCGCGGCAAGCATAAGCCCGAATTTGCCCGTCACATGGACAACGGCGACTTTATCGTCGTGGTCAACTGCGAAAAGATCAAGGTGACCGGCACCAAGATGGCCCACAAGAACTACTATCGCCACTCCGGTTGGGTGGGCGGTCTGAAGACCACCTCCCTGGGCGATATGCTGGCTTCCAAGCCCGAGCGCGTGCTCATGGCCGCTGTGCGTGGCATGCTGCCCAAGAACCGTCTGGGCCGCGCCATGCTGAAGAAGCTCAAGATTTACGCGGGTCCCGAACACCCGCACACGGCTCAGAACCCGCAGCCGCTGACCCTGCCTTACTAAGGAGCGCACGTCATGAGCGACAAATTCGAATACGGCACCGGCCGCCGCAAGACCGCTACTGCCCGCACCCGCGTCTACGCTGGCTCCGGCAACATCACGGTGAACGGTCGTGCCTTTGAAGATTACTTCCCCCGCAAGACCCTTCAGATGATCATCCGCCAGCCTCTGGTCCTTACCAAGCTCGTGGACAAGTTCGACGTGAAGGTCAACGTCTGCGGCGGCGGCGTGACCGGTCAGGCTGAAGCCGTTCGTCACGGGATTTCCCGTGCCCTGCTGAGCGCCGACCCGTCCCTGCGCGGCGTCCTGAAGCGTGCAGGGTTCCTGACCCGCGACGCCCGTAAGAAGGAACGCAAAAAGTACGGTCTGCGCGCTGCCCGCGCTCGTTACCAGTACTCGAAGCGTTAATCCGCACTCCGGATTACGGAACCTCAAGGGGTGGGCCATTGTTGGCCCACCCCTTTTCTGTTATCTTCCGCCCGTCCTGTCCCGGGGAGATGGGCGGCCGTGTCCGTTGCTTCACGGTCTTGCCGCCTCTGTCTCCTGCCGTTGTGTCCGTGCCCCTGTCTTCCTGCAGGGCCGTATCGGCATCCCCCATCCCGCCTTGGCGGCGGATGACGGGCCGGTCGCGCCTCCGGCGTTGGGCCGCACGCCCCGGGATGTTGTCGCCATCTTTTTGCCATGAGGTTTTCCACGCCATGCCCGTGATCCCCGAAGGCATCGCCTATGCCTATACCCACGAGACGACCCAGGCCACGACCGGTTATTTTTCCTGCCAGCCGCCCGCATCCCTGACCCTGCCCCAGGCGCTGGCCCGTCTGGAGGCCACGCCCTTCGATGATTTTTTGCGCCAGCACTGCCTGCGCCAGCTGAGCCGCCGCTCGCCGGAGGAGATCAAAAATCTGGCCGATGAACTGTACGACCGCGAGACCGACAGTTTCCGGCGCATGGGGCTTGCCGGCCTGCTGCTGGAGTGCTCGCTGCTGGTGCCCGAGCTGGCCCATTGCTGCGACGGCTTCCCCGAAGATGCCCTGCAGCGGCTGACGCTGTCTTCCTCCCTGATCTATCTGCGCGCTGCCAGCCGGAAGGACTTTGGCCTCATGCAGGCCTGGAGCGCCCATTTTGCCGACAACATCGCCCGGCACCACATGCTGCCGCACTGGGAAGAACTGGAGCTGGAACTGCCCTACAGTGAAGAAGAGCTGGAGGTCTGCCGAGAAGGCCTGCGGGCCCGGGCCGGGATGCTGGAGCGGGAACACGCCCGCATGCAGGCGGAAGACCTGCCGCGCCTTGAGCGCCGTCCGGCACAGGAGACCTACGAGCAGGCCGTCAATGCTTTGCTGGAGAACGACGTTCTGGCCGGGCAGGAGATGCGTCATCAGGCTTCGCTGTCTCCCATCGCGCTGCTGCGCTCCTGGAAGGTGGACCTGGCCGTGGATTGCGGCCGCATGCGTCACAGCCTGCGCGGCGAGGCCACGGCCTACGGGCGCGGTCTTTCCCTGGCTGCGGCCCGGGCCTCCTACGCCATGGAGATCGTGGAACGGGCCAGCAGCTATGTGAGCGTGGCCCGTACCGGCGAGCACACCTTCGAGGTGACGAACCGCCGCCGGCCCATGCCGCTGGTCCATGCTTCCTGCGCCAAGCTGCGGTCCCAGGGCAAGGGTTTCTTGCCCCTGTCCTCCCTGCCGCTGGAAACGCCTTTCGAGGACTATGTGCCCCTGTACTGGCTGGAGGCCCGCAATCCTGAGGGCAAGACCGTGCTGGTGCCCGCGCAGGCGGTCTTCCTGTTCTGCAATCTGGACGAGCAGTCCCTGTTCCTGGCCGGTGGCTCCACGGGCCTGGCCTCCGGCAATACCGAAGCCGAAGCCCGGCTGGCGGCGCTCACGGAGATCGTGGAGCGTGACGCCGAGGCCACCACGCCCTTCAGCCGTGAGGGCTGCTTCGTGCTCAAGAGCCGTGACGAACGTTTGCAGGCCCTGCTGGACGATTACGCGGCCCGCGGCATTCAGATCCAGTTCCAGGACATCACCACGGAGCTGGGCGTGCCGGTCTACCGCTGCTTCGTCATGAGCCGTCGCGGCGAGGTGGCACAGGCCACGGGCGCCAACCTGTGCGGCAGCCGGGCCGCGCTGGCGGCCCTGACCGAAGTGCCCTGGCCCTATCCGTATGGCGAACCGACGGGGCCCGCTCTGGGCGGCCTGCCGGTGCGCTGGCTGGAAGATCTGCCCGACTACAGTCTGCCGTCGGCCGAAGCCTCCTGCAAGCTGCTGGAAAAGACGCTGTGCGCCCAGGGCCGTACGCCCCTGTATGTGGACATCTCCCGCAAGGATCTGGACATGCCTGTGGTGCGTGCCCTGGTCCCCGGTCTGGAACTCACCGCCGACTTCGACCGCTTCTCCCGCCCCTCGCTGCGCCTTCTGGCCCGTTACACGGCCCGCTGGCAGAAGTAGGAATCTGAACGGGGGAGGAGCCCCCTTTTGCTTGCGGCAAAAAGTGGGTTCCTCCCCCATGCCCCTCCTTCCCCAAAACCCGCCATACGGGGAGGCACCGTATCCTGGAAACATGGCCCGCCCCCGGGGCGCGTGGTCCAAATGTGATTTTTGAATAATGCGGGAAGCGGATGGCAGCGGCCATCCCGCGGCCATGAAAAAAGGACGCCTTGGCGTCCTTTTTTTGTGGCCTGATAAAAGTTTTTGGGAGGAAAGAGGGGAGCGCGAGGGGGGAAAGGAGGACCTTTTTTCAAAAAGGTCTCCTCTTCGCCGGGCAGGCACTTGGAAGCATACTGCTCCTGAAAGCAGCGCTCGATCACATCGCACGCGCTCTGGCTGGCTTCCCTGCCGCCGCGTGCACCGCCCATGCCGTCGCATACCAGCAGCCATGCGGCATCGCCGGGCAGTTCTCCTGCGCGATAATCGTCCTGATTATCCTGCCGGACCCTGCCGACATCCGTTTTTCCTGCAAGTTTCATAGGCTTCTCCCTTTAATATTTACGCTTTCCCGTTCATTTCGTCACGGCGCAGCTGGCCGCATGCGGCGCTGATCTCGCTGCCAAGGCGGCGGCGCACCGTAGCGTTCACGCCAAGGCTCTCCAGCTTCTGCTGGAAGCGGTGCACGTTGGCTGCATCGGTGGCCGAGTACGGGCTGCCGTCCACCGGGTTGATGGGGATCAGGTTCACATGGGCACCCATGCCCCGGATCAGGTTTGCCAGCTGTCTGGCGCAGGCATCGGAATCATTGACACCGCGCACCATGGAATATTCAAAGCTCACACGGCGGCCGGTGGTATCCTGATAGCGGCGCACGGCCTGCATCAGCACTTCCACGGGATAGGCATCGTTCACCGGCATCATGCCGCTGCGAATTTCATTGTTGGGTGCGTGCAGCGACACCGAGAGGGTCAGCTGCAGCTTTTTCTCGGCCAGCTGGTCGATCTTGGGCACCAGACCGCAGGTGGAAAGGCTGATGTTGCGCATCCCGATGTTCACGCCCTCGGGCGAGGTGATGTTCTCCAGAAACTTCATCACTTCGTCAAAGTTATCCAGCGGTTCGCCAATACCCATGAGCACGATGTGGGAAATGCGCTCCCCGATATCCTTCTGGGCGGTATAGATCTCAGAGCAGATCTCGCCTGCTTCCAGATCGCGCACGCGGCCCGCCTGGGTGGACGCGCAGAAGCGGCAGCCCATGCGGCAGCCCACCTGCGTGGACACACACACCGTGTTGCCGTAGTGGTAGCGCATCACGACGGTCTCGATGCAGTTGCCGTCCGCCATGCGCAGCAGATATTTTACCGTGCCGTCCTTTGCTTCCTGCCTGCGCTCGATCTTGGGCGCGGCAATGTAGAAGCTTTCTTCCAGCTTTGCCAGCAGGGTCTTGGGCTGGTCGGTCATGGCAGAAAACTCGGTGACCAGCTTCTGATGCACCCAGTGGAAGATCTGCTTTGCCCGGAAGCCCGGCTGACCCATCGCTTTCAGTTCAGCGGTCAGCTCTGCCAGCGTAAAGGAAGAGATACAGCGTTTTTGTTCCATTGTGTTCTCCTATTGTTTTTTACGAACAAGCCACCTGTTTCATTGCAGCTTTTCCCCGTTTTTCTGCATGGCACACAGGAAAAAACCGTCCATGCCGGTGCGGGTGGGCACCGAAAGCGCGCCGTGCTCCCCTGCTGTCATCCCGGCGGGCAGCGCTGCGGCAGGCTCCACCACCGTAAACTCCGGGTGGCGGGCCAGAAATGCCGCGATCTGCTGCTGGTTTTCTGCCGGGTCGATGGTGCAGGTGGAGTACACCAGCCTGCCGCCCGCTTTCAGCAGCTGTGCCGCCGTATCGAGGATGGCCGACTGCGTGGCCAATAATTCAGCTTCGCGGGCCGGTTCCAGCTTTTTGTAGCGCAGATCTGGCTTTTTTGCCAGAATGCCAAGGCCGCTGCAGGGCACATCCGCTAAAATGCGGTCGGCCTGCGGCAGGGCCGGGTTCACCTTTGTGGCATCGTTGCACAGGGCTTCCACATTGGTCAGTCCCATGCGCTGCACTGCCGTGCGGATCAGGCCCACGCGGTTCTCGGCGGCATCGCAGCTGTAAAGCCTGCCGGTGCTGTGCATCTGCTCGGCCAGCAGGATGGTCTTGCCGCCGGGCGCGGCGCACAGGTCGATGACTGTTTCTCCGGGCTGTGCGTCCACGCAGAGCGCCGCCAGCTGGCTGGCCTGCCCTTCCACATGGAAGTACCCCTGCCGGAACAGCTCATTTTCCGCCGGGCTGCCCTCGAACCGGGCCAGCACACTGCCGGGCACAATGCCCCGCTTTGCTTCCTTTGCGCCGGAAGCCAGCAGCTTTGCACAAAGCTCATCGGCACTGCCTTTCAGCGGGTTCGCCCGCAGGCTGGTCATGCCGCCGTCGGCCTTGTAGGTAAGGATATCCAGTGCTTCATCCGGGTAGTTTTTGTGCAGAAATTCCGCCACATCCCGCCCGGCAGAGCCAAGCACCATGAGCCGCTCCACTTCGTTTTTGAAGCTTGCGGTGCTCAGGTCGTAGCTGCACGCCTTGCGCAGCACGGCGTTGACCAGACCGGATGCGCTGGATTTTTTGAAGGCACGGGTCAGCTTGACGGCTTCGTTCACCGCAGCGGACACCGGCACCTGCATATAGCGGGCCTGCGCCAGCGCCGCGCGCAATATTTCGCGCACCGGTGCATCCAGCTTGGCAAGGCCCTTGGGCAGGAACTGGCACAGGATGTAGTCCAGCGTGCCCCGGTGTTCCAGCACCGTGTAAAAGATGGCGCTGGCAAAAGCTTTATCGCGGCCTTCCAGCTGCTGGCGCTTGAGTTCGGCATCCAGAACAAGGTTGGAAAAGCCATCCTGCTCCTGCCGCACCAGCGCCGCCACTGCCGCCGCGCGGGGATTCGCCGCCATCAGAGGATATCCCCCGTTTTCAGGCGCTGACCGGCCGCAAAGGCGGTGCCGTCCATGGGCTTTTTGCCTTCCGGCACCACATTCAGCAGCTGGACGGCCCCCTCACCGCAAGCCACCGTGAGCGGCTTTGTGGCCAGCACGGTGCCGGGCGCTTCGCCGTGAGCTTCCACGGCACGGCACTCCATCACCTTGAGCTTTTTACCGCCGGAGGTGACGAACCATGCACCGGGCCACGGGTTCATGCCGCGCACCCAGTTGTGGATGTGGGCAGCCGATTCGGTCAGGCGGAACTCTGCCATCTCCTTGTTCAGCATAGGTGCAAGGCAGGCGTTCTCATGATCCTGCGGCTGGGGCTTCAGCGTTCCGGCGGCGATGGCGGGCACCACCTCGCACAGCACCCGGGCACCCACGGCAGTCACGCGGTCAAACAGCTGGCCGCTGGTCTCCTCCGGGTCAATGGCGATCTTTTCGCAGCAGAGCACATCGCCGGTGTCAAGGCCCTCGTCCATCTGCATGATGGAAACGCCGGTCTCGGCATCGCCGTTCAGCACGGCCCACTGCACCGGGGCGCTGCCGCGGTACTTGGGCAGCAGGGAGACATGCAGGTTGATGCAGCCGTATTTCGGCGCTTCCAGCACAGACTTCGGCAGGATGCAGCCGTAAGCCACCACCACGATCAGTTCCGGGGCCAGTGCGCGGATGTTCTCGTCCTCGCTGCCGTCCCGCAGGGTGCGGGGCTGGAACACCGGCGTGCCGTGGGCAAGGGCCACTTCCTTGACCGGGGGTGCAGTAAGCACCTGCTTGCGGCCAACCGGCTTGTCCCGCCGGGTGTACACCGCGCAGATGTCATGCCCGGCGGCATACAGTGCTTTGAGGCACTCTGCGGCAATATCCGGCGTGCCCATGAACAAAATGCGCATTACTTGTTTCCTTTCGCTTCGCGGGCAGCTTTTTTGCCCTCTTCGGTATCCTCATAGAAATACTCGCTGGACTGCATGATGGTGATGCCGTCCAGATGGTCGTTCTCGTGCTGGATGCAGCGGCCCAGCAGATCCCCAGCTTCCAGCTCGAACCACTCACCGTGGCGGTCCTGTGCGCGCACCTTGACAGCGACGGGGCGGGTCACAGCGCCGTTGTGGCCCGGGAAGGACAGACAGCCCTCGTAGGCGGTCTCCTCTTCCTCGGATACAGCCAGAATTTCCGGGTTGACGAAGTCGATGAACTTGTACTCGTAATCCTCCGGGATCTCCTCGGGCGCGTCGGTGGTGTCCCACACCACGAACAGACGGCGCAGCATGCCCACCTGCGGGCCGGCCAGACCCACGCCGTCGGCGGCGATCATGGTCTCGTGCATGTCGTCCAGCAGGGTAGCCAGACGGTCATCAAAGGTGGTGACGGGGCGGCAGACCTTGTTCAGGATGGGATCGCCCTCTTTTACAATGTTACGGATTGCCATTTATGGTACCTCCAAATCAGATGTCACCGTCCGAGTGCAGGTCCACCGCAACGGTGGCCTTGGACGGAAGTTTTTCCTGTTCGTATCTTTCCAGTGTGCTGCGCACGAGGTCGCGGAAGCGGCGGTCGTTGCGGCATTTGATGGTAAGTTTGTAGCGGTAGGTGTCGTTGATCTTTTCAATGCTGCCGGGCGTGGGGCCAAGCACCCGCAGCGGCAGGTCCGGCTGTTTTGCCGCCTGCTGGCCCAGCAGGGCCGCAAAGCGCGCCGCCGCCCGTGCCACCTCGATCTCCTTTGCGCCTGCAAAGCCAATGACGCACAGCCCGCAGAAGGGCGGGTACAGGCCCAGCTTGCGGTAGGCGATCTCCTGCTCAAAAAAGGCATCGTAGTCCTGCGCGGCGGCAAGGTTCAGCACCGGGTTATCGGGGTCGGTGGTCTGGATGATGGCAAAGCCGGGGTCTCTGGCCCGTCCGCTGCGGCCCACCACCTGCGTGATGAGGCTGAACACGTTCTCATACGCGCGGAAGCCCTGCGCAAACAGCAGCGAGTCGATGCCCAGCACGCCCACAAGGGTCACATCCTCAAAATCCAGTCCCTTGGCCACCATCTGGGTGCCCACCATGATGTCATATTCGTGGTTTGCAAACCTTGCCAGCAGCTTTTCGTGGGCATCCTTTGCGGCAGTGGAATCCTGATCCATGCGCAGCACCCGCGCATCCGGGAACAGCTTTGCCAGCTCTTCCTCGGCTTTCTGGGTGCCGAAGCCCCGGTACTGCAGCTTGCCGCCGCAGGCGGGGCAGACGGTGGGCGGTTCCATCTGGCTGCCGCAGTAGTGGCACAATACCTTGTGCGCCGCTTTGTGGTACACCATCGGCACGCTGCACTTTGTGCACTTGAGCACCTCGCGGCAGTCCTCGCACTGGGCCATGGTCTGGTAGCCCCGGCGGTTCAGCAGCAAAATGGTCTGCTTGCCTGCATCCAGATTGCGGCGGATGGCATCCTCCAGCGCAAGACTGATCTCCCGCGGGTTGCCTGCCGCCAGCTCTGCGCGCATATCCACGATCTGCACCGTGGGCAGCGGGTTGCCGCCGTAGCGCTGGGTCAGCCGCACCAGCTGGGTGCGGCCATGCTGGGCTGCGTAAAAGCTCTCGGTGCTGGGGGTGGCGCTTGCCAGCAGAAGCAATGCACCATTTTCCGCCGCGCGCTGCCGGGCCACCTCGTGGGCAGAATAGCGGGGCGCGGATTCCGAGCGGTAGGTGTGCTCCTGCTCCTCATCGATGATGATGAGCCCGATGTTTTCCAGCGGCGAAAAGATGGCACTGCGGGTACCCACCACGATATCTGCGCCGCCGTCCTGGATCATCTGCCACTGCAGCAGACGTTCCGTGTGGTTGAGGGCAGAGTGCTGCACCGCCACCCTGCGGCCAAACTGGCTCTTGAGCCGCAGGATCATCTGCGGGGTCAGGCTGATCTCCGGCACCAGCACCAGCGCACGCCTGCCCTGCTCCAGACAGCGGGCAATGAGCTTTAAAAACACCAGCGTTTTGCCGCTGCCGGTCACGCCGTAGAGCAGCGCCGAGTGGGGTGCATCGTCTTCCAGCTTTGGCAGCAGAGCATCGTAAGCCGCCTGCTGCTCCTGCGTGAGGGTGATCGGCTCGTTTTTCAGCGGAATGGACGCATACAGGTCGATGGATTTATTCACCTTGCTGCATTCCAGCACGCCTTTGGCGCACAGGTTATCCAGCACGGCACGGCTGATGCCCTTGTCTTCCAGCTCGTTCAGGGTGCGCGGCCCGCCGCCCAGCAGCGCCACTGCCGCCAATTGCTTGGCTGTCGGCTTCGGCTTTGGCGGCAGCCCGCCCACAAGGCGGTAGGAGTTCTCGGTGTGGCGGGTGAGCTGCTTTTGCAGCACCGGCGTTACACCGTCCGCCGCCACGGCAGGCTTGTACTGTGCACCATAGGGAATGACCGCCTTGACCGCTTCGTAATAGGTGCAGAAGGTGCGCTCCTTCAAAAAGTGCACCAGCCGCAGCAGTTCCGGGGTCAGGCAGGCCGAAGCCGGGGCCACGTCGAAAAGATATTTCAGCTTTGCACTTTCCGGCTCGGCATCGCAGGCCAGCACCACGCCCATGCGGGCGCGGCTGCCGCGGCCAAAAGGCACCAGCACCATGCTGCCAAGTTTTACCGCATTCTGCTGATCCGGCATGACGGCATAGGTATAAAGCTTATCAAAGTGGAAGGTCGCATTGCTGACGGCAACGCCTACCGTTTTGGGCATTCGTCCAGCTCCTTCAAAATGTTATTCTGCGGCACCAATGCGCTGGCAGATGGCCTGATACAGTGCATCGGCGCAGGTATCGACCTGGTCGTTGACCAGCTTCAGGGTGAATTTATCCTGCTGGGCCAGCTCCTGCCGGGCGGTGGCAAGACGTTCCTGAATGCTGTCCTCAGTCTCGGTGCCGCGGCCCCGCAGACGGTGCTCCAGCTCCTCCACCGACGGCGGCAGCAGGAACACGGTGGTCGCGCCCGGGAACATGCGGCGGATGTTCGCTGCGCCGTGCACATCGATGACCAGAACGACCACCTTCCGGGCTGCAAGGCGCTTGTCCACTTCCTCGCGCAGGGTACCGTAGTAGTTGCCGTTGTAGAAGTTGTGCTCCACCACCTGATCGTTCTCGATCAGCTGCTGGAACTGCTCCCGGGTGCGGTAATAATAGTCCACGCCCTCCTGCTCACCGGGACGCGGTGCGCGGGTAGTGGCGGAAACAGTCTTTTCGATCTCCGGGTGTGCTTCGCGCAGTGCCTTCACCACGCTGTCCTTGCCGGTACCGGCCGCGCCGGAGACCACAAACAAATATTTATCGTTCGCCATGGGTCTGTTCCTCCTCTGCTGGTGTTTTGCCCTCCTGCCCTGCCGCACGGTTGGCCACCGTTTCCGGCTGAAGCGCCGAGAGCACCACATGATCGGAGTCCATGATAAGCACTGCACGGGTGCTGCGGCCATAGGATGCATCGATCAGCATTCCGCGCTCCCGCGCTTCCTTTACAAGGCGCTTGACCGGGGCGGAATCCGGGCTGACCACTGCCACCACACGGCCTGCACTGACCATATTGCCAAACCCGATGTTGATGAGCTTCATAAACCCCTCCGAATTTTCTGTATCACTCCAGATTCTGGATCTGTTCGCGGATCTTTTCGATCTCCGCCTTCATATCCAC
>OOIF01001962.1_pt1 | contig 15295 bp, 10 predicted proteins | sample 1691961 | NCBI WGS metagenome assembly OOIF01 (sample SAMN06348146, study PRJEB24527) | human gut metagenome | biome: human gut; feature: ankylosing spondylitis patient; material: feces | host: Homo sapiens | place: China | collected 2015-10 | reverse complement strand
TGATTACCCAACTCACGCGCGATTTGCCAAGCGTAATCATTAAACTTCTCGCTGATCGGCATGATACATACCTGCTCCGGAGTCAACCACAACGGGAACTTTCCGGCGGTGTGCTCGATCAATACGGCAACGAATCGTTCCATGGAACCGAACGGCGCGCGGTGGATCATAACCGGACGGTGCTTCTGGTTGTCGGCACCCGTATATTCCAATTGGAAACGTTCCGGTAAGTTATAGTCTACCTGAATCGTACCTAACTGCCAACGGCGGCCGATAGCGTCTTTCACCATGAAGTCGAGTTTCGGACCGTAGAAAGCGGCCTCTCCATATTCGATCTTAGCTTTCAAGCCTTTTTCCTCACAAGCCTCTACAATCGCTTGCTCAGCCTTCTCCCAATTCTCGTCGCTACCGATATATTTCTCACGGTTCACCTTGTCACGCAAGGAGATCTGAGCCTCGAAGTTCTCGAAATTCATCGTCTTGAATACGATCGAGATGATGTCCATTACGTTCAAGAATTCCTGCTTTACCTGATCGGGGCGGCAGAAGATATGAGCATCATCCTGCGTAAAGCTACGTACACGGGTCAATCCGTGCAACTCTCCGCTCTGTTCATACCGGCAAACCGTACCGAACTCAGCGAGACGCAACGGCAGGTCCTTATACGAACGAGGAGAGTTTTTATAGATCATACAGTGATGAGGACAGTTCATCGGTTTCAAGAAGTATTCCTCACCCTCCTCAGGTGTATGGATCGGTTGGAAAGAATCCTTTCCGTATTTAGCGTAGTGGCCGGAGGTAATATACAATAATTTATTACCGATCGGCGGACACATTACCTCTTGATAATTATAACGAGCTTGGATACGACGCAAGAACTCTTGCAGACGCAAACGCAAGGCGGTACCTTTCGGCAACCACATCGGTAAGCCCTTACCTACCGTATCGGAGAACATGAACAAGTCCATCTCCTTACCGATCTTACGGTGGTCACGTTTCTTGGCCTCCTCCAACAATGTCAGATACTCATCCAACATCTTCTTTTTCGGGAAAGTGATACCATACAAACGAACCAATTGCTTGCGTTTCTCATCGCCACGCCAATAAGCGCCGGCTACGCTCAATATCTTGACAGCTTTCAGATAAGAGGTATTCGGTAAGTGCGGCCCTCTACACAAGTCCGTAAAAGAACCCTGTGTATAGGTAGTGATCGTACCGTCTTCCAACTCACTGATAAGCTCTGTTTTATACTCTTCACCTCTATCGCCGAACATCTTCATGGCATCCGCCTTGGTAATGTCCTGACGTTTGATCTCTTCTTTCTTGGCTACCAGCTCAAGCATCTTAGCCTCGATAGCAGCGAAATCACCCTCTTTGATCACGGCCTCACCCGGATCCACGTCATAATAGAAACCGTTCTCGATCGCCGGACCGATACCGAATTTAATACCCGGATATAATTCCTGCAAAGCCTCTGCCATAAGGTGAGCGCTGGAATGCCAGAACGCATGTTTACCTTCCTCGTCTTCCCACTTCAAAAGTTTCACCGTAGCGTCGTCGTTGATAGGACGGCTTAAGTCCCAAACCTCCCCATTCACGCTTGCGGCTAGGACTTCCTGTGCCAAACGAGAACTAATGCTTTCCGCTATCTGCATAGCAGTCGTTCCCTTTGCATATTCTCTTACGGAATTGTCCGGAAATGTAATCTTTATCATATTCTATTCTCTAAAATTCTTTATATTCAGCCCACAAAGTTAATATTTCTTTTCTATCAGCGAAACATTTAACTCGAATAATTTGCGTTATCACCGGCTTGTCATTCGCTTGATGATACTATAGGCGTTGTAGATACCCAATTCCCCTGCCTTGCTCAAGTCGGCGATGCCCCGGTTCACGTCACCTTGCGACAGACGGGCTAACCCACGGTTGTAGTAAGCCTCGGCAAATTCAGGGTCCCGCTCGATCGCCTCGTTGTAATCAACGATAGCGGCACGGAAATCACGCTGGGCGCAACGCAGATTCGCACGGTTAAAGTAAGCGTACACAAAACCCGGGTTCAGCTTGATCACCATATCGTAATCCCTCATGATCTGCTCATGCTCATAGGCTCGCTTATTATCCTTCAGCATAGCGCTCCGGAGGTCCACCGAGGTGTTGGCGTTTACCTGCGACTGTGCGGACTTACCAATATTCAAGTTCATTCCCGAGCCACTCAAGTCGTACGTATCCTTGCTAGCCTGCTGGGATTGGGTGTACATCAATTGCTTATAACGTTCCACGGCACGATTGAAATAAGCCATCGTGAACGACGGGTCTCGCTCGATCGCTTCCGAGAAATTCTTGATCGCCTCCGAGAAATCCTGCACCAACATGAAGTCCATCGCACGGCCAAAATAAGCGTTAGCGTTGTTCGGATCACGCTCGATCTCCGCCGAATACTCGTCGATGGAGGCGAAATGCACGGCGATCTGGTCCTCGGTCAAAGCGGCCTCCTCGTTCGTGATACGCAATTTACGCTTCAAGACCATCTGGCCATTGTAATCCTCCACCATCTTGTCGTAATAAACAAGTTTCTTTACGGGATCCGCCTTCTCGTAATAGGTCAAGACAAACTGGGGTTCCAGATCCACATGGACATTCCGGTCTTGTACACGCCCACGGACCTCACTTTGGTATTTACTTTTACGCTCCTGCTCCTTATCGTATACCACCAAGCGGTTGAACTTATTGATATTCTTATCGGATTGCTCACGAGTATTCTCCTCCGAATCGTCCGTCTTGGCATCTCCGTTCACCGCTGTATTGGAGCTAGAAGACGATGTCTTCGGGAGCTGTCCGTTCTTGGCCTGCTCCTCCATCTTTATGGCTGCCCAATAATCACGGTCTGCCCCCACGTTATCCCCTAGCTTACGCTTTGCTTCCGAACGGCTCACAAAGCCTGGCAGGAAAGTAGGATATTGCTTCAAGACCACGTCGTAATCCTGCACGGCCCCCCGGTAGTCGCCCGTCTCGAAACGGAGCAACGCACGGTTGTAATAAGCCATATAGTTATCTGGCTCTTGCTGGATAACGACATCGAAGTCTTCGATAGCACGGTTATTATCCCCGACTTGGAACCGAAGCAAACCTCGGTTGAATCGTGCGATCAAGTTCCGGCTATCCATGCTGATCACCTGATCGTAATCGGCCATCGCACCTCTCAAGTCATTCATCTGATAACGAACTAGCCCCCGGTTAATATAATATCCGCTCTCACGGGTATCCAGACGTAGAGCCTCGTTCAAATCGGCCAAAGCGTCCTTGTAATCATCCATTTGATAATGAAGGATCGCACGATTGCCATACGCCGGCGCATAATAAGGATCCATCTCGATCGCCTTATTATAATCGGCCAAGGCTTTCAACGTATCCCCTTTCTCCAGATACATAGCGCCCCGTGTCATATAATTCATGGAATATTTCGGATGGGCGGTCATTAAATCATCGAATGTCTTCTCCGCCCCGTTATAGTCTTTTTTCTGGATAAAAGCCTCCGCCATATTCACCAGCATCTGGCGGTCCTCGGGTTTGAACTCAAGTCCTTTCTGGTAATCGTCGATCGCCTCGTCGTATTTCTCCTGGCTTTGACGGGCGATGCCGCGAGCGTAATACGCTTGCGTTAAAAAAGGGTTCCGCTGAAGACATAAAGTACAGTCTTCCTCGGCCCCCTTAAAATCGTCCAGATTTATCTTCGCCACCGCACGGTAAAAATAGGGTTCCGCCAACCAAGGTTTGGATTTGATAACCTGATTGAAGTACTGAATGGAAAGTACATAATCCTCAAAATAAAGGGCGTTCCTGCCAATGGCCAATACACGGTCCGTATTAATCTGCGCAAAAAGCGAAATCGTAAATATCTGTAATATCAAAAAGAGTGTTGCCTTCTTCATCCTATTAAAAATGATTGAGAGGCAAAAATAAGTAAATTATCTTACTTAGACTCTATTTTTACCATTAAATGATTCTTCGTTATCTTATCGCCCTCTTTTACATTGAGCTCGACAACGACTCCCGATATGGGAGCGATCACCCGGTTCTGCATTTTCATCGCCTCATGGATTAGCAGAAGTTGCCCGGCCTCCACAGCCTGTCCTTCCTCTACCATAATCTTGATAATCGTTCCGGGAAGATGAGAAACCACGTCACCAGCCGACGGCTTATGCCACATCGGTCGGCTCTTATACTTCGCTGTCAGCAACGTCTTATATTTACGTGCCGTCACCACAAAGTCTACATATTCTTCTTGCTGGTGTTTCTTTTCCATACTCTCATCAATTTAGAACGGAGGCAAACCATGCTTCTTGGCCGGTCTGTATTCCTCTTTTAGAATGGAAAGCTTCAGTGCGTGTAGCAATAATGAACGGGTTTCTTTCGGTTCGATCACAGAGTCGATAAATCCCTTGGAAGCCGCCACGTATGGGTTCGCGAATTTCTCGATATATTCTTTCACCTTCTCCTGACGCATAGCGTTCTGATCTTCCGCCTCCATGATCTCCTTGCGGAATATGATGTTAGCTGCGCCTTCCGGACCCATAACAGCGATCTCCGCGCTCGGCCAAGCGAACATGAAGTCAGCGCCCAAGTGACGGGAGTTCATAGCTATATAACCTCCACCGTACGCCTTGCGCAAGATAACCGTGATCTTAGGAACAGTAGCTTCCGAATACGCATACAGAACCTTAGCCCCATGACGAATCACACCCGCATGCTCTTGATCTACGCCCGGCAGATAACCCGGCATATCCTCCAACGTGATGATAGGAATATTGAATGAGTCGCAGAAACGGATGAAACGAGCGGCCTTGTCAGCGCTATCACAATCAAGCACGCCGGCCAAAACCATCGGTTGATTGGCAACGAAACCTACCGTTTCTCCTGCCATACGACCGATCACAATATTAGCGGCCCACAACTCTTGAATCTCCAAGAAGTCCGAGTCATCGACGATACATCTGATAACGTCTCGCACATCATACGGTTGTTTCGGGTCCGCCGGAACTACTTGCTCGATATTCAGCATAGCGGACGGCTCTTTCGGCTCAACCACTTTCGCACGCTCCTGATTATTCCAAGGGATGAAGCTAACCAAACGTTTCACCTGATCGAAACATTCTTGCTCGCTCAAGGCATAAAAATGAGCGTTACCTGTAGTCTCCGCATGAACACGTGCGCCACCAAGGTCTTCCATAGAGATATCCTCACCCAGCACGGTCTTGATAACGTTCGGTCCCGTGATAAACATCTTAGAGATGTTCTCAACCACAAACACGAAGTCCGTCAACGCCGGAGAATAAACGGCACCACCGGCACAAGGACCGAGGATCAAGGAAATCTGAGGGATCACGCCCGAGGCGATCGTATTGCGATAGAATATTTCACCATAACCAGCCAAAGCACCAACACCTTCTTGGATACGTGCGCCACCCGAGTCATTGATTCCGATGATCGGACATTTCATCTTCAACGCATGATCCATGATCTTGGTGATCTTACGAGCATGCTGCAAACCTAACGAACCACCGGCAACCGTAAAGTCCTGCGCATAGATGCAAACCGGGGCACCAAAGATCGTACCCGTACCAGTAACCACACCATCACCCGGCAGAACCTTCTTCTCCATACCGAAATCACGGCCATCGTGTTTCACGAACATGTCATACTCATGGAAAGAGTTCTTATCCAACAAAGCCAAGATACGCTCCCGGGCAGTAAGCTTACCCATCGCCACTTGCTTTTCGATAGCAGCCTCACCACCGCCCATCTCGATAACGGCTTTCTTTTCCCTGAGGGCCTCAATGTTTTTACTTAAATCTGTCATATTGATTATTTATAGATTTATTATTTACCAACGGCTTTTGCCCGGTAAGAGCAACGAACCGTCCCTTTAATAATACTATTTAATTTGCCTTTGTTCAATTGGCGGCGAATAGCGGAGACATTGTCTATAAAGACATGCCCCGTCAGATGCTCGCACTCATGCTGCACGATACGGGCGGCGAAACCTTCCACCACTTCCTCGTGCTCCTCCCAATTCTCATCCCAATATCTCACACGAACCGTTTTCGAGCGAGACACTTTCTCGTGTATACCCGGCAGGCTCAAGCAGCCTTCCTCCATAGCTATTTCCTCCTCGCTACGTTCCAAAAACTCGGGATTAATCAACGCACGCTTGAAACCCTTGCATTCAGGGAAGTCATCTCCCATCACATCACCGTCTATAACCACCAAACGGATAGACAAGCCCACCTGAGGAGCGGCAAGCCCTACCCCATCAGCATTATACATCGTTTCAAACATATTGGCAACCAACTGTTTCAAGTCGGGATAATCTTTAGGTACATCCTCAGCCTCTTTTCTTAGTACGGGCTGACCATATAAAAATACGGGTAAAATCATAAGTTATAACTGATATTTTTTACTTTCTAAATAAGCTTGCAAAATAATAACGGCGCTAATCTCATCAACCAATCCTTTATCTTGCCGTTTCTTTTTCTTTAAACCGCCTTCCAACATGGCCTTATGAGCTAAGACCGACGTGAACCGCTCGTCGTAATAAGTTACCGGGATACTTGGTATCGTCCTTTTCAGATGGGTCACGAACGCCTCCACATACTTCATGTTCTCAGAAGGCTCATTGTTCATTTGCTTCGGAAGCCCGACCACAAATAAATCCACCGGTTCCCGTGATATGTAATCCGACAGGTATTTCACAACCTCTCCACTTGGGACTGTCGCCACGCCGTTAGCGATCATTTGTAAAATATCCGTAGCGGCTATCCCCGTACGTTTCCGGCCGTAATCTATTGCAATTATTCTTCCCATCGAGCGCGAATATAGCATAAATATAAATACAGATTACACAAATCCGCAAAAAGTGTGCAACAAATCGGATCAATATGCATTCTTCTCTCCCTTGAACATATTCAGTACCGTAACCACAATAATCTTTAAATCAAGGAAGAACGTCCAATTCTCTATATACCACACATCTCTCTTCACACGTCCTTCCATCTGCTCCAGCGTCTTGGTCTCACCTCGGTAACCGGTGACTTGCGCCCACCCCGTTACTCCCGGTTTCACCAAATGCCGCACCATATACTTATCGATCAACGCCGAGTACTGCTCGGTATGCTTCAACATATGCGGACGAGGGCCTACCACGGACATATCGCCCAGCAAGACGTTCACGAACTGAGGGAACTCATCCAGATTCGTCCGGCGCAAGAAATCGCCGATCCGGGTCTTCCGGGGATCATCCTTGACGGCCTGCAAGGTATCGGCCTGCGCGTTCACCTTCATCGTACGAAATTTAAAACATTCGAAGTCATGCCCATACAATCCCGTACGTTTCTGCTTAAACAAAATCGGGCCGGGTGAGCTTAACTTGATCATTATACCGACCACGATGTACAGGATCGGATAAATCGTGAGCAAAATCACCAAAGAGAAAAATATATCGAACGTCCGTTTCAAGAACCGGTTATAGGCGGATTGCAAAGGCTCTCGGCGGACCGTCAGCAATGGGATCGATTCCATCACCTCCATCACCATACTCTTCTTTACATCCCGGTAAAACTCGGGCACGATATAGAAACGCACCATCTTCTTCTCGGCGAAATTCAGAAGCCGTACGATCTTTCCGTTGTTCGTACCCGGCAAGGTACAATAAATCTCATCGATATCATGCTCCAGCACATACGCTTCCACCTCGCTCGTCTTGCCCAAGTAATTAGGTAAAACGTCTTTCAACGAGTCATTGTCATCAAAAAATCCCTTTACGCTAAACCCATAGCTCAAATCATCTTTCATGACTTGGTAAAGCTCCATACCATTCTTTCCGGCCCCCACAATCACCACCTTCTTAAAGTTATAGCCTTTTCGCCTATAAAACTTTAAGGATAAGCGCACAAAAACCCGCCAAAGCGAAAACAAGATGATAGAAACCCCGTAATAGACCAAGAGGAAGGTTGCCAGAACATCTCCCACATTCAAGAAGATCAAGCAAGTAGCGAACAAGAAGATAAGTACGGTAACCAATCCGAACGCCCGTTGCACGATCTTGTCGATAAACACGACCGCCTGATGCAATTGAATCGGGATAAAATATAAAGAGAAGAAATAACAGAAGTTCAATAACAGAATAACCTCTCTCAAATTATAGGATATCGCTTCCGTGTATTTCGGGCCAAGCAGATGAAAAACGGCCATAAACAAAAGATTCAATACGATCAAATCTCCTACACCAATCAGCCATTGGATTAAATAACCATGTTTTTTGTTCAATATCATAGCAATTCGATAAATTCTCACAAAAGTAAGTATTTTTCGGCGCAAAAAAAAGGCCGCACTTAGAAGTACGGCCTTTTTAAAGTATTAATTCGTAAATTAATTATTAGCGCTCATAATTACTACACGGTTCCAGCTATTTTCGCCATAAGGTTGTTCGTCCGAACCTCTCCACTCGATAGTGATCTGGCTAGAAGAGATACCGTATTTATCGATAAGTTCCTTAGCGACCGCTCTAGCACGTTTCTCAGAAAGACCCATGTTATAATCAGAAGTACCCGTCTTCTTGTCAGCGTAACCAACTACCTTGATCGGAGCGTTGTTGTTCTTCATGAACTCAGCTGTGTTATAGATATTGATCTGCTGGTTCTTGTCGATCTTAGCGCTGTTGATGCGGAAGTAAACCACATTGTCAACGTAGTTATTTACAACTTCAGTAACTGTCTCTTGGCACTCAGGGCAAGAAACCGGACGTTTGCTCAACTCATCGTTAGCAGCACGCAAAGAGTTGATCTGGCCGTTCAAGTCGTTCAACAAAGCGTAATCCATCGGCTCCAATACCTCGAAGTCTGTCTTACCCAATTTGAATGTCAAACCAGCGCTCAACTGAACGATACCATCTGTCAGGTGATTCATCTCGACGCGGTTAAACTGCTCGTTCAACAAAGAACCTTGGATCTCAACATTCAAATCAACACGTTTGCTCAAACGGAAAGCGGTTAAGATACCAGCGTTCAACGTAGGAGACTCCGTTCTTGGACGATCATAAGACTCTGTAGTCTTGAAACGCTGCGCATAACCAAAACCGACCCAAGGAATCAAGCGGAACACTTTAGATTCTCTGTAAGGAGCCCAAAAGTTAGTAACATCCCACAACAAGTCTACGTGAGCGGCTACATATTTATTATGTTGCATAAACTGTGCGCCATCACCTTCAAAACCGTGGATAATACCACCATTTAACTGGGTACGGAATCCTAAATACGGATTAAACCACTTACCAAAAGATACTTGTGGAGCGAAGTTTAAACGATTCTTGAAATCAGCCTCTCCATTTTGGTCTCCTAACAATACGCTGGCTCCACCCGCAATTGAAATAAACCAATTGTCGCGAGCTTTATTCTTCTTGAAATTAGTCTTATAACCAGCCTCATTGCTGAACCCCACCTGCGGTTGATATTCCTGTGCTGTCACAGAGAATACAAAACCTGATAACAAAGCTAAAAGTAAAACCTTAGTCTTCATATTTTCAACATTTTAATTAAACAATCAATTACCTAATATCTTAAAATTGGCACAAATTTAACTCTTTTTGTAATTACAACAAATAAAATCTTCAAATTGTTTCGAACTCACTCGAAATAGTTCAAAATTTTATAGCCCCCCTCTTTCAGATAAGACTCCTTCTTCATTAGTTTTATATCGTTCTTCATCATATCCTCAATTAAAGCCGCTAATGAATACTCCGGTTCCCACCCTAAACGAGTACGTGCCTTCGTAGCGTCACCGATCAGCAACTCTACTTCCGTAGGGCGGAAATACTGCGGATCTACTCCCACAACTTCCTCACCCACACGTTTCTTAAAGTTTTCCAGATAGGCATCACCAACCTTCTTGACGAACAATCCCTCGTCTATCGACTCTATGATAGCGACCTCGTCTATCCCTTCTCCTTTAAAGCGGATTCCCACGCCAATTTCCTCAAAAGCCATACGGATAAAGTCCCGAATCGTGGTAGTAATCCCGGTAGCTATGACATAATCCGAGGGTTCATCTTGTTGCAAAATAGCGTACATGGCACGCACGTAATCTTTTGCGTGTCCCCAATCCCGTTTGGAGGAAAGATTACCCATATAAACCTTTTTTTGCATACCCAAAACGATACGTGAAACCGCCCGGGTTACCTTACGGGTCACGAATGTCTCTCCCCTTAATGGAGACTCGTGATTAAACAAGATGCCATTGGAAGCGTGCATATGATAGGCTTCCCTGTAATTCACCGTAATCCAGTAACCGTATAGTTTCGCTACCGCATAAGGGCTTCTCGGATAGAAAGGAGTAGTCTCCCTCTGCGGCACCTCTTGCACCAAGCCATACAACTCGGATGTAGATGCCTGGTAAATACGCGTCTTCGGGATCAAGTTCAGCAAACGGACCGCCTCTAGGATACGCAATACGCCCAAACCATCCGCATTCGCAGTATATTCGGGAGTGTCGAAACTTACTTTTACATGGCTCATGGCGGCCAGATTATAGATCTCATCCGGTTGAACCTCGCCAATGATACGTGTAAGATTCAAACTATCCGTTAAATCGCCATAATGCAAAATCAAATTACGGTTTTCCACATGCGGGTCTTGATACAAATGATCGATACGGTCCGTATTGAACATGGAAGAACGACGCTTGATACCGTGTACCGTATATCCTTTCTTGATCAAGAACTCGGTAAGATAAGCCCCATCCTGTCCCGTAATACCCGTTATTAACGCTACTTTGCCCATTTCTCTAATTTTCAATTTTCAATTCTCATTTTTCAATTCCCAAGTACCATTCATAGAGTCGCTTCACGCCCTCCTCGATCTCGATCGTATGGCGCCAACCCAAGGCATGCAACTTGCTTACATCCGTCAGCTTACGAAGCGTACCGTCCGGCTTGGACGAGTTAAACCTCAACTCGCCCTCGAACCCGATCTCTCGCCGGATCAGTTCGGCGACCTCACGGATCGAAAGCTCGATACCCGTACCTATATTAATATGTGTATTCCGGACCTCGCCCTCCTTCTGGCGGACATCCTCGAAATCCACGTGTTCCATGATATAAACAGAAGCGTCGGCCATCTCCTCGCTCCATAAAAACTCACGAAGCGGCTTGCCGGTTCCCCACAGCTCCACCTCGCCCGGACGGATACCCTGTTTATCCAATACGGAGAGTATCTCCGGCTCGGAGGCCTTCCCAGACACGCCCTCTACCGGACGAATGTCCATATCCTTACGCAAGGCCTCCCAATCTCCTGTATGCAGGCATTTCGCCATATGTATCTTACGGATCATGGCTGGCAACACATGCGAGGTCTCCAGATTGAAATTATCATTCGGCCCGTAGAGGTTAGTAGGCATCACGGCGATATAGTTCGTACCGTATTGCAGGTTGTAACTCTCGCACATCTTGATACCCGCTATCTTGGCGATCGCATAAGGCTCGTTGGAATATTCCAAGGGAGATGTCAGCAAGCAATCCTCCGGCATCGGCTGCGGAGCCTCACGAGGATAGATGCAGGTGCTTCCCAAGAATAATAATTTCTTTACATTGTTTTTCCAAGAGGCATGAATGACATTATTCTGGATCATCAAATTATTGTAGATAAAATCGGCACGGTACAGACTGTTCGCCATGATACCGCCGACGTGCGCCGCCGACAAGAACACATAGTCCGGCCGCTCGGCTGCAAAGAACTCGTTCACAGCGGCTTGATCCGTCAGATCCAGTTCCGCATGCGTACGAAGCAGGAAGTTCGTATACCCTTTGCTACGCAAATTATTCAGGATGGCGGAGCCTACCAAGCCCCGGTGACCGGCAACAAATATTTTACTGTCTTTTTCCATCGATATCTCGTATTCTGAACTACTTCTACTTATTAATCAACCTCATCAAATACTGGCCGTACTGATTCTTAATCATCGGCAAAGCCACTTGCTCAAGTCGCTTCTCATCAATCCATCCTTGCTTGAAAGCGATCTCCTCCAGACAAGCCACCTTCAGTCCCTGTCTCTTCTCGATCACCTCCACGAAAGTAGATGCCTCAGACAACGAGTCGTGAGTCCCGGTATCCAACCAAGCGAATCCACGTCCCAATAGCTGCACTTTCAACTCCCCATCCTTCAAGAACCACTGGTTCACGGTAGTGATCTCCAGCTCTCCACGGGCGGATGGCTTGATATTCTTGGCCACGCCCACCACCTTGTTCGGATAGAAATACAACCCTACCACGGCGTAATTCGACTTCGGTTCCTTCGGTTTCTCCTCGATACTGAGGACGTTCCCATCCGCATCGAACTCGGCCACGCCATAGCGTTCCGGATCGTTTACGTAGTAACCGAACACGGTCGCTTTTTGTTCGTTCTCCACCTTGTCAACGGCCTCTTTTAACATACGGGTAAAGCTCTGTCCGTAAAAGATATTATCGCCAAGCACCAGACAAACGGAGTCATCGCCGATAAAGCGCTCTCCTATGATGAAAGCTTGCGCCAATCCGTCCGGCGAAGGCTGCTCGGCATATTCAAAACGAACGCCATAATCGGAGCCATCGCCCAGTAAACGACGAAAGCCCGGCAAATCCTGCGGGGTCGATATGATAAGAATCTCCCGTATCCCCGCCAGCATGAGCACGGATACCGGATAAAAAATCATCGGCTTATCATAAATAGGTAGAAGTTGCTTGGAAACTCCTTTAGTGATCGGATACAAGCGGGTGCCCGATCCACCGGCTAAAACTATACCTTTCATATTCTTTCCATTTTGTTCGACAATACTCGCTTAGGATCGATTCCACACCGTCCCTAAAACTATACAAAGTTAAACAAATAATAATAGATTAGCGTATCGTTTTCAAAAAATCGTCCATATTCTGATACAATGGGACGCCATAGCGCGCGCAAGTCAAGCGCACATTATCATACCGGTAAAAGCCGGGCTCGCAAATCACCCGCAACTTTCCGGAGCGCATAAACAGCCCCATCTCCAATAAAGTTATCGGGGATTTGCTGCTCGCCAGAATGTTCATGATAATCAGATCGGCTTTCTCCAGATGCTCCAGTTCCCAATTCACTTGATGCTCAAAATCGGACATCTCCCCGCTCAGCCCTTTATCCCTGCGAGGATTGAACAAGAGATACCGTCCCTCCGGAAGCGCCCGGAACCAGTCGCAGGTAGCCTTCTGCCAATCCACGCTTTTCCCCATATCGATCGTGCCGGCGAGAAAGATCTTCTGGTAGACCGTCTCATCCAAGTCTGCCCCTTTATCATCCGGGCGCAAGACGATAACCTCGGATTGGGCGAATAATCCCACGGGTAATAAAAGAGATAAGAATAAAATCAGAAATCCCCGCTTTCCGGCGGTAAGGGATTTATCGTTCGTAAGTTTCATATAATGGTAGAGTTATTTTATGCAAAAATAGGGAAAATCCATGGATATACAAAACCCTCTTGCTTCCGTATGAATACTATCCCACAAGCTAATTCTATAATCACCGCCACTGATTATAGAACCGCCGTCAGCGATCGTACAATCAGTGGCAGTGATCATAGAATCAGCATCGGCGATTATAGAATTTATTAAGATGCGACAGGCTTTGTTGATAGAGAGAAGATTGTTTGCTTCATGGAGAAACAAGCTTTAGAGCGAGCGAAAGCAGACTCTTCATGGATTCAGCCCATAAATCGTAGCCTGTACGGCATGCGATAAGATATAGGCCGCAGGCGTGTCGTTCGAGGGGGAATAGCCTTTGGAGAGCCTCTGGATTACGGGCTCCTTGTTCGTGCCCAGTATCGGGACCAATAAGGGGGCGCCGTTCAAGATAAGCGGTCCCGTCATGGTGATCCGGTATTGGCCGGTAGAAGGTTGCTGGGATACCGCATAGTTACGGCTATCCGACAATAGCTCCATGGTGGTAGGGAAAATGGATGCCGTATGTGAATCCTCGCCTACGCCGAGGATGATGCAATCGAACGTAGGCATTTGGTTGAACAACGGCAAGAATTCCTTTACGACCCATGAATAACGCATCGCCTCGGTACCCGGCTCGTTCTCGCCCTTGATCCGGTGGATATGATCTGCCGGGATACACAAAGGCTTAAAAAGCAAATGATTCGCATGACCGTAATTACTATCCGGGCATGTCGGTAGAACGCAACGCTCGTCCACCCAGAAGAAACGGATGTTATTCCAGTCAATCTTATCCTTATACTCATCTACCCAGAGGGAAAACATATGCTTCGCCGTCTCCCCTCCCGAGAGCGCTAGGTTAAACGGAGCGAAGTCTTTCCGGCGAATCATCGCCATCATGTCCTCCGTCATCGACCGAAGCGCCTCTTTCCTCTCATTATATCTCTTTATTTCCATAAAATTATCTTCTTTGGCAGGCGCAGACTTTCTTTTCCGCACCTAAAATAACAGTTTCCTCCGGTCCGTCCTCGCCCGGCTCATAGAAGAATAAGTTCTTCGAACCCTCCTCTTTCCAATGGAGCAAGATCGGATCGATAAATTTCCAGCTAGCCTCCAAAGCGTCGCTACGAGCATACAGGGTGGAATCGCCCAGCATGGCATCCAGCAACAGACGCTCGTAAGCGTCAGGAAGATAGCTCTTCGAGAGGGAATCGTAGCGGAAGTCCATGCTGACTTGCTTCACCTCGAAACCGGCTCCCGGCATTTTCAGCCCGAACTTCAAGGATATACTCTCGTTCGGTTGGATACGGATGGTCAATTTATTGCAGGAACCTCCCGAACATTGACCGACAAACAGTTGATGGGGCGTAGACTTGAAGTGGATCACTACCTCCGATGACTTCTCCGGCAACTTCTTTCCCGTATAGAAATAGAAGGGCACACCGCTCCAGCGCCAGTTATCGATAAACATTTTCATAGCGACGTACGTCTCCGTAGTGGAGTCAGGCGCCACATTCTTCTCTTCCCGATAGCCGTCGTACTGGCCACGCACAATCAGGTTGTCCATATCATGCGTCTTATACGGACGCAAAGCGCGGAACACCTTCACGATCTCGTCGCGGATCGGCTCCGGGTCGAACACCGAAGGCGACTCCATCGCCGTAAATGCCATCAGTTGCATCAGATGGTTCTGGATCATGTCGCGCAAGGCTCCCGCCCCGTCATAATATTTCCCGCGATTCTCCACGCCAAGTGTTTCCGAGGCACTGATCTCGATCGAGTCGATGTAATTACGGTTCCACAAC
>OOIF01001955.1_pt1 | contig 15341 bp, 10 predicted proteins | sample 1691961 | NCBI WGS metagenome assembly OOIF01 (sample SAMN06348146, study PRJEB24527) | human gut metagenome | biome: human gut; feature: ankylosing spondylitis patient; material: feces | host: Homo sapiens | place: China | collected 2015-10 | reverse complement strand
ACGATTAGTCTATACCATCGGTTCTTTTGTTACAAGTTTACCTCTGAACAGTAACCCTTACGGTGCTTCGCATTGAACAAGGAACCCGCTTTGTTCCAGATTATGAAGTTGTTGCTCTGGCAGAATTTTTTCATGTATCATGTGAATATCTTTTGGGCATCAAAAACGAAAAATAAGCAGTGATCTGTATCATCATCACAGACCGCTGCTTAAATTTTTGTTAAAACGATACCCAACTCCCCATACTGTCTGGATGTAAATCGGCTTACTTGGATTATCCTCTATCTTTCCTCGTAAATTACGGATATGGCTCATGACAATATTATGATCGCCAAAATAAGGTTCTTTCCAAACACTATCATATATTTGTTCTTTGCTGAACACTCTGCCAATATTCTGCGCCAGCAAAAGTAGTATTTCAAACTCTGTATAGGTCAGTTCAATCTCATTATTTTCACGAGCCACAATCCGTTTCTGTTCATCAATATAAAGTCCTTCAAAATAAAGCTGCCTGTTTTGGACATCTCCATGATGCAAAATCTCCGTTTCTCTATTTATACAGGATAAAATGTGATTAATAATATACTCCTCCTCATCCTCAAATGATAAAATCAGTACCTTCCCCAAAAAACCACCTCCCAGTATACTTGTAATTGTTGCAAATTACTTTCCATTTCTAAAATTCTTGTTTTTATGTAGCATCTCTATTTTGCATTTTCTCTAATAACCAATTTTCCTATACCGGCTATAATCAGCAATATTACCCTCGTATCAATCAAAGTAAACGATTCCTATTAATGAATATCTAAGCATTCATTTCATAGGCACATGAAATTATGTCTGCTGTACGACGGCTTTTTTTCTTTTGCCGTCGTCCGGCAGAGGTTGGTTTATTTTACATACTGCTCAAGTTCTTGAGCCTCTGTTTTCACCAGTTTTTCAATGTTGCCATTTTTGTCACGGATCACTTTGAGATTGATACCATCGCTTGCACTGTTGTCACAGTAGGTGTTGTGGTCTGCATCATAGAGAATATGAATAATTTTTCCATCATATATCCAGTTGTCAGAGGTTTTGTCATATGAAATTCCAAATGTGGTATAGACATCGAGGCTATTATCACGATAATTTGGATCACCCAATTCAAAACTACCGCTGTTTCCAGTAATGCCAGCCGCAGCAAGTTCTGACTTTATTTCTTCCTGTTTTTCCGTTCTGATCTTGAAGTCAGCATCCGAGGACTGCTTTAATCCTGTTAATGTTCCATTAGTGTCTTTAATCGGCTCCACGTCCACAACACCATCATCAAAGAAGAACGAGTTTGCGTGTTCTGCGTTTACCTGATCTTTGAAGTAGCGCACAGTCTGACCGTCATAAAAGAAACGGTCTTTTTCTTTATCATAGGTCATGCCATAGGGCTCATAAGCGGAATACTGTTCTGCAATTTCATTCCGACGGTTTTCTTCCGCTTTAGCCTGTTCCTCCGAGGAAATCACTTCATCGTTTTCATAGGCTTCTGCAGTGAAGTTGGAAGAAGAAGTATCACTACTGTCATAGGCTTGTTCTTCGGAAACTAAGCTACTTGAGGTTACCTTGTTTGCTTGTTGTGTATCAGCAGTGTTAGCAGCACAAGCACTTAATGTCGTTGATACACAAAGTGTCATAGCAAAGGCGAGAATTTTAATATTATTTTTTTTCATATCTGAAACAACTCCTTTCTGTTGATGCTTTTATATTACCAGACCTTTTTGGGATACTATTGTGATGAATATGTTTTTTATGTGTAGTAAAAAAAGCATGGGCAGTGTGCTTATCACCGCCTCATGCTTTCAGAATTGAATTGTGAATAAAACACCTCTTTCGGTGTTTATTATACTGTATTCTGCTTGATGTTGTTCTAAAATGGTTTTGACAATGTATAATCCCAAACCACTCCCACCAGTTTTCTTATTGCGAGAATGTTCTACTCTGTAAAATGCATCAAACAGTTTTGGAATTTCTGAATCAGGAATATGAACACCTGTGTTTTCCACCAAAAATTGAACCACTCCATCTTCTGCAAAGGCAGTCAAATAGATAGAGCTACCCTCCGGCGAGTAGGAAATCGCATTGGAAATCAAGTTATTGATTACTTTTTTTATCAGTGCCTTATTCCCAATAACGCTCAAATCGGACGCAATATTTTCATTCCAATCTATACCTTTTTGGATAATTAAATCTTCAAACAATGCGTATTCCTGTTTGAGCATATTGGAAAATTGAATTGTTTCTTTTTTTAATTCGACTTTTGAAGATTTCATACGGGAAACTGTTAAAATTTCCTGTACCATATTTTCCATTGTATTGATGACTTCCAGAGAACGTGCTAAGTATTTATTGCGGTCTTGATAATCGCCGATATTCAAAAGCATTCCCTCGGTTTGTCCCTTAATAACTGTAATGGGTGTTTTCAGTTCGTGGGAAACTGCGGAGAAAAAGTCTAATTGTGCCTGCTCCAACGCACGCTCTCGTTCAATATCAGCTTGTAGTTTCTCATTCGCACATTTCAAATCTGTCATAGACGCAGATAGTTTCTGTGACATTTCATTTAAGCTACGCGCCAATATTCCAAGTTCATCTGTTCGATTTTCTTCACATCGCCAACTAAAATCAAGTTCCGACATTCTTTTTGATACATTGCTGATACGCAGAACAGGTCTGGTTACATAATAAGAATATACAATGGAAGCCAACACAGCAACAAGTAGGATTACAAATATCAAAATAAGAAAAACGCCACCCAGCGTATCTTTTAACAAATTGACTTCCTGCGCACTGCCTGCAACCGCCAATGTATAGACATCATTCGTATCTGCAAATGTAAAGATATAGTTGTGTGTTGCTCGATATGCTGCCGAATCATCGGTTTCAATCGCTATACCACTTGTAACGAAAACAGGAAATGTTGTACTGTTTTGTGATGGAAGCTCGATTTCACGGTTTGAAGAATCAAATAATTGGATTAACACACCATTTTGATTCATCACAAATTCATCAAAAAGATTGCCACTTCCTATCGGAGTCCGATTTTCTACTTGTGCGAGAAGTGAATTTACCGCACTATCTAAACCGGCATCAAGACTTGTACTATAAGTTTTTGGAAGAAGCCATGAAATAATCCCATACGTTATCATACAGCAAAGGCTGGTCAATAAAAAAGTGACAATAAATATTTTGATAAGCAGACTGCTTTTATTTTTCTTTATCAATTTTATATCCCACCCCTCTGATTGTCTGGATAAAATCAATACCAAGTTTTTTCCTTAAATTTTTGATGTGTGTATCAATAACACGCTCATCACCATAAAAATCATATTTCCAAAGGCGTTCCAACAGAATTTGCCGGGTGAGAACACGCCCTTGATTCAAAAGCAATTCCCGCAATATTTCAAATTCCCGTTGGGTCAGTTCATACGATTCTCCATTTACTAAAGCAGAATAACTATCTAAATCTAAAATAAGATTTTTATATGCAACAGTTTGGTGCTCTTGATTCTGACTTATTATGCTTCGCCGCAAAACAGCTGCTATTTTACGAATAAGAACAGGCATAGAAAACGGCTTTGTAATATAATCGTCCACTTGCATATCCAACCCTCGTATCTGTTCTTCTTCACCATTCAATGCAGTCAGCATAATAATAGGAACTTGAGATTGTTTGCGTATCAGCTCGCAGACTGCAAAGCCATCAATTTTAGGAAGCATTATATCAAGCAGTATTAAATCAAATTGAACATCTGAAAAAATGGAAAGAGCCTCCACGCCATCATTAGCTAAAACAATACTGTACCCTGCTTCTTGCAGAAAATTCTTTAATAGTTCTTGAATATCCAAGTCGTCCTCAACGACTAAAATTTTTTGCATAGTACCACCTCCAAGGATAGCTTATCACAGGATTTTGTGATTAAAGTGTAGTTTTCAAATTTCTTTTGTATCTTGCGTCAGCGGGCTTCTCTGCATCCTTTGGTATCAACCACATATACCCAAGTTTAGATGCACCTGATATTCGGTTTTCTTTACAAAGTATCTGTACTCGCCTTTCTGAAATGCCCCATTTTTCCGCTGCCTGCGGTGCAGACATATATTCCATAGCTTCATCTATCCCTTCTATATGGTTTCAGCATGATTATACTCGGATAAACGAACAATAGCAAGACTATAGTTTTTAAACATCCGGCACACCCTTTGGGAGTGCCAAAAACAACCTTAGCAAGCACTGCCTGTGTCATGACACAGGCGAAATTCCCCACACTTTCCTATCGTATATGCGTGTGAATTTCCATAGGGAAGTATCCCTAACCCTCTTTTATTTTTTCTTTGATTTTCCTGTGGAATACCTTGACCTTTCCTGCCACTTTTGCTACAATTTGTTGTGGGTAGTTATACCCAAAACTGAATAAAACTTGAAACAAACTGTTGTAAAAACCGAACATTTTACAGCAGTTTTTTTGTACCCCAAAAAAGAGAAAGGAAGTGGAAGAAATGGCAAAGCGAAACCGCACCAATCCGGTGCAATTTTATCTCAGCGATGATGAACAGTACATCCTCAATACCAAGTTCAAAGCATCCGGCATGAAGAGTATGTCTGCTTTCCTGCGCAAGCTGATCTTATATGGATATGTGTATGATGTCGATTACAGTTATCTGCGGAATTACAATACGGAACTGGGGCGTATCAGCTCCAGTTTAAACCAGATCGCAAAGAGGGTAAACAGCACCGGAAACATTTATCAGGAGGACATAGACGAAGTAAAGGAGTTGATGAATGAGGTATGGCATACACAAAAATCCATGCTATCAAAGCAACCGTTGATAAAGCCATAGAGTATATCTGCAACCCGGACAAAACCGATGAACAAATCTATGTTTCGTCTTATGCGTGTGCGCCCGAAACTGCAGCAATTGACTTTAAATATACGCTTGACCATTGCAGGGAAAACAGTCCCAACAAAGCCTATCATCTGATACAGGCTTTTGCTCCGGGCGAGGTCGGTTATGAGGAAGCGCACCGCATCGGAAAGGAGCTTGCAGACAAGGTTTTAGAAGGAAAATATTCGTATGTTGTCACCACACATATTGATAAGGGGCATATACACAATCATATCATCTTTTGTGCGGCTGACAACATTGAATATAACAAATACCATGACTGCACACAGACCTACCACCGCATCCGCCACTTGAGTGATGATCTGTGCAAAGAACACAATCTTTCCGTCATCATTCCCGGCGGTGAACGTGGAAAAAAATACAAGGAATGGCAGTCTGAGCAGAATGGTTCAACCTGGAAAACACAGCTTCGGCGGGACATCAATTTTTGTATCAAATCGGCTTCCACTTACGAAGAATTTCTGCTTCTGATGCGGGCAAAAGGTTACGAAATCAAAGGGGAAACTTTTGGAGAAGATGCTGCGAAATATATCTCTTTCCGACCTCTGGACAAGGAGCGTTTTGTGCGTGGCAGTGCTAGGTCTTTAGGGAAAGAATACACAAAGGAACGTATCCGGGAACGCATTGAAAAGAAGTGGGAACGAAAGGCAGTTATCCCGAAAAAGGATTACTCCACCCGCAGGCTCATTGACACCTCGGACGAGAAATTCCAGAACAGTCCCGGACTGCAACAGTGGGCGGCAATCGAGAATCTGAAAATCGCCGCACAAAGCTATAATGAAGCTGGTTCTCTCTCCGATTTGGAGCATAAGATTACTGTAAAAACCGAAGCGGGCAAGTCCGCCAAACAGAGCGTTGTGGAACTGGAACATCGCATGAAAGACCTTGCTGAAATCATCAAATATGCCGAGCAGTACAAAGACAACCGCTCCTATCATATCGCCTACAAGAAAGCCAAGAACCCGGACGCTTATTTTCGCAGATACGAGAGCCAGATCATCCTATATGGCGGTGCAAGGCGGGTGCTTGAACAAGCAGGCATCAAGCTAAAAGGATTGAATGTGGATAAGCTGCGAGCCGAGTATCAGGCATTGGAAACGCAGAAAAAAGAACTGACCGCAACCTACAAGAACTGTGAAAAAGAGGTGCGGGATTTAATGCGGAAACAGGAAAATCTTGACCGGTATCTCGGACGGACACAAACCGATCCGGTGCAGGAACAATTTAAGAAAAAGAATAATCCTATCTTGTAGCTTGTTAATAATGACACCATGTATTATACTTAATTTATTACCACAAACACTTAGGAGATACTATGGCGAAAACAGACTATAAATCAACCGATGCCTTAATGCGGCATCTTAGAAATAACGGAATTTCCATCTCAGGGACTTCTCAAAAGCAGCAACTGATCAATACAGGATATTTTCATGGTTATAAGGGATACCGCTTTTTTGTATCATCCTCAAACCGCCTTCCATTTACCTCATACAATGAGATCAACGCAACCATACAATATGACACAAAACTAAAGTCTCTTTTATATGGAAAAATGATGTTTATTGAAACTGCCCTTAAAAATATTGCATTAAACACAATTATGACAGAAATAGATTCAAGCAGTGTCTATGATATGTATGATAAAGCAATCAGCAGTTACAAAAATGCTCCGGCTGGAACTCGCGAAGATATAAAAAAGAAATACCAAAATAACAAACTGAATCTCCAAGGTTCCATACAAAATGCCATAGCCGCTGCATACCGCAAAGAAAACCCTAAAATCACCCATTTTTATAATAATGTCAACTATAATGAGGTTCCAATTTGGGCAATTTTCGAAATTCTTACTATGGGCGATTTTGGTTATCTACTTTCCTGTCTGACTATTGATATGCGTGAAAAAGTATCCCGTTCAATCGGCATAAATCTATCCAGTGATACCTATCGGGAATTGCTTTATAAATATGTATATGCCTTAAAGGATCTGAGAAATGCTATTGCCCATAATGATGTAGTATACGATACCCGTTTCAAAAAAATGGATCCATCCAGACCAATGAAACAGTGTCTGATTTTAGAAATGGGAATGCCTTACATAAATTTCAAAACTATTGGTGACTATATTATTCTCATTTGTTATTACTTGAAATTACTGAAAGTTTCTAAAACTGAGATTAAATCATTTATTCGAGAATTTGAAAAGATCACACGAGAATACGAAGCATCCGTAAACCCGAATGTTTCAGCTATTACCATTCATCCCGATTTGTTTTCTCGGCTGGGCATCTTGAAAAATGCCATATAATGCTTGCATATTTCACTTGTATATAGTATATTATAGATAGCAATTGGGGTATGTGTTTGCGGACACATACTTGGAGGAGTCGGAGTAATCCGGCTCCTCTTTAATTTTCAACAAAAAAGATGGTAGCCAAAAGGATATTTCCTAATGACTACCATCTTTTTATTCTGCCGCTTCTAACACTAATTCTGCAAATTCTTTATCATTCATGCCTTCTAATTTTTCTAATACCTGCCCGGCAATATCTTCCATATCGCTGTCCTTTATGTGCGGCATTACCCGTCTGATTTCTTCCATCATCTTCATTCTGTTCTGTGTCTCAAAAACACACATGAAATTGATTTCTTCTACTGTGAATTTATTCATCATCCTACATCTCCCTATGTGAATTTTTTGATTTTTCCAGTTCCTTCGTATCCTTATTGTTTCCCTGTGCCGCTTCCTTCTGCTTGGCTGCCAATCTCTCCTTTAAGGAAGAACGTGCTTCCGGCTTTTCCTGCTGTTCTTTCTTTTCTTCTTCACGATTGAATTTTTCCACTCCATTGTTGAGCCTCTCATCAATCATGTTATAATTCTGCTCCTCCAGTTCCTCAATCTTAGCAAGCGGCTTGTACTCTGCCAATTTCACAAGCAGTTCCTTTGCCTGTCTCTCACTGTCCTCGTCTATCCCCTCGTCAATAGATGCCTGTAAGAAAATACTTAGAGGTTTCACATTTCCAGTTCTTATATCATCAGCAATCATTTGTATCTGTGATTCTCTGTCTGATACCGAATCTCTAGATCCATATGTATCAATCTCATAAGATAACTGGTCAAGTTCTGCCGCAAGTGTCTGTATCTTCTGCTCTTTTGTCTCCATATCAATCACATCTTTCTCCGGATATGCCGCAATCAGCTTTTTAATTGCGTCCTGCACCTTTGGTGTATCACGAAGCTCCGGTGTATAATTCAGGAAATCCACATCAATTCTCTTGCCGCTTACAATGTCTGCCTGCTCATCTTCCCATTCTTCAGTCCCCTCGATGTGCATATTTACACCAATAGAAGGAATCCCATGCATACGGGAAGGATCAATGGCATTGTAAAGTTTCATAGCTTCCTCTATCGTTTCAATGCCCTCATGGTATTCACCCATATTATGAAATTCCACACACTCCGCAACGGTAAATGTGATATGGACTGTCTCTGGTTCAATTACAGGCTCTTTTTCCAGTTCAGAAAGCACTTTTTCTTCTGATACAAGTGCGTTTTGTTCCTGCACCACTTCTCTCCCCTGCGTGACAAGCTGATTGTTGATCTGCTCCTGCTGTGCCTTCTCCTGCAGGTAAGTTTCCACCTCCGGAAGATAAGTCTCCAATGTTCCGGTTCTGCTCTCTGTAATCGGGTTAATATCCACCTGAATACCAGCGATATAAATGCTGTCCTCATGTAGCATATTGAAAAGGTCATCTTCTCTGGTTGAGCCTGTGTATTCCACAACTACATCCAAATCCGAATTTTCCTGCTCAATACCTCTGCATCGGCTTCCGGATACCACCACATCAACAATCTGTACATCCAGTCCATACTCGTCTATCTGCGACTGCACATACGCATATACCGTCTTTTCAATATCATCTGCACTCTGTCCGTCAAGACTATGAAACAATTCTTCCGTCCTTGCCCGGAAATCTGCAACCACATCCGGATTGTTCTCTCTAAATTCTGCCTGCTTTGCTTCTAAATCTGCCTGTTCCACTTCCTCGGCTTTCTCCGAAAGTTCCACAAAATCAACAATCTCTGCTTCGGAACCTGCATACACTTCACCCTGCAAATATTCGTCACGATAATACTGCTCTGTAACCGCTGAAAACCTCGGTTCTTTCAAATCCGCAATCACCATATCCATTGCACGCTGAATCGTAATATCCGGATTGTCATAGACACCGCCATCCAGCAAATGATACTGCTCATCCAGAATGGAATAATCATATCCCTCCTCACATTCGTGCATCAGGATATAACGGTCTGCGATATGAACCGCAAGCTCCGTCTCTATCTCATTTTCCTTGCCCTCCAGTGTCAGCATGAACTTCGGCAGTTCTGTAAATCCAAAAGAATCTACAAAGTGTGCGCTGTTTTCCCCGTTCTCATGTAATACAACAATATCGCTGACAGAAAGGGAATGAGCCTTGTAGTCTGCCGGATGGTCAATATTAAGCTTTGTATAGATTGCTTCCAGTGTTTCCGATTGCGTCCGTCCCTGCAATTCTGCCAATTCGCCCAAATACACCAGTTTATAATTTTCCGGCAATACCGCATCAAAATTGTCTTTGGTTATTCCCATACGCTTCAGGCTTTCCGTTCCCTCAAAGCGGAACTTGTCCAGTTCGGGATTATCCTTTAACTGGTAAATACCGTATTTATCGGTATTTCCATATAAAAGCAGTGCTTCCCTGTTGGAATTACTCTCTGTAAGTTCTTCCTGCATCATGAGAAGTTTCCGTTCATTCTGCCAGTCCCCTTTTTCTATTCCGCACATTCCATCATGCTCTAAAATCTGTTTTCTATCAGCTACAGTACTCTCGGAACCATCCGTATGCAAAAGATACACAGGCAAGTCATGGTCAAATAGTTCCAATGCCCTTTCCTGTGTTAGTGGAAGCATTTCAATCCATGTATAGCCATACTCCTGCATTTCAGATATTCCGACCATGCTATCCGGAAGTGCGTCGATTTCTGCTTGTGCATCTATCATTGCTAATGCAACATCCTGATTTCCATCCACTTCCTGTGCATAGATATGTTCTGCAAGCTCCCTTGTTTTCTCCACATTACTCAGCTTATAAGCATAATTTACAATCAAGTTTCTTTCATCATCGGAAAAGGCAGGCTGTCCATGCTCCAACCGGTTAATGATATGCTCTGCCTGTTGCATGACAGACAATTTCTCCGCATCCGTCAGACCTGCATCAAAATCGTATTCATAATCCCAAAAGTCCGGCATATTTCCGTTTAATTCCTTACTACTGGACGCAAGTAACGTGATTTCCGCTCCCTGTTTTTCCATATATGAAAGGTAATTGCCATCCCATTCTTTTTCATCAAGAGAAGCCATATCTTTGAGCATTTTTCTGACATCATCCCTCAACATATTTGTGATTTTCAAAACCTCCCATTCGCTTTCAAAAATGGAAGCGAACTTAACAACCACATCATCGGCATTGATCGGCTCCATTGCCTTATCATAGACCGCCTTTCTCTCCTTCATATCAATCAGCTCATCTGTATCTGTGTTATAACGCACATCCAGATGATACTCTCCGTACTCTCTGGAATCCTGATTGCCGATTTCCGTTGTCCATGCACCCCTGCTTTCCAAATATGCCTGTATGCTCAACTTGTCATCGTCTGTCATTTCTGACAATGCCTGCATCAGTTCCGGTCTGTCCATGCCATATACATCAAGCAGACTGAACTCTGAAAGGTCAGTATTCTGTATGAGGAGAATACTTTCCTTTGTCTGTTCCTGTGATACTTCCCTGTTCCTTTGTAATTCCTGTAATTGTTCCTCTATCCCGGTAATCAACTCCGAAGCTGTCCTCCGTATCGTATCCATGGAAGATCTAAGTTCTTTGGTATCCCTGCCGCTGCTCCAACCTGCAATATACCCAAAAGAATAATCAGAGGTATCTATACCAAAATGCTGACATACCGTATAAGCTATGCTCTCAGCTTCCACTTCTTTGGTATTGCGGTCTTTTTTCATCTGCTCATCCTGCTCCACTTCCTTGCTATGCAGCTTGGAGTGAGCCACCTCATGGATCATGGTCTTTAATGTCTGGCTCTCGCTCATGTTTTCCTGTACCGCAATCCGCTTCGCTTCCCTGTCATAGTAGCCTTTGGAATCTCCGGCTATCTCCTCCAGTTCAATCGGTACTGGCGAAATAGCTTCTACCGCACGAATCATATCCTGATAGCCTTCCACATCTGAAAGAAGCTCCTTTGCTGTAAGTTCCGGTATCGGCTTTCCGTCCGTCTGAGATAGGTCAAAAACGGATACTGCCCGGAATGCCGGAATTGTTATCTCGACTTCCTCTTTCTGCGGATTTCCGTCTTTATCAAGTAAAAGTTCCTGCGTGACCGGATCAATCTTGTCCCGCTCCTCTTTTATTTTATATGGTGCAGGTGCAAGGATACGGATTGCCTTTTCCCCTTTATTTACATGACGCTCAAAATTCTTCTGCCAAGCCTTGTATCCGGCCACTAACGTAGCGTCAGGCTTTTGCATCGCAATTAAGAGCGTGTTGTTAAAACTGTAATTATGAAATTTTGACATCGTTCTAAGATAATTGCAGTAACTGTCACTGTTAAATAAATCCTGCAATCCCTGCTCCAGTTTATCCGTAAGCTCCTGCACACGCTGTTTTTCTGTATTATTTTCTGCCATAAATGACCTCCATTTTGTACGATAAAAGGCAGCCACCACTGACTGCCTTTACATCAACTGCTATAACATTTTTAATAATCCTGCTTTTATTCCCAACCCGAATAGTGCTGACAGGTTGGGAATAAAGTTGGGAATAAAACTTTTTTATAAAATCTGATCTTTCCCCTTTGCCTTATCCACTGCATCCCTTCCTGCAGGTGTCCCGGACACCCTTGCCTTCATTGCTGCGAGTTTTTCTTGCAATGAAGTCCGTTCTGCAGGTCGGTCTGCAAGTCTGCGTTCTCCTTCTGGTGCTGCTTTTTCCAAATTGCTCTGCTTGATTGGCATATCCGCAACCACTTCCTCCCGGTTATCCACTTTTTTCACATCTTCCTGTGGTTTTTCCGGTTCCGTGGCTTCGTCATCCATGCCAATCGCATCATCGCCCTTTTCATCCATGTTGAGTAAAGAATTAAGCTCTGCCAGACGCTCCAGTTTCTCGGCAAGTTCTGCTTCCTGTGGAAATGGCTTGTCTACCTCTGCTTTTGCTGTTTCAAGCTGATGTTTCACATTGGATAGCTTCATCTGTGCTTCCTCAAGCTGTGAAGGCATGGCTTCCAGTACATTGTTGATTCTTGTGATATTTCCAAGCGGATCAGAGCCGACTTCCATCGGGTGGCTCATGGCTCCTTTGACATTCATCACAAATTTATTGTTAAAAGAATCAAAGGTTACATTCAGCTTAAATCCAAGATATTCACCTACATCCGCACTGGCATTGATGCCTTTAATCTCCTTACACATGGCTATGATTGCAGTTCCAGCTTCCTTTTTGTCGGTGTATGATTTTCCACCCACCTGCATAAAGAACTGCTCCTTATCCTCCGGCTTATTTTTCGCATATTTATTCATATCAGCGGTAAAGCCTTCGATACGCTCCTTGAAAATGGCGATCTGATGCGGATAATGTTGTGTGATGTTATCCTCCAGCCTGTACTTCTGACTGGTATGGTTTGCCTTCATCAGTTTCAGCTTTGATACCTGAATATCGAGATCCATTTTTTCTTTTATGTAGGGATTGCCTGTGGCAAGTGCCTTGACTTCTGCATAGGAAAGTGCCGCTTCATCCACATCCTCACAGCTTCGTACCGGAGATTTACTGGTCATAATCTGTCCGATGAATTTCTGCTTATTCTCAATGAGCTGCCACGAGTAACTGTCAAATGTACCTTCCGTAACATAACGAAATATCTTGACCTTATCATTCTGGTTGCCCTGTCGTAAGATTCTTCCCTCCTGCTGTTCAATGTCAGAAGGTCTCCAAGGCACATCCAAATGATGCAATGCAATCAGTCTGTCCTGCACATTCGTACCGGCTCCCATTTTGGCGGTGGAACCTAATAAAAAACGAACCTGTCCGCTTCTTACCTTTGCAAACAGCTCCGCTTTTCTAAGCTCTGTATTGGCATCATGGATAAATGCGATCTCCTGCTCCGGCACTCCCTTTTCCATGAGCTTATTTTTTATATCCTCATACACATTGAAAGTGCCATCGCCCTTCGGTGTGGAGAGGTCGCAGAAGATTAACTGTGCCGACTTCTGCTCTTTGGTGTTCTCCCATATCTCATAGGCTTTCTCCACACAGGTTGCCGCTTTGGAATTTTCCTCATCCGGCAGCATATCGTTGAGTAATCTCTGATCAAGTGCCAGCTTTCTTCCGTCATTGGTAATCTTTAACATGTTGTCCTCGTAAGGCTGTACCTGCCTGTCCCGGACTGCTTCGGCACGTTCCGCAAGTGACGCTACCATGTCTTTCTGGAACTCACTCGGCTTTAGAACCACATTTTCATATTCTGCTTCCGGCACAGGAAGTTTTAACATATCCGGTGTCTGAATGTCCGCACTCTCCTTGAAAAGTGCAATCAGCTCCGGCAGATTGAAAAACTTCGCAAATCTTGTCTTTGCCCGGTATCCGGTTCCTTCCGGTGCAAGCTCTATGGCTGTCTGTGTTTCTCCAAAAGAAGCCGCCCATGCGTCAAAATGTCCCAGTCCCAGCTTTTGGAGCGTTCCATACTGAAGATAACGCATATTCGTGTAAAGCTCCGTCATGCTGTTGGAAATTGGCGTTCCGGTCGCAAAAGTTACACCCTTGCCGCCCGTGATTTCATCAAGATACTGGCACTTGGCAAACATATCAGATGACTTCTGTGCTTCTGTCTGTGCGATACCTGCCACATTCCTCATTTTCGTATAAAGGAACAGGTTCTTGTAATTGTGGCTCTCATCCACAAACAGCCTGTCTACCCCCAACTGCTCAAAGGTTACGACATTATCTTTCCGGCTCTGGTCATTTAATTTGTCAAGCCGCACCTGCAATGCTTTCCTCGATTTTTCCATCTGCTTAATGGTATAACGCTCCCCGTTGTCTCTTTTTGCCTGATCAATAGCAAGCTCAATCTCATCAATCTGTCTTTCAATAGTTGCTGCCTGTCTCTCCTGTGATAACGGGATTTTTTCAAACTGACTGTGCCCGATGATAACGGCATCATAATCGCCTGTGGCAATACGGGAACAGAATTTTTTACGGTTGGCGGGTTCAAAATCCTTTTTCGTTGCCGCAAGGATATTTGCTCCGGGATATAACCGAAGGAAATCACTTGCCCATTGTTCAGTCAGGTGGTTCGGCACTACAAATAATGACTTCTGGCATAGTCCCAGACGCTTGCTTTCCATTGCCGCTGCTGTCATTTCAAAGGTTTTTCCGGCACCAACGCAGTGCGCAAGCAGGGTATTATCTCCATACAGCACATGGGCAACCGCATTTTTCTGATGCGGCTTTAATTCAATATCCGGTGTCATGCCTGGAAATTTCAGATGCGAACCGTCATATTCTCTTGGTCTGGTGGAATTGAAAAACTCATTATATTTTGCCACAAGTGTCTGCCTGCGTTCCGGATCACAGAATACCCAGTCCTTAAATGCCTCCCTTATTGCTTCCTGCTTCTGGCTTGCAATCATGGTTTCCTTTTTATTGAGGACTCTCTTTTCCTTTCCATCCTCCTCAATGGTGTCATATACTCTCGTATCTTTGAGGTTCAGGGAATCTTCCAGTATCTTATAGGCATTTACCCGGCTTGTACCGTATGTCATGTTGACAAGCGTATTGCCATAGTCCGCATTTTTGCCCTTTACATTCCACTCTCCGGTTACACCCGAAAACTGCACACCTATCGTATCCCTGCGTAATAAATGTTCCGGTGTCTGGAAAATATCACGCATAAAATCATTGATATACTTTGGTTCAATCCATGTGGCACCGATACGTACCTCAATCTCCGATGCGTCCAGCTCTCTCGGCTGTACCTGCGTAAGAGCCTGTACATTTGGGGCATATTCCGGGTGATTTTCTGCATAAGTGGCTGCTATGGCAAGTTTCTCACGCACATTGCCGCTTAAATACTGGTCTGCTGTCTCCCAGACATCGGTAAGCGGGTTCTGGAAAATAACACCACGAAGCTCCTCAATCAGCGTATCCTTGTCCTTTTCAGTCAGCTCTGCCATATAATCAAGGTCGATTTTAGCTTTCTCTGCTAAAGATACTGCCAATGCTTCACTTGCAGTATCCACACTTGTGACCACCTCTGCCCTTTTAATGGTACGCTTCGTGAACATATCCGCTTTGCCCTTGAAATTGCCCTCATC
>OOIF01001940.1_pt1 | contig 15404 bp, 15 predicted proteins | sample 1691961 | NCBI WGS metagenome assembly OOIF01 (sample SAMN06348146, study PRJEB24527) | human gut metagenome | biome: human gut; feature: ankylosing spondylitis patient; material: feces | host: Homo sapiens | place: China | collected 2015-10 | reverse complement strand
TTAGGTGGAAAGATCTCGTTGCGTCAAAGTGAAAATTTACGCTTGCGTCTGAGAGAGGTCGCGGAGTAAAGCTTGCTGTGAGTAGTCAGCAGAGGTCATAGTAAGCAAGGCAGTACTTGCCGAAGGACTGAATCTATAGGAGTACGGTGCCGTAGACACAAAGTCGCAAGGCGCAGAAAACATAAGAGACCTGGCCGAATCTGGGTAACCACGGAATGGGGAGAGGGATTCGGGAGGGCGCAACGGCCGTGATGGAAATGGACAACACCGCACAAGACCAATCCGCTTTTACGGAGATCACACTCGAGGCGATACTGAGCCGTGAGAATTTGACTTTGGCGCTCAAACGCGTCGAAGCAAACAAAGGGGCTCCGGGCGAGGACGGAATGACAACCGAAGAACTTCGGAAGTACATTTTCGAGCACCCCCGCGAGCTGACGAGTGCGATTCTGTCAGGGAAATATCGCCCTGCACCCGTGAAACGGGTAACCATACCAAAATTTCAATGTCGAGCTTTGGCTTTCGGCCGACGAGAAGCGCACATGATGCGATTTTCAAGGTCATGAGCGAAGCAGACCAAGGCTACGTTTGGGCAGTCGATATGGATCTCGAGAAGTTCTTCGACACGGTCAATCACAGTCGATTGATCCGAAAACTATCGACGAGAATCAAAGACGGGCGGGTGATATCGCTCATCACGCGAATGCTCAAATCGGGGGTTTGGACACAAGGGAAGGTGGAGAAGTCGGAAGTTGGTCTCATGCAGGGAGGGCCGTTATCGCCGCTACTTGCGAACATCTACTTGGATGAACTCGACAAGGAGCTGGAGAAACGTGGTCATCGATTTGCCAGATATGCAGACGATCTTGTGATCTTGTGCAAATCCAAGCGGTCGGCCCAAAGGACGTTGAAGAGCGTCACTCGATTCATCGAAGGACGCATGAAACTCAAAGTCAATGAGACAAAGACCACTGTCAGTCACATCACGCGCGGAGTGAAGTTTCTTGGCCATGGGTTCTATAAAACCAAGGACGGATACTTTCCAACCGTGCACCCGAAGTCAAAAGAGCGGCTCAAGAATGCGCTGAGAGAAATACTTTCCCGAAACAGGAAGCAAAGTATCCCGGTGGTGAAAGAGATGCTTAACAAGAAGCTTCGTGGGTGGTGTGAGTATTTCAAATTTGCGAAATACGAAATGTGGTCGAAAGCGATGGACGAGTGGATTCGGAGACGAATCCGACAGCTACTATGGAAAACTTGGAAACTGGTGAGGACAAAATATGCGGCGCTGAGGAAACTCGGATGTCCGCACGGACAAGCGATCCAATGGTCGAATACGCGTAAGAGCTATTGGCGCATTGCGCACAGCCACATTCTGTCCACGACTCTGTCCAACGACTTTCTGAAAACCCAAGGCTGGAGTTGGCTCGGTCTAACACGAGTTGACGGGTATGGAGGTTAAACTATGGAAACCGCCGTAAAACGCCTCGCGAGGGGCGCCTACCAGATCGGTACGGGCGGTGGTGTGAGAGGTCGGCAGGTGAATTAATCACCTACCACCTACTCGATTGGCGATGGCTGTTCAGGTTATTTCGTACCGGTCGAACCGAAACCGCCTTCTCCGCGCGAACTTGCTTCAAAATCAGTCACAAGTTCAAACTCGGGTTGCACGACAGGCAGCACCACCAACTGTGCCAGACGCTCGAAAGGTTCCAGAACAAAAGGCTCTTTGCCACGGTTCCAGGTGCTGATCATCAGTTCGCCCTGATAGTCGGAATCAATCAGACCCACCAGATTTCCGAGGACAATGCCCTTTTTATGGCCCATTCCGCTGCGGGGAATAATGACGGCGGCGTAATTGGGATCACCGATATGGATCGCCAGACCGGTCTTTACGAGGACCGTTTCACCGGGATTGATCGTGAGCGGCTCATCGAGGAGGGCGCGAAGATCGAGGCCGGCGGAGCCCGGCGTTGCATAGCGCGGAAGGTGCTCGCGGATGCGTTCGTCAAGGACCTTGAGTGCAATTTTCATTTTTTCTTACTGGTTGTTAGGTTGTTCAGCTTTTTCAAGCCGTTTGTGCCGCTCAAGCTTCTGATGCTGCGAGAGCGCGCAAACAAGACCAGCGAATGTTACAGACATTCCCATGGGAATCCCACTTGATTTTTTTGAGGTTTTAAAAGAGAGGCACCGAATCCTGCATTTTTTCCTGTACCTTGCTTCACTTTGGGCGAAACTTCCCCAGAGGCTGACCATTATAGGTATAGGTGCTGAAAATCGAGGGGGAGAGAGAATCTGCTCTACTTTCCAAGGAGACGATGTCTAGCAGATTCAATCAAAAGGCTGCTCCGTTGTAATGTGAGAATGCAAGCGATGCTTACCAGCACCTTTCCCAGAGAAATTTGGTCTTAAAAGTTCAAAAAAAGAAGCCGCAACTTCCTCGCGAGCTAGCGTGCTGGGTGAAGCGATTCTCACAACAGCCATGTTGGACAGACTGTTGCATCACAGTGAAATTATCTTGATCCGAGGTGACGGCTACCGGTTTTTGAAGAAACGGAAGGACTTTTAACCTCATCCAAGGCTGTTGGCACAGATTGATTAACAATCAGGAGATCAATTTAAGGGGGGATCTATTTATTCTGAGCGCGATGTGTAGGGACAAAAAAATAATGGATTCAACAGGTTAGAATCGATTTTGCGCCTCAAACCACCTGAAAAATCCATTATGAGCAGAGTATACCGCAAGCCTTCCTCCCAGTTGGATCTTTTTGCCACTGATTTGTTTCTGGAACGAGCCAAAAAAGGCGCAGGCAAGCTGTTGAGTCTCGACGAGCTGTTTCCGTTTGAGTCCTACAGACCTCACATCCTCAAAGCCATTGATTCCTCCCGTATCAAGCGCGGCGGCAAGCCGACTTCGCAGTTGAGCACGGTCGGCCGCAGAGCGATGGATCCAGTCTTTATGCTCAAGTGCATCATCGCTCTGCGTCTCTACGGCAAGGCAGACCGGGATTTCGAGCAGGAAATGCTGCAAAACCGTGTGCTGCAGCACTGGCTCGGCATCATCCGACTCAATGACGTTCCCAGGCACAAGACCATTTGGAAATACAGGGAAATTTTTGCGCAAACTGAGGTTCTTGAGACTGTTTTTGCCGACTACGTCAAGAAGTTGCAGACGATAAACAGCCACATCGGTAGGGATGCCGTGATTGCCGACTCGAGCTTTTTCGAAGCCCCGAAACAACGCAACACACGCGAAGAAAATGGTTTGATCAAAAAGGGAAAAGGCGCAATGCTATGGAACGACCAGCCGGTGAAAAAACGCCATAAGGACATTGATGCCAGCTGGACAAAGAAGCGCGCAGAAGTGCATTACGGCTACAAAGGCCATTTTCTGGTGTGTGCCGTTAGCAAGCTCATTGTCAAGGTCTTCCCCACGACGGCGAAAGTGCACGACGCCAAGGTTATCGACCGGTATTTACACTGGGCAAAGGACAGCAAAAAGGAAGTTTTATTCTTTGCAGATGCTGGCTACACAGGCAAAAAGATTGCCGAGAAGCTGCTTGATGTCAACATGCCGCCTCTGATTTGTGAAAAGGGGTGCAAAGGCGCTCCGTTGAGTGCAGATCAAAAGCAACAAAATGATTTCAAGCGTGCGTAGCCGTATCGAGCACGCGTTCGGCTTCATCGAAGAATCTCTCGGTGGCAGCGTTGTGCGGTCGGTCGGGATGATCCGGGCGAAGTTCAACATCACGCTGACATCGCTCGTGTACAACATTTGTCGGCTTGGTCAGATTATCTGAGGCAGCGGAAGAAGAAATACATCGGATATGAGCGAATCGCCACTCCGAAGTTAGGAACGAAAAAACGAGAGACGAAAATTGACAAAACGGAGTTTGCGGAGATCCGCAGGTTTGGTGTTGCCTATGTATATAGCTTTTACAACAAATATTCAGAAAATAGAATAAATTACTTGTTATAAAGACACAACCCGAAAATTTTAGGCGGCTAACCGATCATTGCTAACCGCCTTTTTACGTAAATGGGCTGAATTTGTAGAACCCACCATTACCGACGATAAGAAAGGTCAATGGTTAAAGCTCACGCCTTAACTGTTGAAACTGATCCTCGCGAGACAAATGTTGATTGAAGAACGATATTGGGTTGGGCCTTGTCCTCAATCATGTTCACGGCCTGCCGTCCAATTTCAACAAACGGAACCTTAAAAGTTGACAGCGGCGGCGTAGAGAAGGCAGCCACATCAACGTCGCCGACGCCGAGAACTGAAATATCCTCCGGAACCCGAATACCCATTGAAAGGAGCTTGCTTAATACCCCGAACGCAATGTTATCGTTGGTACAGAATACGGCAGTCGCATCTGGGTGAGTCGGAAGCAATTTTTCGACAGCTTTCGAACCGTATTCCCAAGTGAACGTCCCCGAATTCTCGGTTTCATCTTTAATTACGCAGCATCCTGTGCTTAAAGCCAACTCTATAAAACCTCTAATGCGGTAATAAGAGGACAAATTGTCTTCATCGCCGCCCAAGACAAGAAATTTTCGGTGTCCTTGTTTTTCAAACTCACGAAAAGCCATTTTGCCGATGGCCTCGTTGTCAACTGTAACCGAAGCGGTCTCGAACTGATGAGGGGCGCAGCAGACAATTCTGACGCCTTCCTTTTTAAGCACATCTATGGAATGCATCAATTTCGAATAATTTTCAGCATCATTTCTCCAGCCGGCTCCTGCCAAAATGATTCCTTTGACTTTGTACTGGGATAGGGTTTCTAGCACTTTGACCTCTTTTGCATGGTCGCGCTGTGTGGTACAGACCAACGTCATTAGTCCTCTGCGCGCGGCCTCATCTGTCACGCCCTTGGCAATATCGGCAAAGTAGTGATCACTGATGTCGCGCACAAGGAGACCAATGACGTTAGTGTTACGGCTACGCAGATTTTGTGCTATACGATTGGGCTGATAATGAAGTTCTGCGGCAGCTTTCAGAACTTTCTCGCGCAGATCGGGCCTTACAGGATAATCGGCACCACCCAGTACGCGCGAGACAGTGGCTAGGGAGACATCGGCTAATTGGGCAACGTCGCGGATAGAAGATTTGGACATAAATAAGTTTGAAATTTCCACAGATCAGGTTCATAATAGCCCAGAAAACGTTTTCTAAAGCAAGTCTTCTTCGCGCAATTTTTTTTTCACGAAAATAGAAAACGTTTTCTATATCGTCTGTCCCACCATAGACTCCGGAGCACTCCATCATGACGAGTTTTCTTTTGCAGTGCATTGTTGTTTTTGGCTGTATCTTTGTGGGTGCACGCATCGGGGGCATTGGCCTTGGTATCGCGGGCGGATTTGGTTTGTCGATTCTTACATTCGTATTCGGCCTTAAACCGACGGCTCCTCCGGTAACGATTTTGTTAATCATCGTCTGCGTGATTACGCTGGTGAGCGTGTTACAAACGGCCGGGGGGCTGGATTATCTGGTCGCCATCGCAGAGCGAATTATCAAGCGGCATCCCAATCAAATCACGATCATTGCGCCGATGGTTGCGTATGTCTTCACATTGTTTACCGGAACAGCATATGTAGCCATTTCCCTTTTCCCGATCGTTGTGGAAACAGCCATCGGCGCCAATGTTCGCCCTGAACGTCCCATGTCGATGACTTTGATCGCCTCAAAACTTGGCATCACGGGATCACCGATGAGTGCCGCAACAATGGCAATGCTTGCCATCCTTTCACCATTCGGCTTTTCGCTGATCGACATCATGATTGTTTCGATTCCTGCTGGCGTTGTCGGAACCTTCATAGGGTCGCTCTTCGTTTACAAACGAGGCTACGAACTACTTGAGGATCCTGAGTATTTGCAACGTTTGAAGCAGGGGCTGATTGAACCGTCGCACGCAAAAGAGTATGACTTTACAAAGGTTCCAACCACCACGAGAATCTCGGTTTGGATTTTCCTCTTTGCAATCTTCATGATTGTCTTTGTGGGTATTTTCAAGTCATACCTGCCGTCATGGACGATCGGTGAGAAAGTCGTCACTCTTTCCGTGCCGCAGGCTCTGCAGATGCTTCTTTTTGGAGCTGCTTTCATCATCGTGGTCGTTTGTCGTCTTAAAACAGCAGCGATTGTCAACAGCTCGGTATTTCGCTATGGCATGGTCGGCGTAGTTGCCATCTTCGGTATTGCATGGATGACGGACACCTTTTTCGCTGTCAACAAGATGTTCTTCATTGATGCCTGTTCTGCCGTTGTACAGGCTTATCCAGGAATCTATGGCGTGGTGCTCTTTTTTATGTCAGCACTTTTGTTCAGTCAGGGCGCAACGATTCCGGCATTTATGCCCTTGGGTCTGACTCTCGGCCTTACACCTGTGACTTTGTTGGGGCTTTTTCCTGCTGTCAACGGCAACTACTTCTTTCCGGCCACAGGTAACGTCGTTGCAGCGGTGGCATTTGACCGTACCGGCACTACCAAAATTGGCAAGTATGTACTCAACCACAGCTTCATGCTACCCGGTTTGATCGGAACGTTTTCCATGACTGTTGTCTGCATGGCCTTGTGTTATGTGATTTATTAACCAGCAGAGCTCAATAGGAGAGAAACGCATGAAACCCATTGAATCGATGTCATTGTCCGAAATTCTTTCCACCAAAGTTGACCAAGATCGTATTGAACGCTTAAAGAAGCTTACGCGTCCTGATGTTCCCGAAGATACTCCGGAGATCGTTATCGAATACTTGCTAGCCAACCAAGCTCGCGTTGTAGATATCCAGTACAAGCGATTTTTAGCTGGTACGAAAATAAATCTCAAGGAAGTTGACGATCTTTGCCAGGGCAGCATTGATATCCATGCGCATGGTGGATCGGAACCATTTGAACGGCTGCTCGATGATGACGATCTGGCAATTGCCTGTATGAAACGAGGCATGCGAGCCATCGTTATCAAAACTTGGTTTACTCCATCGGCCTCCCGTAATGCTCTGGTTAATAAAGCCGTACACAAATACGCCGAAGAGCACGGCATGGAGCCGATTCAAGTCTTTGGCGGCATTACGCTTAATCAGTCTGTTGGCGGTATTAATCCGGATGCCGTAAAACGTTGCCTGAAGTTTCCTGGCATGAAATATGTTTGGTTGCCGATGGTGGATTCTTATCATCACAGGAGAGTTGTTTTTGACGACCAGACAGGATCCGGCATCCACATTGTGGACAAACGCGGCCATGTGTTACCGGAAGTTATGGAAGTCATCAAAATTTGTGCTGACAACAATCTGACGCTTGCCTCGGGTCACTATCCGGCCAACGAAACAGCTGAGGTTCTGGCAGCGGCCAAAAACGCGGGCGTAAAACACCGTGAAATTGTGCATCCTGCTCATATCCACTCCAAACATTCCATTAAACAAATGAAGGAGGCCGCAGCAGAAGGTCACAAACTTATGTTGTCGGGACTGGGTACTCTCGTATTTCCGCTGCATGAAAGTGGTGCGCTCTACGCTGCACATATGATTTCGGAAGTAGGAGCTGAAAATTTCGTATATGGTTCCGATTTCGGCCAAATTCAGAATCCTTCTCATGTCGAAGCACTAAGCTGGATGATCAAAACTTTGATGGCTTATGGTGTAACAGCAGCGGAAATAAAAAAGATGTTTAAAGACAATCCAGCAGAACATCTCGAACTGCCAGTACTTTGAGGTTCTACGTTATTGGAACTTTTCTAAATCTTTCACAGTTCTGTTTGTCACATATCTCTATATTGCGACAGACGAATAATTTGCATACATCTTGACTTAAAAAATAAGATTATTGAGCGAATGAAATTCGGTGGGCGAAGCAAAAAGACAACTTCCAAAAATAATCTTTTCTTACCATCATAAACTAATTATTTATTTTGCTTTCTGAATTACTAAAGTGGTACTGAACTTAAGGAGGAAACTATGAAACGTCGCACTTTGATCTCTACGGCTCTGCTTACCACTCTGGCCATTCCTGCTTTTGCGGCCACAACCGCAAACATGCCCATGCGTAAAACCGAAAATCGCATAATGAGCGAAAAGGAGTGCTGGGATTTGATAAACGAAGTTGAGTACGCAGTCGTTTCGACTGCCGACACAGACGGTATCCCCTATGGCGTGCCGGTTTCAACTGCTGTTACTACTGACAAAAAAATCCTTTTCCATGGAGTTTTGGTCGGACACGGACGCAAGTACGAAAACATTAAGGCAAATCCCAATGTATGCCTAACGTTTGTGCGCGAAGTCGACAAACGCGAAAAAGGACTTAATATTCAGGCGGATTCTGTCGTTGTCCAGGGCAAAGTTCAGATCGTTGATGATCCGGATGAAAAGATCAAGCTTATGCGCGTTCTATTGAAGCCTCACAACGAACAAGCTACTGCCGCCGACATTGAAGCCAAGCTCAAGAAGAGCGAGCTTGGAATTAAAGGCACGCTGTCCTTCTACGTTGTTACACCGACCAAAGTCACGGGCAAGTCGGTTAAACACAAGAGAATCAATTGAGTTCTGATGTGGTATCCCCGGAGTCGTAGCGGTTCCGGGGACTTTTTTACTTCCGGTTTTTCGCCAAATCACTGTGCAGTCCGACTAATCATCCGTCCAAATCAGAAACCCCAACTTGACCTTTTTGCGTGTGTCTTTGTTAAACAGCTTCCCGCTATTAGCTGGCACCACAAATTCGTTGATCTCCGTCAGCATCTGGATCTCCCACATGCGACCGACAAGTTCCAGTCCGGATAAATTCTTAAGTATTTCCGGATTGGCTTTGTCGTACACGTATCGAAAGGTGCCGTCTTCCAACGGTTCAACGATGGCAATGTCAAAGCCTTTGCTTCAGTTGTCTCTCCGGAACACATAGATTCCGCGCTTGTTAACTTCGGTTTGCCGTTCGTTCACTAAGAGTCTTGCTCCCTTCGGAACGTCAGGGTCGAGCGAATCATCCATCGCAATGAGCAGCGGTCCGGCGCTGTTCTTACCGCGAACCTCAAACCGTTTTTTATCAAAGTAGTCGGTGGTGATGTCTTCCGTTCCCGGTCCGCGAGCGAAGCGCGTTGTGGTGTTTACCGGTTCAAAGACCTTGTCCATAGCGATAACTCCCTCAATGGCGATACCTGCGCCCGGAACCAACTAAGACGCCTTCGATCTGGAAATCGTCGTATTCGCTAGGACGAATGACGGGGTAGTTGCCAGAGCTGTTTTGCGGGTGCAGTTCAGGCTGGCCGTTAGCGAACTTCAAGGTCTTTAGCGTGAATTCGCCCTGCAGGTAGGCAAGCACGAGAAATAAATGCGCGTACTCCTTGCAAAAAGTTGAAAGTGAACGTTCTTTAAAGGCTTGAAAGTGGCTTTAGTCGGCAGCAGTTCGTCGAACCCCGTGAAGGGGTTGAAGGCTCTTCGCTCTCCGGCCGAGAGAGACGAAAAAAGACCGAGAAAAAGGGGCTTTCCTTACAAATGAGTTGATGAAGGCGCAAGCCTTTGAAAGAAATGCGCCCGAGCTCTTCACGCGTTGATAAAAAAGGGGATAGAGAAACCTTTAGGGTTGGTTTTTCGCCCGTAGGACGAAAAAGAGGGGGCGAACAGACCTCTTTGATTTAAAAGAGGGTTTGCACCAATACTTGGTGTTGCCTTTATGCACAGACAGCCATCTGAGTCATCGCCTCGTTGACTAGGGTTTCGTCAACGGCAAGACAAGCGCAGCGAACTGCTTTGCACACTGCGTTGTCGATTGAGCGTGACATAACTGCTTCGTCTCGGTCGAAATAGACAGGATCGGTTGTGGCCCACAGAAGACCGCCGCGGCAGGGAACCTCTTCGGTAAAGCTCAACCTAGGCTCGAAGTCTTCGTCGTGAGCAGCCATGTAACGCTCGTAGAGTTTCCAGGCCAGCTCGTCGAGGTTTTCTTTTGTCCGGGCTTCTTCTTCGAATTCGTCGGCCAAAAAGTCGAACGTGCCGTTGGCGTCAATTGTCCCGGAACGCGAAAGGGGAGCCGTTTTCAACGGAAGAGGGCATATCAGTCTACTTACGTCTGGTTTCCGGAGTCAGCACAATGATGCCGTATCGGAATCACCTTCAGTTTCGCAAGTTTGAGGAACATCGTTGACCGCTTCCTGATCTCCAATGTCGCAAACGGAAGCTCGGGTGCGCATTTCCAGCAGTTGCGGCTGGGGCAGACGCGGATTTCCTCTTTTTCTTCGTCACGCTAATACGCGGTAACCGCCCGTCATTCCCGGAAGCAGCACTGTTTCGCTGAAGAGCGCCCAGATCGTTAGTCGCACGTCCTTGAAACTCATGTGCAGACCGGCTTTGAACATGTCGGTTGTATTGAGCGTTACATATTTAACTGCACGCAGGGATTTGATATTCATAAATATCGCTTCGAGAACACGACGCTCAATCGAATCCAATTGCCCTGTAAAAGTCTTTTCAACCTATTTGCGAATAACTAAACGCGGCTTTTCAGATATGACTTTATCCCGAGTAACAAATCAAATAATTTCAATAAGAAGAGTTTGCCTTCAGCAGTGAAACCATTGAGAATCGGGCGTTTTGCTCTTCCGATGAGCGAAATGATATTTACAAAAAAAGGTTGTCAATGAATTGGATAAAGTTATTTAAAACCGCCAAGAAGCTTTTGAGCTGTAATTAAAAACGAATTGTTTGAAATGAGGATTTGAGATACAGAAAAATGGTTTGAAAGTATTCCAAACCGAGGAAAGGGAATTAAGAGACATTTCAATCCGAGAAGAAGGTTTTGGAGGAATCAGAAACCGAGAAGAGGGGATTGGACCTGCCTCCAAATCTTGGAGGACGGTGTGTATTTGCCTCAGAAGAGTGAGTGATTTGTCAATTATGTTGCTTTTGAGCAACATTTAGGAGTCATAACTGTGTCAAAAAAACAACAAATGAAGGGGTTGGCCTAAGCACTTCAACCTAATTTGATCTCGATCAAGGTCTTTACATGGGTGGGGGTATCGTGCTTTATCGAGCCAGCGACGTGGTGTTTTTCTCTCCGCGTCAACGACTCGACTTTCTTTGTAGAAAAAAAGAAACCACGAAAGGAATTTTCATTTATGAATAAGACTTTCAAGACACTGTGGAACGATGTTCGCCGTTGCTTTATCGTTGCGAACGAAGCACAGAAGTCTCACGGCAAGCCCTCCAAGAGCGCTGTTGTAGCTGTTGCTGTTGCCGCAGCTTTCGGCGCAACGGCTGCTTCGGCTGCTTATGTTGAACCGGGTTTTGTAGCTCAGAACAGCGCACAGCTTGAACAGGCGAAACAGTCCTGGGAAACCGATGAATACAAAGCTGATTGGGGTTTGGGAGCAATGAATGCTTCTACGGCGTATGCACTGGGCTATCGCGGTCAGGGTGTTGCCGTTGGCGTGATGGACTCCGGCGCTCTCCTGCAGAAGCATCCGGATTTGGCAGGTGACCGTTTCCATGCATCGGAATCTGACGCTCATTACGGTTCTTCTGGCGAGCGCTATCCTCAGCACACCGAAGAACAGGGCAAAGGCGAATATGCACCTGGTGACAGTGCTACCGAAAGCGGAAAAATCGACGGCAACTGGATCAGCGGCACGAATGACAGCCACGGTACTCACGTGACGGGCTCCGTAGGTGCTAATCGAGACGGCAGCGAATTCCACGGCGTGGCTTGGGGTGCCGACGTTTGGGTTGGTAATACCGGTGGTACGGACGATACGAACTACGGCCCGTTCCAGGATTACACATTCTTCTACAATGGCTGGAAGGCACTTGCCGACAACCTGATTGCTTCCAATGGCGCAGAACGCGGCGGTGTGATTAACAACTCCTTCGGTACGAACACTCGCGTTGTTAACAATGGCTCCTATGGTCCCGATGGCGGTAACACCGGTGTGCACTTCCCGACGGACACGGTTTCCCAGACCGAATACGAATATTTCCTCTTCAAGCAAATGTACGGTGACGATCCGTCGTTTGTTGATGCAGCTTACGATGCGGTGAAGGGTACGAATGTTGTTCAGGTCTTTACGACTGGCAACCGCGACTTTGCAAACCCGTTCTATCGTCCGCTCTATCCGTATTTCAATCCAGAAGCTGAACAGAACTGGATTGCTGTAGCTGGTTTGCAACAGGACGGCAATGGCGGCTATAAGTTGGTTGAAACCTGGAATGAAGCCGGTCTAGCGAAGTACTGGACTGTTGTAGCCCCTGGTTCCGGCATTTACGGCTCCAAGGTTAATACGACTACTGGCGAACCGACTTGGGGTAATTCTTCCGGTACCTCTATGGCTGCTCCGCACGTGACTGGCGCAATGACGGTTCTGATGTCTCGTTATCAGGATATGAGTGCTGTGCAGGTTCGCGACGTCATGTTTACGACGGCATCGCACACGAATCCTGATGACTCTATTTACGAAGACTGGACCGCAGCCGAGGGTGAGGTTGACGAACGTTACGGCTGGGGCACGCCCGATCTTGACAAGGGCATGTACGGTCTTGGCCAGTTGCTTGGCCACTTCGACTACAACCAGAAGACGATGAAGCTTGACGTTTGGTCGAACGACATCTCTCAGGTTGCTCTTGACCAGCGCGAACGCGAAGAATTGGCTTGGAAGGCCGCCGCAGAAGCATGGCTGGCTTTGGACGATTCCAAGAAGCTGTCCATGGAAGGTCTGACTGAAGACCAGAAGGAACTCCTGGGTGAAATCCTTCTGGACACCGACGATGACATCGTTGGCGTTGACGAAGACAAGGAAAAGATCAGCGAAGAAGACGCAATCGCTTGGCGTACCGAGTACTACCAGAAGCGTCTTGATTCGATCAATGCCAAGATCGACGGCAACCTCTACGACGGTTCTCTGACCAAGCGTGGTGCTGGTACGCTCGTGATGACGGGCAACAATACCTATCGCGGCGGCACGACTGTTGAAGAAGGTACGCTCCTTGGCTTTGCTGAATCTTTTGGTGTGACGGAAACCGAAACCAAAGCTGTAGCAAACGGCAAGGTAACGGTTAACGGTGGTATCTTCGGCGTCCTGAATTCCTACGACGACCAGTTCACCATGAAGGGTGAATTGACTCACAAGGCTGATGCTGATCACTCTGTTGACATTACGGTCAACAAGGGCGGTACCTACGGCATTGTGGCCGGTCAGGACGTTGAGGTTGGTTCTCTCTCGTTTGCCGACGGTGCAGGAATCACTGTTGTGTCGGTTGACGGCGATGTTCTCAAAGAAGCTTTTGAATCCGAAACCGGTGTTACGGGGTCGGTGACAGCAGAAAAACTTGAAGGTGTCACTTCCACGAACCCTGTTGTTGATCCTGATTACGCTTTCTTTGACACTGCGATCAATGTGGATGCAGAGAACGGCAAGATCGAAGCTACTTTGAGCCGCAATGAAGAGTCTGCGTCTGCCTATGCTGCCAACGGTTCTCAAGCTGCTATGGCAAATGCGTTGATGGCTAATACCGACAGCGCAGTCTTTGCTGACATGGTTGGCGCAACGAAGGGTCAGGTTCGCAATACGTTGGCTTCTCTGTCCAACGACTTCCATCTGGCTGCCCAGAACGCCACGATCGTCAATACGGCTCTTATGGGTCGCATGATCAAGGACCAGGCTAACGCCTACGGTGAAGCTCAGCGCGCTGAACTCGAAAATGGTGCCACGCTGTGGGCTGCCGGTATGGGTTCCTGGGGCGATGTTGACGCCGGCGGCGCTTCCGTCAACATGGACGTTGACTACTACGCAGGCTTCATCGGTGCCGAACTGCCCTATGGCAACGGCAACAAGGTCGGCGTGCTCTTCGGCTATGGCCAGACGGACTTTGACGCTGGCAATGACGGCGACATGGACAGCGACGACATCCATATCGGTATGTACGGCGAAAACGACTGGGAGAAGTTCGGTCTGACCTACGGCTTTGCGTACACCACGCAGGATCGCGAAGGCAAGCAGAGCCTGAACTTCCTGGATCAGGTCACGCACAACGCGATTGACTACAACGCCACGGTCTTCCAGATCTTCGGCGAAGCCAGCTACAAGGGCTTCAATACCGAGTCCTATCAGGTTGAACCGTACATCGGCTTGTCGTGGTTGAACGTGTCGGCTGACGACTTCACGCAGCGTGCTGGCAACCACAGTGTCAAGACTGAGATTGACGACCAGAACCTTGGCCTTGCCAACATCGGTGTGCGCGGTGCTCTGCCGTTCACGGCCGGCAGCGTGGCGATGAAGGTTCGTGCTGACGTCGGCTACATGCAGTTCTTCGGTGACAAGGAAGCTACGGCTAAGGTCACGGTTGGCGATGCGGGTACGGCCAGCATCACCGGTGAAGAACTCTCCGGCATGGGCATGGTCGGTATCGGCCTTGACGCCGCTATCGGCAAGAACGCCACGTTCGGTGTGAACTACACCGGTGCCTTCGGCAGCGACATTACCTCTCACGGTATTGGCGCCAAGCTCGGCATCAAGTTCTAATCCAAGCAGCTAGAAGTCCAATCAGGAGCGGGGGAGACTCCGCTCCATTCCTCCCCTTTTTTTACCTCCGGTCTCATTATCTGCCTTGAGCCGGAGGCTTTTTTTAGTGACATACAAAAAGAGAGGGAGAGGTCATCATGAAAAAGGAGAACATTTCAATGACACAGCAAATCATCCAGCAGCTGGCTGTGCACCTCAAAAGCGGTCGCACCGTTGTTGTTCCGTTCAATGCAGAAAAAGCAGAGGTGTTGAATCCTCAGATCGAGGCCTTTTTTAAGGCTCTGGGCGATGCAACGAAAAAGGACGGAAACTTTCTCTTTCAAGGAGCTCGCGTTGTGCTGTTTCGCTTGAGCGAAGTGGCCGGTGCCGAAGTTGTCAGTCTTGTTCGCAAGGAAAAAGAAGAAGAAACAGCTCAGGAAGCAAAGTAATCACTGAGAATCGAATTTTTTAACCGAGCGATCAAACAAAAGCAGCTGAAGTCTGATGGGGAGCTATGGATCCCCACTCCATGACTCCTTTTTTCCGCCTCCGGTCTCTCCCCTGAGCCGGAGGTCCTTTTTTGCATACGTCTCGGCGAAAAAAAAGCTCGGTACAAGACCGAGCAAAAAAGCAAAACGAATTTTTGTATTTTCAGGGAAAGCGCGCATTATAAGTGTCCTCTGTAAATTGGCAATGTCGCCTCAAAAGTGAACATGCAGGGAATCCGGGTTTCGGTCGGTTAGTTAACTGTATTGAAACCGCAACATGGGTTTTAGGCTGTAGGAAGGCAGTCAGCCCCATGTTCACGTTGCGGATTCCGGCTGATGTGTGGGACTCGATAAAAACTAAACCCGCCTCAACCAAAGTTGAAGCGGGCCGAACTAATCTAGATTCTGTTGGGGAAAATCAGATTAGAACTTGTGGCGCATACCG
>OOIF01001932.1_pt1 | contig 15453 bp, 10 predicted proteins | sample 1691961 | NCBI WGS metagenome assembly OOIF01 (sample SAMN06348146, study PRJEB24527) | human gut metagenome | biome: human gut; feature: ankylosing spondylitis patient; material: feces | host: Homo sapiens | place: China | collected 2015-10 | reverse complement strand
AAAAGAAGCGGGAATTGGAAGAATTCATCCGGCGCTTCTCTGCCAACGTAGCCAAAAGCAAGCAGACCACCAGCCGAAAAAAGATGTTGGAAAAATTAAATGTAGAGGAAATACGCCCCTCTACCCGCAAATACCCGGGCATCATTTTTCAGATGGAGCGCGAGCCGGGCAACCAAATCCTCGAGGTGAAAGGATTACGTGCCACAACGGACGACGGGACCGTGCTTTTCAACGACGTGAACTTTACCGTAGAAAAAGGAGATAAAATCGTTTTCCTGAGCCGCGACCCGCGTGCCATGACGGCTTTTTTTGAAATCATCAACGGTAACCGTAAAGCACAAGGAGGCGACTACAAATGGGGAGTGACCATTACTACGGCATATTTGCCTCTCGACAACACCCGTTTCTTCGAAAGCGATTTGAATCTTGTGGATTGGTTGAGCCAGTTCGGTGAAGGTAACGAAGTTTACTTCAAGAGCTTCCTCGGAAGAATGCTGTTCTCGGGAGAAGAGGTAATGAAGAAAGTCAACGTGCTTTCGGGAGGAGAGAAGATGCGTTGTATGATAGCCCGCATGCAGTTGAAAAACGCCAACTGTCTCGTTTTGGACACCCCGACAAATCATCTGGATTTGGAAAGCATCCAGGCTTTCAACAACAACCTGAAGCTGTTCAAAGGCAACATCTTGTTCTCCAGCCATGACCACGAGTTCATCGAAACCGTAGCCAACCGTATCATCGAACTCACTCCCAACGGCATTATCGACAAGATGATGGAATACGACGAGTACATTGCCAGCGACCACATCAAGGAACTTAAAACAAGAATGTACGGGGATTAAAAAATATTTTTGAGGAACAAAAGCCGAATGGCAAACTATTTGTAGGGTATTTAGCGACTAAATACCCTTTTAAAATATTGCATCATGGAAAAAAATAAAGATATGAACGAAGAAGAGTTGAAAGCCCAACAAGAAGAAACCTTGGATAATGTAGCGACCTCACAACAAGACGAAGGCGACAAAGCTGAAGAACAACCGGCAAAGGAAATGTCCGTGGAAGACAAATTGGCTGCAGCAGAAACCAAAGTGGCAGAACTGCAAGACAAATACCTGCGTCAGGTTGCCGAATTTGACAATTACCGCAAACGTACCATCAAAGAAAAGGCTGAATTGATTTTGAACGGGGCGGAAAAAACCATCACAGCCATACTTCCCATATTGGACGACATGGAACGTGCATTGAAGAATATGGACAAGATGGAAGACGTGGCTGCCGTAAAAGAAGGCGTGGACTTGATATTCCAGAAATTCGTGAAAATCTTGGGCGAACAGGGGGTCAAGAAAATAGAGACCGAAAATGCCGATTTCAATACGGATTTGCATGAGGCTATTGCCCAAGTGCCGGCTCCTTCGGACGAAATGAAAGGTAAAATTATCGACTGCGTCAAAACAGGCTATACTTTAAATGAAAAGGTGATTCGCCACTCTCAAGTGGCCGTAGGACTTTAAACCGCAATGAAATATGGCGAAACGTGACTATTATGAAGTGTTAGGCGTTTCAAAAAACGCCTCGGACGACGAGATAAAAAAGGCTTATAAGAAAATGGCTATCAAATATCATCCCGACCGCAATCCGGATGACAAGGAAGCCGAAGCCAAATTCAAGGAAGCAGCAGAAGCATACGACGTGCTCCGCGACCCGCAAAAACGTGCCCGCTACGACCAGTTCGGACCGGAAGGCGTAAATGGTGCAGGCGGATTCGGAGGCGGCGGCATGGATGATATCTTCTCCATGTTTGGCGACATTTTCGGAGGCCATGGCGGATTTGGTGGCTTTGGTGGAGGCGGCAGAGCCCGGAAACCCCAATACAGGGGGGGGGATCTTCGCCTTAAAGTGAGAATGACGCTTCAGGAAATAGCCACAGGAGTAACCAAGAAATTCAAGGTCAAAAAGAAAGTGGCCTGCCCGCATTGCCACGGGAGCGGAGCTGAAGGCAGCGGTGCTACCGAGACATGCCCGACATGCCACGGTAACGGCTTCGTCGTAAAAACCCAACAGAGTATTTTCGGCATGATGCAAACACAAGCCGTTTGCCCCACGTGTGGCGGAGAAGGAACCATCATAAAGAACAAGTGCAAAGAATGCGGAGGGGAAGGTGTCGTCAACGGCGAAGAAGTCATTGAAGTGAAAATTCCCGCCGGCGTAGGAGACGGCATGGTCGTCACCGTCACGGGAAAAGGCCATGCTGCCCGACGTAACGGAGTCCCGGGAGACATTCAAGTTTATATCGAAGAAGAACCGCACAAGGAACTCTTACGGGAAGACAATAATCTGATATACAATTTACTTTTGGATGTCCCCACTGCGGCATTGGGCGGCGATGCGGAAATCCCGACCATCGACGGAAAAGTAAAAATCAAAATAGAACCGGGCACACAACCGGGCAAGGTGGTACGCTTGAGAGGCAAGGGGCTGCCTGCCGTACAAGGTTACGGATACGGTACAGGAGACCTTATCGTAAATATCAGTGTGTATATTCCGGAAGCTTTGAGCAAAGACGAAAAGAAGACGTTGGAAGAGATGAAGAAGAGTGACAACTTCGCTCCGAATCCTTCCATTAAGGAAAAGATATTCAGAAAGTTCAAAAGCTATTTTGAATAAAAGCTATAAATAAGGAGATGACGTATAAAGAAGCCACAACATACTTGTTCGACAGTGTGCCCATGTTCCAAAATGTAGGAGGAACAGCTTACAAAGAAGGACTAAGCAACACTTTGCTGTTGGATGAACATTTTGGTCATCCTCACCGCAAATTCAAAACCATCCACGTGGGGGGCACTAACGGCAAGGGCTCGTGCAGCCATACATTGGCAGCCATACTTCAAACCGCAGGTTACAAAGTGGGCCTTTATACGTCACCTCACCTGACCGATTTCAGGGAGCGCATACGGGTAAACGGAAAAATGATACCGGAATGCGAAGTGGTTTCTTTTGTCGAAGACGAACGCTCTTTCTTCGAGCCTCTGCACCCTTCTTTCTTTGAATTGACCACGGCTTTGGCTTTCAAATATTTTGCGAAGGCCGAAGTGGATGTGGCCGTTATCGAAGTAGGCATGGGAGGACGCTTGGACTGCACCAACATCATTACTCCGGATTTGTCCGTCATTACCAATATCAGCTTAGACCATGTGCAATTTCTGGGAAACACCCTTACGAAAATTGCCGGAGAGAAAGCAGGAATCATCAAGCCCGGAGTTCCAGTGGTCATCGGCGAGACTACCGAAGAAACGAAAAAGGTCTTCAAGGATAAATCACTGGAGATGAATGCTCCAATAAGATTTGCAGAAGAAGAGCATGAAGTCATCTCATCCCGTTCGGAAGGCAATACGCGTGTGTACGAGACCCTTCATTACGGAAGTTTTATAGGCGAACTGGGGGGGCTCTGCCAGGAAAAGAATACGGCAACCATACTCACGGCTATCGACGAACTTCGAAAAGCCGGTTATACTATCGCACAAGAGCATATCCGGATCGGTTTCGGGCAAGTTTGCAAACTCACCGGCTTACGAGGCCGTTGGCAACAAGTCGGAATGTCCCCCACCATAATCTGCGACACAGGACATAACACAGGAGGGATAAGTTATATTGCCGACCAACTGAGAGGTATCCAGGCCGATAAGCTCCACATTGTAATAGGTATGGTAAATGACAAAGACATTCATTCCGTTCTACGACAGCTTCCCCAATGCGCGACCTATTATTTCACGAAAGCAAACGTCAAACGGGCGCTTGACGAACACACTCTTCAAACACTTGCTAAAGAAGCCGGATTAAGAGGAACTTCCTGGCCCGACGTAAGGTCTGCCTTTCAGGCGGCACGGCAATCTTCTACGGAAAAGGATCTGATTTTCGTAGGAGGTAGCACGTTCATTGTGGCCGACTTTTTAGCCTTTTATCACCCGGAACAAGCATAATCTGCAAATCTTCTCATTTCTGCATCATCTTTTTCCCCGAAATCTTTTGCAATAAGAAAGTTTTTTTCTTATTTTGCATAACGATAATTTAACTTTAAATCATAAGTCGGATGAGTTTAAAAAATATTAGTGGTCTTAAAAGAGAAGATTTTCAAGCAGAAGTTCAGGGCAAACAAACAGATTTGTTTATTCTGAGAAACAATAAGGGTTGTGAAGTTGCCATTACAAATTACGGAGGAGCACTGGTTGCCATTATGGTTCCTGACCGTGACGGAAAAATGGCAAATGTCATTCAAGGACACGACAACATTCAGGAGGTCATCAGTAGTCCGGAGCCATTCCTCAGTACTCTGATAGGCCGTTACGGTAATCGTATCTGTAAAGGTAAATTTACGTTAGAAGGAAAAGAGTATTCATTGACGATCAACAATGGTCCGAATAGTCTTCATGGTGGCCCCACCGGATGTCATGCCCGCGTGTGGGACGCAGAGCAAACGGACGAACGGACATTGCGCCTACATTACGTCTTCGCAGACGGCGAAGAAGGTTTCCCCGGAAAATTGGACATGAATGTCGTTTATTCGTTTACCGACGACAATGAATTGGTAATCGAATACAAGGGAACCACCGACAAAACCACCATCGTCAATATGACCAATCACGGTTTCTTCAGTCTGGCCGGTATTGCCAACCCTACTCCTACTATTGAAAAACTGCAATGTCAGATTAATGCCGATTACTTCATTCCTATTGATAACACCTCTATTCCTACAGGAGAAATCAAACCTGTAAAAGGTACTCCTTTTGATTTCACAACCTCGCATGAAATCGGCGAACGCATAGATGCCGATGACGAACAGACGCGGAATGGAGCCGGCTACGACCATTGCTTCGTACTCAATAAGAAAGAAGTAGGCGAACTGAGTTTTGCAGCTAAAATATACGAACCTGTTTCCGGTCGTACAATGGAAGTTTATACCACCGAACCTGGAGTTCAAGTATATACGGATAATTGGGCCGACGGATACAAGGGACAGTTAGGCGCAACATTCCCGCGTCGAAGCGCAATCTGCTTCGAAGCCCAGCATTTCCCCGACTCTCCCAACCGGCCGTATTTCCCGTCGGTCGTGCTGAAAGCGGGAGAAACATATACCCAAAAAACCATCTATAAATTCGGTGTTGAAAAATAAGTGAAACAATAATAGAAAAACAAATCTAAAAAACAAATCATCAAATGACTCAAAAAACACAACCGAACTACACGTTCGCTCTCACAGTGGTCATTATCGTTTGCTTCCTTATCGGTTTCATAACGACAATGAACAACTCTATGATTGGATTCTGCAAAACGGTATTCAACTTGACAGAAGCTCAAGGACAGCTTGTCAACTCGGCATTCTATGGGGCTTACGCATTGTCTATCCCGTTTGCACTCATGATGAACAAGATTGGCTATAAGATGACATTAGTGCTCGGCTTGGCCGTATCAGGTTTAGGTTTCGTCATCAATTACTTCGGTATCTCCACGAATTTGGATGCTGCCCAAACCACCATTTACAATATCTTCTTAGCCAGCATGTGTTGTGTCGCGTTAGGAGTTGTAATGTTACAACTCGTTGCCAATCCTTATGTGATGGTGTTGGGAGCTCCGGAAAAAGGCGCGTTCCGCATGACGTTAAGCCAAGCGTTGAATTCCGTGGCTACGACGTTGGCTCCGATGTTCATCACTTACTTTATCATTGCCGGTAAACCCGAAGACCAGTTAAGCGGAAACGATGTGACCGTACCTTTCTTAGGATTAGGTATTTTAGCATTCGTTCTCTGCATAATTCTCTATATTCTGAAATTACCGGAAATCAAAGAAGAAGAGCAAGCTGCCGACAATGGTGACACACGAGAATACAAATCGAGCGTGTTCAAATACCCCCACGTATGGTTCGGTGCTTTCGCCATCTTTATGTATATGGGACTGGAAATCGGTATCCCGTCCATGTTGTCTGCTTATTTCGACAGCAAGCCTGATTTGGGCGGCAAAGCCGAAGACTTCCTGCCGTTGTATTGGGGCGGTATGATGGTTGGACGTTTCATCGGTGCCGGTGTGTTAAGCAAATACCAACCACGCCATTTGTTGACGGTTTGCCTTCTCGGAGGTGCGGCATGCGTCGGCATTTCATTCGTTCTGCCGGGGATGGCAGCCGTATACGCCATGTTGGCGGCCGGTTTGTTCCACTCCGTGATGTGGCCGCTTATCTTCAACCTCGGTTTGCAGGAATTGGGTCCGCATACAAAAGCTGCCAGTGGTATCATTAACATGGGTGTAATCGGTGCGGCCACACTGCCTTTGTTGATGGGTGTCGTAGTAGACCATACAGGTGTAGGCATGGCTATCTGCATGATGTTCATTTACTACCTGTATGTCATTTGGTTCTGCTGGAAAGGTTCTAAAGTAGGACTTAAAGGATAAGAAAAATCTCTTTTTATTAACCTCATAAAATAAATGGATTATGAAATTGACAATAGATGATGTAAGAAGCCGTTTCATTGAACACTTTGATGGAACAACCGGTTCTGTATATGCTTCTCCGGGTCGTATCAACCTCATCGGTGAACACACTGATTATAATGACGGATTTGTATTCCCCGGTGCTGTTCAACAAGGCATGATTGCTGAAATAAAAGTAAATGGAACAAGAAACGTACGTGCCTACTCTATCGATTTGAAAGATTACGTAGAGTTTTCTTTAGACGATGAAAAAGGACCGAAAGCAAGTTGGGCCCGCTACATTTTCGGCGTATGTCGGGAAATGATGGCATTGGGTATTCCCGTAGAAGGCTTTAATACAGCATTTGCAGGCGATGTTCCTCTCGGAGCAGGAATGTCTTCTTCTGCAGCACTGGAAAGCGTATATGCTTTTGCACTCAACGAAATGTTCGGCGAAAACAAAATAGACAAAATGACATTGGCTAAAGTCGGACAAGCTACAGAACATAAATATTTGGGATGCAATTGCGGTATTATGGACCAATTCGCTTCTGTTCACGGTAAAGCAGGCAGCCTGATGCGTTTGGACTGCCGCAGCGGTGAATTCGAATATTTCCCGTTCGATCCGAAGGGTTATAAATTGGTATTAGTAAACTCTTGTGTAAAGCACGAACTCGTAGGTTCTCCCTACAATGACCGCCGCAGAAGTTGCGAAAACGTAGCCGCAGTCATCAACAAGCACCATCCTGAAGTGAAGAGCTTACGTGATGCAGACTATGCTATGTTGGATGAAGTGAAGAACGAAGTATCGGCAGAGGATTTCATGCGAGCTAAATATGTTATTGGCGAAAAAGAACGTGTCTTGGCTGTCTGTGATGCCTTAGAGAAAGGTGACTATGAAACCGTAGGACAGAAAATGTACGAAACTCATTACGGTCTAAGCAAAGAATACGAAGTTTCTTGCCCTGAATTGGACTTCCTGAATGATATAGCAAAAGAAGAAGGCGTAACCGGTTCTCGTATTATGGGAGGAGGTTTCGGAGGTTGCACCATCAATCTTGTAAGTGATGAACTTTATGACAACTTCGTAAAAGTAGTCAAATCGAAATTTAAAGAAAAATTCGGTAAAGAACCGGTCATTATAGATGTAGTCATAGGAGACGGTTCCAGAAAACTCTGCTAAAAACAAAATCTTAGCATCTTATTTATGTAGAAAAAGGGAATCATTACAATGTAATGATTCCCTTTTTATTAACGTAACCCACAACTGAATAAAACGATGTCCTATCCACCATAGTTTTCTATGACTGTACGGTTTTTAATAAACTATAACATAGAAAAAGAATAAAAAGAAGTGTAAGGCATACACCTTATGCCCAAAAACATATATATTTGCAATAGAAATACGAGATAAAGTCGTAACTTTACATTCAATTTAAATCTTTTAATTCATTCACCATGAAAAAAGAAAGAAATACAATCTTAGGTGTAGGACTTATCACAGTTCTTTTGGCTTCATGCAGCCAACAACCTCAAAGTAATTTAACCGTTTCAGGACTTGATCCGCAGAACTTCGTAGCTGATGTAAAAGGCAAACCGACAAGCTTGTACACTCTTAAAAATTCCAATGGAATGGAAGTTTGTGTCACAAACTTTGGCGGACGAATCGTATCTATTATGGTACCAGACAAAAATGATTCCTTACGCGATGTCGTGTTAGGTTTCGACAGTATAGCCGATTACATTAACAAACCCAGTGATTTCGGAGCCGCAATAGGCCGCTATGCCAACCGAATAAACAAAGGCAAAATTGTTATTGACGGGGATTCTGTTCAATTGCCCACCAATAATTTTGGCCATTGTCTGCATGGAGGGCCCCAAGGATGGCAATATCAAGTGTATGAGGGAAAACAGTTGAACGATACGACACTGACTATGACGATGTATTCTCCTGACGGAGACCAAAACTTCCCAGGAGCTGTAACTGCAACGGTGACCTATACCCTAAGCGGTGATAATGCCTTGGACATAAAGTACGATGCAACCACAGATAAGAAGACCGTCATCAATATGACCAACCATTCTTATTTCAACTTATCAGGCAATCCGTCTCAACCAGCTACCGATCATATTTTATATATCAATGCGGACAACTATACTCCTGTAGACAGTACATATATGACTACGGGCGAAATCGTTACGGTAAAAGAAACTCCAATGGATTTTACTACTCCGAAAGCCGTAGGACAGGATATAGACAAATTTGATTTTATCCAACTGAAAAACGGCAACGGTTATGACCATAATTGGGTATTGAACACCCAAGGAGATATCAACCAATTGGCAGCTAAGCTTACTTCGCCTACAAGTGGAATCTCATTGAAAGTTTATACAAATGAACCCGGCATTCAAGTCTACAGCGGAAACTTCTTGGATGGTACATTAAGTGGAAAGAAAGGAATCGTATACAACCAGCGTGCTTCCGTTTGCCTCGAAACCCAGCACTACCCCGATAGTCCGAATAAACCGGAATGGCCTTCGGTAATATTGGAGCCGGGACAGACTTATCACAGCGAATGTATTTTCAAGTTTACAGTAGAAAAGTAAATATCATTAACTATAATCAAATAAAAACAAAACCATGAATTGGAATTCAAATGAATTTATTTGGCTCGATTGGGCAATCCTGGTAGTTGGAGTCATTTTAGTAGCATGGGCAGTTTATCGTTCTGTGCAGAAAGACAAACGAGCAATGAAAGGGGCAGACAGCCAAGACTATCTGTTCGGAAAGGGAGAACCTTGGTACGTTATCGGTGCGGCCATATTTGCCGCAAACATCGGTTCGGAACACTTGATCGGACTGGCAGGAGCCGGTGCATCCAGTGGTATGGCAATGGCGCATTGGGAAATACAAGGTTGGATGATCTTGATTCTCGGATGGGTATTCGTGCCGTTCTATTCACGAAGCATGGTATACACAATGCCCGAATTTCTGGAACGCCGTTACAATCCGCAGTCGCGTACTATTCTCTCTGTCATTTCATTAATCAGCTACGTGCTGACCAAAGTAGCTGTAACCGTATATGCCGGTGGACTTGTATTCCAGCAGGTGTTCGGTATCAAAGAACTGTGGGGAATAGACTTCTTTTGGATTGCAGCAATCGGTTTAGTTGTATTGACAGCACTTTACACAATATTCGGCGGAATGAAATCCGTACTTTATACTTCGGTACTGCAAACCCCTATCCTTCTTTTGGGTTCGCTTATCATCCTTGTCCTCGGTTTTAAAGAATTGGGCGGTTGGGATGAAATGATGAGCATATGCGGTGCAGTTACAGTCAATGAGTATGGAGACACCATGACCCAACTTATCCGCAATAACAATGATCCCAATTTCCCATGGCTGGGTGCACTGGTTGGTTCGGCCATTATCGGTTTCTGGTACTGGTGTACCGACCAATTCATTGTGCAACGCGTACTTTCCGGTAAAAACGAAAAAGAAGCCCGTCGCGGTACTATTTTCGGTGCATACCTGAAACTGTTGCCTGTATTCCTGTTCTTGATTCCGGGCATGATTGCTTTCGCCCTGCATCAGAAATATATCGGAGCCGGTGGCGAAGGTTTCCTTCCCCTGCTTGCCAACGGTACTGCCAACGCAGATGCCGCCTTCCCTACACTGGTAGCCAAACTTCTTCCTGCCGGAGTAAAAGGCCTTGTTGTTTGCGGTATTCTTGCTGCATTGATGAGTTCACTGGCTTCTCTGTTCAACTCTTCAGCCATGCTCTTCACAATCGACTTCTACAAACGTTTCAAACCGGAAACTCCGGAAAAGAAACTGGTAGGTATCGGACAGATTGCAACAGTGGTTATTGTAATTCTGGGTATCCTGTGGATTCCTATCATGCGTAGTGTGGGTGATGTTCTTTATACTTACCTGCAAGATGTCCAATCTGTATTGGCTCCCGGTATCGCAGCTGCATTCCTATTGGGAATCTGTTGGAAACGCACTTCCGCCAAAGGTGGTATGTGGGGATTGATTGCCGGTATGATCATCGGTCTCACCCGTCTGGGCGCAAAAGTATATTATAGTAATGCAGCGGTTACAGACAGCTCAATGTTTAAATATCTGTTCTATGATCTGAACTGGTTATTCTTCTGCGGCTGGATGTTCCTATTCTGTATTGTAGTAGTAATAGTAGTCAGCCTGATGACCGAAGCTCCAAGTGCCGAAAAGATACAAGGCTTGGTATTCGGCACATCTACGTCTGAGCAAAAAGCTGCCACACGTGCCAGCTGGAACCACTGGGATATTATCCATACGGTAATTATCCTGGCTATTACCGCAGCTTTCTACTGGTATTTCTGGTAAGAATCCGGGCATAGTGAAAAACTTTTTTGATGTACATGAAAAACTTTTTTCATGTACATCAAACTAAAATCCTCCAATTATAAAAACAAAAGACATGAGTAGTTACTACAGTTCCAATCCCAAATTCTATGTAGGTATCGACTGCATCATTTTCGGCTTTAATGAAGGTGAATTAAATCTGTTGTTGCTGAAAAGAAACTTCGAGCCTGCAATGGGCAACTGGTCGCTAATGGGCGGATTTGTTCAAGAAAGCGAAAGCGTAGACGATGCAGCCAAGCGGGTTCTCGCAGAACTGACCGGACTGGACAACGTGTATATGGAACAGGTCGGCTCTTTCGGAGCTATCGACCGCGACCCGGGCGAACGGGTTATCTCCATTGCCTACTATGCGTTGGTCAACATCAATGAATACGACAGGGATCTGGTACAGCAGCACAATGCTTTTTGGGTAAATATCAATGAGTTGCCCCCACTAGTCTTCGACCATTCTGCAATGGTGGAGAAAGCGCGTGCATTGATGCAGCAAAAAACGACTACTGAGCCTATCGGTTTTAACCTGTTACCCCAGCTGTTTACGCTCTCACAACTGCAGAGCCTATACGAGGCCATTTACGGTGAAAACATCGACAAACGGAACTTCCGCAAAAGGATAGCCGAAATGGATTACATAGAAAAAACGGATAAAATCGATAAAACAAGTTCCAAACGCGGTGCCGCCCTCTACAAATTCAATGAAAAGGCGTATCGCAAAGCACCTAAATTTAAAATTTAATAACATGCTGATGTGCCCATATTAGCACATTAATCCATTAAACATTATGTTAGAAGAACTGAAAGAAAAGGTATTTCGTGCCAACCTTGATTTGGTGAAGCATGGACTCGTCATCTTCACATGGGGAAATGTATCGGCCATTGACCGGGCAACGGGATTGGTTGTTATCAAGCCCAGTGGAGTTAGCTATGATGATATGAAAGCGGAAGACATGGTTGTGGTCGACCTTGACGGCAATGTTGTAGAAGGCAGTTTGAAGCCCTCTTCCGACACTCCTACCCACTTAGTGCTTTACAAAGCATTTCCGGAAATCGGCGGTGTGGTTCATACACACTCCACGTATGCCACTGCATGGGCGCAAGCCGGTTGTGACATCCCCAATATAGGAACTACCCATGCCGACTATTTCCATGACGCCATTCCCTGCACTACCGATATGACAGAAGAAGAGGTAAAAGGAGCTTATGAGCTGGAGACAGGCAATGTCATCGTGAAGCGTTTTGAAGGATTGAACCCGGCTCATACGCCCGGAGTATTGGTTAAGAATCATGGTCCTTTCTCTTGGGGAAAAGATGCACACGATGCAGTGCACAATGCCGTAGTAATGGAGCAGGTAGCCAAAATGGCTTCAATAGCCTATGCGGTTAATCCGCAACTGACGATGAACCCGCTGCTTATAGAAAAGCATTTCAGCCGTAAACATGGCCCGAATGCTTATTATGGGCAAAAGTAAAATCAAGCATAAAGTATAAGATTATAAAATATAAACAATTAAAACGAAGAACAGTATGAATGCATTTGATCAATATGAAGTATGGTTCGTAACAGGAGCACAGCTTCTGTACGGAGGTGACGCAGTTGTCGCAGTAGACGCACACAGCAACGAAATGGTAAAGGGTCTGAATGACTCCGGCCGTCTGCCTGTAAAAATTGTATATAAAGGCACTGTCAACTCTTCCAAAGAAGTAACCGCTGCCTTCAAAGCTGCCAACAACGATGAAAAATGTATCGGTGTCATCACTTGGATGCACACTTTCTCTCCTGCCAAAATGTGGATTCATGGCCTGCAAGAACTGAAAAAGCCGTTGTTGCATTTCCACACACAATTCAACAAAGAGATTCCCTGGGACACAATGGACATGGACTTCATGAACCTGAACCAGTCCGCTCATGGCGATCGCGAGTTCGGACACATCGTTACCCGCATGCGCAAGAACCGCAAAGTAGTTGTAGGACACTGGCAAGATGAAAAAGCACAAAAGCAGATTGCTTCATGGATGCGTGTAGCTGCCGCATGGGCCGACGCACAAGATATGCTCATCATCCGTTTCGGCGACCAGATGAACAACGTAGCCGTAACAGACGGTGACAAGGTCAGCGCCGAACAAGTATTGGGCTACCATGTGGACTACTACCCCATCAACGACGTCATGACTTACTATAACGCAGTTGACGATGCTGATGTGAAAGCTCTCGTAGCCGAATACTTCAAACTCTACGACCATGATGCCGCACTCGAAAAAGAGGGAACAGAGGCCTATACCAAAGTATGGAACTCTGCAAAAGCAGAAATTGCTATCCGTCGCGTGCTGAAAGACACCGGCGCTAAAGGCTTCACCACCAACTTCAACGATTTGGGCGACTTTGACCAAATCCCCGGTCTGGCATCTCAGCGACTGATGGCAGAAGGCTATGGCTTCGGAGCAGAAGGCGACTGGAAAACTGCCGCACTCTACCGCACTACTTGGTTCATGAGCCAGGGCATGCCCAACGGATGTTCTTTCCTTGAAGATTACACGCTGAACTTCGACGGTGAAAAGAGCGCCATTCTGCAAGCTCACATGCTGGAAGTCTGTCCGTTGATAGCTGAACAGAAGCCCAAACTGGAAGTACACCGTTTGAGCATTGGTATCGACAGCGAAACAGCACGCCTCGTATTCACCAGCAAACAAGGCAAAGGCGTAGCCGCAACTATCGTAGACTTGGGTAACCGCTTCCGCCTCATCGTAAACAAAGTGGAATGCATCAAGAGCAAACCCCTTCCGAAACTTCCTGTTGCAAGTGCATTATGGATTCCGATGCCTAACCTCGAAGTAGGTGCAGCCGCATGGATTTTAGCAGGTGGTACACACCACACCAGCTTCTCCTACGACCTTACAGTAGAAGACTGGGGAGACTTTGCAGAAATGGCCGGCATCGAAATGATTGTTATCGATGAAAATACCACCATCAGCGAGTTCAAAAAGGAACTGCGCATGAATGAGGTATATTATATGCTGAACAAAGCGCTTTGCTAAGAATAACTGCGAATTACTAATTACGGATTACTTTTACGGTATGCGTAATTAGTAATTCGTGATTTATAATTAACCTCTCCTTTACCTTTATAATTACTTAAATCACATGAAATCAGATCCAAAATCAACAATTGAAGCCGGTAAAGCCATTCTTGGTATAGAATTCGGTTCGACACGAATAAAAGCTGTTTTGATTGACCCAGAAAATAAACCCATTGCTCAGGGAAGCCACACTTGGGAAAACCAATTGGTCGACGGGCTTTGGACATATAGCGTCGAAGCTGTCTGGTACGGGCTGCAGGATTGCTATGCAGACCTTCGTGCAAACGTAAAAAACTTATACGATACAGAAATAGAGTCTCTGGCTGCAATAGGTGTCAGTGCCATGATGCATGGCTATATGGCATTCAACAAAAAAGAAGAAATCCTCGTTCCGTTCCGTACTTGGAGAAACACCAATACCGCCCAGGCAGCAGCGGCTTTATCCGAACTGTTTGTCTACAACATTCCGTTGAGATGGAGTATTTCCCACTTATACCAAGCTATTCTGGACAATGAGGAACATGTTAAAGACATTGACTACCTGACAACCCTTGCCGGATTTGTACATTGGCAAATAACAGGTCAAAAGGTATTGGGTATAGGTGATGCATCAGGTATGCTTCCCATAGATCCTGCCACCAAGAACTATTCGGCTGAAATGGTAGCCAAGTTTGATGATCTGGTTGCCCCGAAAGGCTATGACTGGAAACTTCTGGATATTCTTCCCAAAGTATTGCCGGCAGGTAAGAATGCAGGATTCCTCACGCCGGAAGGAGCCAAAAGACTTGACGTATCAGGCCACCTGAAAGCAGGAATACCGGTATGCCCGCCCGAAGGCGACGCAGGCACAGGCATGGTTGCAACCAATGCCGTAAAGCAACGTACAGGAAACGTATCGGCAGGCACATCCTCCTTCTCCATGATTGTTTTGGAGAAAGACCTGTCAAAACCATACGAAATGATCGATATGGTGACTACTCCTGACGGAAGCCTCGTAGCTATGGTACATTGCAACAACTGCACTTCCGACCTCAATGCATGGGTCAACCTATTCAAAGAGTATCAGGAATTGCTGGGTATTCCCGTAGATATGGATGAGATATACGGCAAGCTCTATAACCATGCACTCACCGGCAATACAGATTGCGGCGGCCTTATTTCATACAACTATATTTCCGGCGAACCCGTAACAGGGCTGGCAGAAGGGCGTCCACTGTTTGTACGTTCGGCAAATGACAAGTTCAACCTTGCCAACTTTATGAGAGCTCATCTGCACGCTTCGGTCGGAGTTCTCAAAATCGGTAATGACATTCTGTTCAAGGAAGAAAAAATCAAAGTTGACAGAATCACAGGACATGGAGGATTATTCAAGACTAAAGGCGTGGGCCAGAGAATTCTCGCTGCGGCCATAAACTCGCCTATTTCCGTTATGGAAACAGCCGGTGAAGGCGGCGCATGGGGTATTGCCCTACTCGGCTCTTATCTTGTGAACAACGACAAGCAACAAACCCTTGCCG
>OOIF01001929.1_pt1 | contig 15473 bp, 11 predicted proteins | sample 1691961 | NCBI WGS metagenome assembly OOIF01 (sample SAMN06348146, study PRJEB24527) | human gut metagenome | biome: human gut; feature: ankylosing spondylitis patient; material: feces | host: Homo sapiens | place: China | collected 2015-10 | reverse complement strand
TTTGAGCGTTTTGCGTTTGGTATTCATCTTCATGCCCTCCTTACACCTTTTCCTGAACCTTGCGGCCAAGGAAGCCGGTGGGCTTGACCAGCAGCACGATGATCAGGATCGCAAACGTGACGGCATCCTTCCATGCGGAAAGGCCGATGGCGGAAACAAAGCACTCGCACAGGCCGATGGCGATGCCGCCGATCATGGCACCGGGAATGGAGCCGATGCCGCCCAGAACGGCTGCAACGAAGGCCTTCAGGCCCAGCATGGAGCCCATGGTGGGGGTCGCCTGCGGGTAGCTGCAGCAGTACAGCACCGAGCCGATGCCGGCCAGAGCGGAACCCACCGCAAAGGTAAAGGAAATGGTGCTGTTGACGTTAATGCCCATCAGGCGGGCAGCGTCCATATCCTCAGACACGGCACGCATGGCCTTGCCGAGCTTAGTCTTCTGCACAAGGAAGGTGAGCACCAGCATGGACAGCACCGTGACCAGCAGGGTGATGACAGAGGTGAGGCCCAGCGGCACAGAGCCGATGCGGAAGGTCTGGTTGGTGTAGTAGGCCGGAATGACCTTTGCACCGGAACCAAGGATCAGCTCTGCAGTGTACTCCAGGAAGAAGGACACGCCGATTGCCGTGATCAGCAGGGAAATACGGGGTGCGTTGCGCAGCGGGGTGTAGGCAATCTTCTCGATCACAACGCCCAGCAGCGTGCAGGTGATGATGGTGGCGCACACAGCAGTGACCGGGCCAAGGCCCAGCTGATTCATCACGAACCAGGACATGTACGCACCAACCATAATGACATCGCCATGGGCAAAGTTCAGCAGCAGGATGATGCCGTACACCATGCTGTAACCCAGTGCGATCAGTGCATAGATGCTGCCAAGGGACAAGCCGTTGATCAGCTGGCTAAAAAACACTGTCATGGACTGATACTTCCTTTCTTTGCGGCGTTTGCACGCCTTTTGGGGAATGCACTTTTTTACCAAAAAAGCGGAGACAGCCGAGCAAAACCTGTTCCGGCGGTCTCCGCAATGGGTCTTTTATTTCTGAGTGCTGCCTTTATGCCGCACACCGGTGCGCAGGATCAAAGCAGATCAGAACATTTCCTTCAGAACGGGGGTTGCACCGTCGAAGCACAGGATAGCGGTCTGCTTGACGGGGTTGTGGTGCTCATCGAAGGTGAAGGTGCCGGTGATGCCATCGATGGTGCCGCCTGCGATAGCGTCGATGACGGCCTGCTTGTAGTCGTCATCACCAGCGGTCAGGCCGGCATCCTCAGCAGCCTGAATGCCGTAGACAACGGTCATGGCAGCATCGTAGCCCAGAGGAGCGAAGCCGTTGGGGTACTCCTCACCGTACTCAGCCTTGTAGGCATCCTCAAAGTCGGGGTTGGAGCCTTTTGCGTAGTTTGCGCAGAAGTAGGCATCCTTCAGCTGGTCGGCAGTTGCATAGCCTTCCAGACCATCCCAGCCGTCGCCGCCCAGGAAGGGAACTGCCAGACCGATGCTCTCAGCCTGAGCCAGGATCTGACCGACTTCCTGATAGTAGTTGGGGCAGAACACCACTTCGGGAGCCTTGCCCAGAATGGTGGTCAGCTGGGTCTTGTAGTCCACATCGCCCTCAGAGTAGGTCTCCTGATCGACGATGGTGCCGCCCAGGCTCTCGAACTCGTTGACGAAGTTCTCTGCCAGACCCTCGTTGTAGTCAGCGCCCTTCTGGAAGATGACGGCTGCCTTGGTGTAGCCCAACCGCTGGTAAGCGTAGTCAGCCATCTTGATGCCCTGGAACGGGTCGGTGAAGGTTGCGCGGAACACATTCTCGTTCACGGTGTCGGTCTCGGCATCGTAGGTGACAGCCTCAGCGGTAGCGGAAGCGGTGACCATGGGCATGTTGTAGTCTGCGCTCTCGGCAGCAACTGCCAGAGTCGGGGTGGTGGTAACATCGCCCACCAGAGCGGTGATGCCCTGATCGCACATCTTGGTGAAGCAGGTAACAGCCTGAGTTGCATCGCCCTGCTCATCCATGGCGATGATCTCCAGCTGCTTGCCGTTGATGCCGCCCTTTTCGTTGACCTGCTTCAGGTACAGGGTAGCGCCGTTGACAACGGCCTGACCGTAAACGGAAACATCACCGGTCATGGGGCCCAGAACACCCACCTTGATGGTGTCGCCGGAAGCAGCAGCATCAGCACCGGTGGAAGCTGCAGTGCTGCTGGAAGAACCGCCGCAGGCGGTCAGAACGCCGGCTGCAGCAACAACGCCTGCAGCGGCCAGAAAATTACGACGAGAAATCATCTTTTTCATAGTGAATATCCTCCTTAGGAGCATTCGTGTTTCAGTATAAAAACGGAAGCAAGGCCCTCTTTCCCTCAAAGCGACCTTGCTTCGTTATCAATATTATAGACCTGTGAGCCAAAATCCGCAATTCACAAACCGTCCATACTTTCAGGGGCATTTTGTGGACTTTGTCGCCAAAATAGCCAAAAGCAATGGGCCTGTTTTGTGCACTATTTCAACTGCTTCATTTTGTTTGTGTGTCAGGTGAACACAATTCACAAGTTGCAAAAGGGTTACAGGGTCTCCATTTCGGCATCTGCGGCGAACTCGGCCTCTGCACGTGCCTCGGCAGCTTCGCCCTCTGCTTCCGCTTTGGCAGGAGACTCTGCAAGGACCTTGCGGATGGCGGCGAAGTAGAACACCAGCGACAGGCCGGTGCCGATGCACCAGCCCACGGGCCATGCCATCCAGATGCCCGTGCTGCCCAGAGCAGTGCTGCTCAGCACAATGGCGATGCCCACGCGCAGGATCAGGTCGGAGAAGGTGGCGATCATAAAGCGCACCATCATGCCGCAGCCGCGCAGGATGCCGTCAGTGACCAGCTTGAGCGACACCACAAAATAGAAGGGAGACAGGATGCGCAGGAACAGCATACCGGTGTCGATGGCCGGACCCTGCGGGTCATTCATGAACAGCAGCAGCAGGAAGCGGCCGAAGAAGAAGTACAGGAGCACGATGGGCACGCAGATGATCCACACCAGATTGCGGCCTGCGCCAAAGCCCTTGTGCACACGATCCATCTTGCCCGCGCCCATGTTCTGGGAGGTGTAGTTGGAGATGCCGTTGCCCAGCGTGGTAAAGGAAGTGATGACCATGTTGTTCAGCTTGACGGCTGCAGAGTAGCCTGCAATGACGCTGGCACCAAAGGTGTTGATGACGCTCTGCAGGATGATGTTGCCCACAGAGACGAAGCTCTGCTGCAGGATGCTGGGGATGGCCACTACGGCCACCTTGCCCAGCATGTTCCAGGAGAACAGCACGACCTTGTTTTTGGATTTGAAGGCGCTGATGCGGCGGAACACCACCACCATGGCCAGCACGCAGCTCACACCCTGACACAGGAAGGTGGCCCATGCCACACCGGCTACGCCCATCTTGAGACCGGCCACGAACAGGATGTCCACGCCGATGTTGGACAGGGACGAGACTGCCAGAAAATAGAAGGGCGTTTTGCTGTCGCCCAGAGCGGAGAAGATGCCGGTGGCGATGTTGTAGAAGAACATGAAGGGCAGGCCCAGCACGTAGATATCCAGATACAGCGAAGAATCCGCAAGGATCTCCTCCGGGGTGTTGATGAGCTCCAGCAGGCTGTGGCAGCCCACAAGGCCGATCAGCATCAGCACGGCGCACAGCACGGCAGAGCCGATCAGGGAAGTGTAGACCGAAGTCTTCATCTCATCGTAGTCCTTTGCGCCAAAGTAGCGGGACACGATGACCGAGCAGCCAATGTTGCAGCCAAAGGCAAATGCAATGAAGATCAGGGTGATCTCGTAGCTGTTGCCCACAGCAGCCAGTGCATTCTCGCCGATGAACTTGCCTGCAACAAGGCTGTCGGCAATGTTGTACAGCTGCTGGAAGATGATGCTGCCGAACATGGGCAGGCAGAACTGCCACAAAACCTGTGACGGCTTGCCGACCGTCAGATCCTTATTCATATAGAAAATCCTCCTCTATCTACCATAAAGAAACATATTAGAACCAGAAAACAGTATAGAGTCGTCCTGACAAAAAGTAAAGAAAAATTTTAGTATATCTGCCATATGAAATTCACATGACAGGCATGATGCATCCCCGCTGCTGCCAGTGGGCAGACTGTAAAGACCAGCTGCTTCCTGCTTTGCCGGAATGTTCTGCCCCATCAGCTGCCGTTTTTTGCCCCTTAAAAAGTTTACATCCACAAACATGCGCATCGGCTCTTGCACCGGGCAGGAAAGCGTGGTAGGATACTATTGGTTAGTTAGACATAACTATCATAATTGGCCGTCACCCGTCTGCCCGCCCCGGGCAGCACAGGGAAGGAAATGATATTCAGGAGGTTTTCGAGATGAACTATCTGGAAATTGAATCTGTTGTAGGCCGCGAGATCCTGGACTCCCGCGGCAACCCCACCGTGGAAGCGGAGATCACGCTGGCCGACGGCACCGTGGCACGCGGCTGCGCACCTTCCGGCGCATCCACTGGTGAGTTTGAAGCTCTGGAGCTGCGGGACGGCGACAAGGGCCGCTATCTGGGCAAGGGCGTGACCAGGGCTGTTGAGAACATCAACACCGTCATTGCTGATGCTGTTGTGGGCATGGATGCCTCCGACATCTACGCCATCGACGCTGCCATGATCAAGGCCGACGGCACCAAAGATAAATCCAATCTGGGCGCAAACGCCATTCTGGCCGTGTCCATTGCCGCCTGCCGTGCAGCCGCTGCTTCTCTGGATATGCCGCTGTACCGCTTTCTGGGCGGTGTGAACGGCAACCGCCTGCCCGTGCCCATGATGAACATTCTGAACGGCGGCGCACACGCCACCAACACGGTGGATACGCAGGAGTTCATGATCATGCCCGTGGGCGCGCCCTCCTTCAAGGAAGCTTTGCGCTGGTGCGCGGAGGTCTTCCACGCTCTGGCTTCCATCCTGAAGGCCAAGGGTCTGGCTACCTCCGTGGGCGATGAGGGCGGCTTTGCCCCCAACCTGTCCAGCGATGAGGAGACCATCGAGACCATTCTTGCCGCCATTGAGAAAGCCGGCACCACCGACCGTCAGGCCGTGCGCGATGCCCTGGCCGGCATCACCGACGCCGACGTGCAGGCTCTGTGGGGCGATGTGCTCCTGGCCGGTCCCTACGAGTTCACCGAGGATGAGGACATTATCCGCGCCTACTGCCTGCTGAAAATTGTCGACGGCAAGTGGACCAAAGTCAGCGACTACTCCAAGTGCAGCAAGTTTGAATGATCGCTGTGTGCTGACACGGTAAAACGGAGGCCCCGTTTTCCCTCTCTCGGGGTGAACGGGGCCTCTTTTTTTGCCCCGCATCGCAGCCTACCCAAAGGAGGTATTCCCATGTATGTGCTCCAGCAGCTTATCAACGGCCTGTCCCAGGGCAGCATCTACGCCCTGATGGCCATTGGTTATACGCTGATCGTCGGCGTCGTCGGGCTCATCACCTTTGCCTACGGCGAAATGGTCATGATCGGCGCCATGAGCGCTTATCTGTTCTACACCTATGTTACGCCCAACTTCTTCCTGGGCTTGTTGGTAGCCTTCATATCTTCCGGTATTGCCGGTATCTTCATCCACAAGGTTGCCTACGAGCGCTTCCTGGACGCGCCCAAAAACATCGCCCTGCTGTGCACGGTGGGCTGCTCCCTGCTCATCAAGAACCTGGCCCAGATCGCCTTCGGCTCCCAGGGCAACGCCATGCCCCCCGCCTTTGAAACCAAGCCCTTCTATCTCTTCGGTACCAATCTGTACATTACCACCATCCACATGGTGGTAATCGCCATCGTGGTGGTGCTGGCCATCGGCCTGAGCCTGTTTTTGTACAAGACCCGCGTGGGCCTGATGCTCCGCGCCGTCAGCCAGGATAAAATGGCGGCCAGCCTGGTGGCCATCAACGTCAAGAAAGTCACCCTCATCGGCAACATCGTGGGTACCGGCCTGGGCGGCATCGCCGGTCTGCTGTACGGCACCTACCTGACCAATGTGTCCACCGTGTTCGGCACCGTGGTCGGCCTCAAGGCCATTTCCGCCTGCGTGCTGGGCGGCATGACCAACATCCCCGGCGCCGCTTTGGGTGCCCTGCTCATCGGCATTCTGGAAAACTTCGGCATCGCCCTGTTCACCTCCAGCTACCGGGATATCATCGGCTTCCTGGTGGTGTTCATCGCACTGTCGTTCCGCCCCGAGGGTCTGTTCGTGTTCGACTTTACCAAGGGCTTCAAACGGAAGGGAGGCAAATGACCTATGACCAACCTCATTACCAAGGCCAAAGACTTCTACACCGGCCATAAAAAGCTGGTGGTCGTCCTCGGCATCCTGTTCCTGATCCTGCTGCCCCAGCTCACCACCAGCAACTACGTCCGGGGCGTTCTGGCCCGCATCATCGTGTACGCCACCATCGCCAGCGGCCTGAACATCATCAACGGCTATTCCGGCCAGAGCTGCCTGGGCATCGTGGGCTTTACCTGCATCGGCGCCTACAGCGGCGCCCTGATGAGCACCGAACTGGGCATGACTTTCCTGCCCAGCCTGCTGTGCACCATTGTTCTGTGCGCCATTGCCGGTTTCATCGTATCCATCCCCACCCTCAAACTCAACGGCATGTTCCTGTCCATCATCACCCTGGGCTTCTCGGAAATGATGCGCCTGACCGCCCTCAACTGGCAGGACCTGACCAACGGCCCCCTGGGCATCAAAGGCATCCCCACCATTACCATCTTCGGCTTCAAGGTGGAATCCGGCGCTCCCTTCTACTACCTGGCGCTGGTGGTGCTGCTGCTGGTGGTGTTCATTCTCAACCGGCTGCTCAACTCCCGCATCGGCCGTGCCTGGATCTCCATCCGTGAGGACCAGGACGCCGCCCGTTCCCTGGGTGTCAAGGTTTCCCACTACCGCTGCATCAACTTTATGACTGGTGCCATCATCTGCGGCACCATGGGCGTGTTCCTGGGCCACTACTACCGCTACGTCAGCCCCGACATGTTCACCCTGGACGAAGGTTTCAGCGTGCTGTCCATGTGCGTGGTGGGCGGTTCCGGCACCCTGCTGGGCCCCATCGTGGGCGCGTTCGTCATCAACGGCATCACCGAGGGCTTTCGCTTCGCCTCCGAATGGCGTATGGTCATGTACGCCCTGCTCATCATCGTGATGATGTGGGTACGGCCCCAGGGCCTGTTCGGCGCCAAGGACAGCGTCATCGCGGGCAATATCTCCCTCCCGCTGCCGGCGTTCTTGCGCAAAAAGGAAAAGCCCCAGTCAAAGGAGGCGCAGTGATATGGCAGTCATTCTGGAAAGCAAGGCCGTCTGCAAATACTTCGGCGGCCTGAAAGCCGTCAACAACGTGGACATGAAGGTTGAACAGGGCCAGATCTTCGGCATCATCGGCCCCAACGGCGCCGGCAAGACCACCTTTTTCAATCTCTGCTCCGGCACTTACAAGGTGACCTCCGGCCAGATCCTGTTTGACGGGCGGGACATCACCAACCTCCCCCCCGAGGAAGTGGCCAAGCTGGGCATCGTGCGTACCTTCCAGAACATCAAGCTGTTCAAGTACCTTTCGGTGCTGGAAAACGTGAAGGTGGGCTGCCACATCCATACCAGGACCAATGTGCTGGACGCCTTGCTGCACACCCCCCGCTACCGCCAGGACGAGGAATATGCCACCCAGCAGGCCGCCAAGGTGCTGGAGGAAGTGGGCCTGACCGAATACAAGGACTGGAAAGCGGGCAACCTGCCCTACGGCCTGCAGCGCAAGGTGGAGATCGCCCGGGCGCTGGCCGCCAACCCCAAGATCCTGCTGCTGGACGAACCGGCCGCCGGCATGAACCCGGCCGAGACCTGGAGCCTGCTGGAATTTATCCAGCGCATCAACAAGAGCGGCCACACCATCGTGGTCATCGAGCATGATATGAAGTTCGTCATGAACCTGTGCGATTACATCATGGTCCTCAGCTTCGGCGAAAAAATCTGCGAAGGCACCCCTGACGTGGTGAAAAACGACAAGAAGGTGCAGGAAGCGTACTTTGGACGGGGTACCATCCAGAAGTCCAACGAGCGCTGAGAGAGGAGAGAACGACAATGTCCGAAACGATGCTCAAGATCGACAATCTGGTGGTGGACTACGGCCATGTCCATGCCATCCGGGATATCAGCCTGGAAGTGGACCGCAACGAGATCGTCTGCCTGATCGGTTCCAACGGTGCGGGCAAGACCTCTACCCTGAGCGCCATCAGCAACATTACCAAAAAGACCTCCGGCCGCATCACCTTCAAGGGGCAGGACATCACCCACATGAACGCCCCCGATATCGTGCGGCTGGGCATCAGCCATGTGCCCGAAGGACGCCACGTTTTCCCCAAGATGACCGTGGGCGAAAACCTGATCCTGGGCACCATGGCCCTGCGCAAGGTTTCCCGCAAGTACATCGACGAGCGGCGGGAGCAGATGTATGACCTGTTCCCCCGGCTGAAAGAACGCATCAACCAGCACGCGGGCACCCTGTCCGGCGGCGAGCAGCAGATGCTGGCCATTGCCCGGGGCCTGATGTACGACCCCGAACTCATCATGCTGGACGAACCCTCCCTGGGCCTGGCGCCCATCGTGGTGGAGGAGATCTTTGAACTGATCTGCACCATCCAGAAACAGGGCAAGACGGTACTGCTCATCGAGCAGAACGCCAACATGGCCCTGCAGATCGCCGACCGCGCCTATCTGCTGGAAAACGGCGTCATCGTCAAGAGCGGCACCGGCAAGGAACTGCACAGCGACGACAGCATCCGCAAGGCATACCTGGGCGGTTGAGAAAGGCGGCGTACCATGGACGCAACACAGTACAAACAGGCGATTTTGCAAACGCTGGACGCCATCGGCGGCGAGGTCACGGCCTGCGCCGATGCCATCCACGGCTATGCGGAACTGAGCGGTGAGGAACACCGTTCCGCCGCCGCCCTGGAAGAGTTGCTGGAACACCACGGCTTTGCGGTGGAACGGGGCCTCAAGGACCTGCCCACGGCCTTCCGTGCGGTGTACGGCAGCGGGCCGGTGCGCATCGGCTTTATGTGTGAGTACGACGCTCTGGCCGGTCTGCAGCAGGACGATGTGCCCTGCCAGCAGGGCAACGGCACCCCCGGCCACGGTTGCGGCCACAACCTGCTGGGGGCGGGCAGCGCCGCCGCGGGCATCGCTCTGGCCCGGCTGGTAGACCAGGGCTTGCCCGCCACCGTGGTAGTCTACGGCACCCCCGCCGAGGAGACCCTGGCCGGCAAGACCATTATGGTGAACAACGGCTGTTTCCGGGATGTGGATGTGGTGCTGGGCTGGCACCCCCACAACCACAGCGAACCGGGCGAGATCAAGCACAAGGCGGCCGCCGCCTTTACCATGACCTTCCACGGGCGGGCGGCCCACGCCTGCAACTGCCCCGAAAACGGGCGCAGCGCCCTGGATGCCGCCGAACTTACCAACATCGGCGTCAACTACCTGCGGGAACATGTGGACAAAGACTGCTACATGCACTATTGCTATACCCACGGGGGCGAGCGGCCCAATATCGTGCCGGATTACGCCCAGCTGTGGTATATGGTGCGGGCCTACACCTTTGCCCAGATGAAGGAACTGGAAGCCCGGGTACGCCGGGTGGCCGAAGGTGCCTGTCTGATGACCGACACCACGGTGGAAGTGAAGATCCTGGGTGAAAACCACGACAGCAAGCTGAATTTCACCCTGGCGGCCCTGGCCCACGACTGCATGGAAGCCATCGGCGCGCCCCGCTTTACCGAAGAGGAAAAGGCCTACGCCCGCCAGGTGGCCCAGGCTGTGGGCCTGCCCGGGGTGGAAGGGGAACTGGACGAGAGCATCCTGCCGGTGGACGGCACCATCAAGAAGGACAACGGTTCCAGCGATGTGGCGGACGTAAGCCAGATCGTGCCGGTGGTCAACATCAACACCGCCTGCTACGGTCGCAAAACGCCCAACCACAGTTGGGCGGTCACGGTGCAGGCCGACAAACCGGCGGCCCACCGGGGCATGCTGTTCGCGGCCAAGACCCTGGCCCTGATGGGCACCCGGCTGGCCACCGAACCGACGCTGCTGGCGGCGGTCCGGGCGGAATTTGAACAAGCGGAGTAAACGGAAATGCTACAAGAACAAGTATATACCGTATACGGCGAGCTGCTGCGGGGGGAACTGATCACCGCCATGGGCTGTACCGAGCCCATCGCCATCGCCTATGCGGGCGCTTTGGCCCGCCAGATCCTGGGCCGGGAGCCGGATACCCTGCAGCTGGCCTGCAGCGGCAATATCGTCAAGAACGTCAAGGGCGTCACGGTCCCCAATTCCGGCGGACGCCGCGGCATTGAGATCGCCGCCCTGCTGGGCGTCTGCGGGGGCGATGCCACCCGCCGTCTGGCGGTGCTGGAAAGCGTCACCGATGCCACTCGTGCCCGGGCGGTGGAACTGCTGGAAGCGGGTATCTGCACCACCAGCCTTATCGAAGGCACCGACAACCTGGTAGTCCAGGTGACGGCCCGGGCGGGGGCGGACGAAGCCTTTGTGGAGATCCGTACCACCCACACCAATGTGACCCGCATGGAGCACAACGGCGAAAATCTGATGGAAGGGGAGTGCGCCCGGCAGGTGTGCGCCCCTGCACCGGACAAAAGCCTTTTGAATGTGCGGGACATCCTTACCTATGGCGAAACGGTGGACCTGGACACCATCCGGGATGTGTTGGAAAACCAGATCACCTGTAACCGGGCCATCTCGGACACCGGCCTGGCCGGGCACTACGGCGCCGAGGTGGGCGCCACCCTGCGGGGCATGTTCCAGGAAGGCCCCTTTGAGATGCGGGCCGCCGCCGCGGCTGCCGCGGGCAGTGATGCCCGTATGAACGGCTGCCCCTTGCCGGTGGTCATCAACTCGGGCAGTGGCAACCAGGGGCTTACCATCACCATGCCGGTGCTGCTCTACGCCGAGGAAAACCAGGTGGACCACGACAGCCTGCTGCGGGCCCTGGCCATCGCCAACCTGATGAGCATTCACCAGAAACGGTTCATCGGCAGCCTGTCCGCCTACTGCGGTGCCACCAGCGCTGCCTGCGCGGCAGCGGTGGGCATCTGCTGGCTCCAGGGCGGCAGCTATGAGCAGATCTGCGGCGTTATCACCAACACTCTGGCCACTCTGGGCGGCATGTGGTGCGATGGCGCCAAGTCCAGCTGCGCCTCCAAGATCGCGGCGGCGGTGTACACCGGCCTGCTCAGCGTACGCATGAGCATGAACGGCCACCGCTTTGAACAGGGCGAGGGCATCGTCACCGCCAGCGTGGAAAAAACGATCCAGGACGTGGGCCACATCGCCCGGGAAGGCATGCGGGAAGCGGACCTGGAGATCCTGCGCCTGATGCTGAAAAACTGATACTTTGCCATTAACTCGGTCTGACCAGTAGAGCCTTCCTGAACTGCACAACAGCCTGGAGCGCTTGAACAAAGCCCTGCCATCGGATGCCATAGCTGTTTGCAAACTCAAAGACTTTGATGGCGGCAGCCTTGTGCAGAAAGTCAAGCATGCGCATTACAAAAAGGGAAGGACCTGTTCCTCACAGATTCTTCCCTTTTATTTTTTCTACCCTGTTTACTTCTTGATCTCCGCCGTCTCCACGATGAACTTTACGCTGCCGGTATCTCCGTTGTGCAAGCCGCTGAAGGTCTGGTAGTTTTTGCCCGCCTGCTGGACGGCTTTCAGGCGGCGGACTACGTTGCGCAGGCCGCCGCCCAGGTCATCGGAAAGGTCGTCGGTGTTTTTATCGCTGAACTCCTGCACGCCGTCGTGGAGTTCTGCTGCACCATCGTGGAGTTCAGCCAGGCCCTCGTACATGGAGTCGCTGGCGTCGTCCAGTTTGGCGCTGCCTTCGGCCAGGGCGTCTGCCCCCTGGCTGACCAGGCCAACCGCTTTTACGTAGGTGTCGGCACCGCGGGCCAGCTCGGCACTGCCGCTGGCAAGCTGGTCCAGGCCGGTCTGCAGCTGGCTGATGCCGCTGCCAAGCTGGCCCATGAGGACCCCGGAGACCGTACCGGCCACGCCCTGCACCATGGCAGGGGTGTCGTTTTGCAGCGCTTTGCCCATGGCCACGCCTACTGCGCCCAGTACGGCCTGCTGCTGCTCCCCGGTAAGGCCAGCCGCCGTCAGGGCGGCCAGCAGGTCCGCATCGGTCACGGTATCCGTTACCACGGTCGTGCCATAATTGGAAATTACCGGCGCCAGCTGCTCGTTCAGCTGGGCCATCATCTCGTCATTGCTGCCCGTATCGCCGGAGGTCATCCCACCGACGGCTCCGCTGACCGCACTCAAACCGTCCCGCAGGGCGTTGGCGCCGTCCACCAGGGCCGTGCCGCTGTCATACAGTTGGGTCAGGCCGTCGGCCAGGGCTTCGGCGCCCTCGTTCAGGCCCTGCACGCCGTCGGCGTACTCGTGGAAGCCATCATACAGTGCCTGCACGCCGTCGGCCAAAGCGCCGGTGCCGTCCGCCAGTTCGTCGACGGCGCCGGTCAGGTCGTCCAGCGTGTCGCTCAAATCGTCCAGGTCGGACAGGTCGCCGGTGTCCAGATCATCAAGCGCCGAGGGAGTCAGGATCGTGGCCGTAAAGTCCAGCGAGAAGTCGGTCACATCGGCGCTCACTTCAAAATAAGCGGGGATCTCGGTGTCCTCCAGCGGCTCAAACTCGGTCAGGCGCAGGCTGTCCGCCAGGCCTGGCATCGCGGTGCCCAGCACGGCCGTTGTGCCGTCCAGCTCCATAACCTTGCCGTTGTCGGCCTTAATATTAGAGAACTTGTCCCCGTCCAAAATCACCGCTGTGATGGCCGTAAACGGCACACAGACCGTGTACTCCTGCCCATCCACCGTGACGGTCTCGCGGGTGTGGTTGGTGTAGTCAAAGCGGATGCGCACCCGGCCGCTCTGCCCGGCCAGGTCGGCGGGGGCGGGTTCCACGCCGTTTAAGTAGTAGGTCACCCGGGTGGTCACCGGCAGGGCGGCGTCGGACTTGCCCTCGTAGGTGATGGCATTACCGCTGTTCTCCCAGGTCAGGGCGTTGTCGGCGCCGGTGGTGTACGCCTCATCACCCTCTTTGTTGATGATGTCCCGCAGGGCGGCCACGTCTTCAATCGTCGCGCCGTCGCGGGCCTTCAGCACAGCTTCCACCGTGGTCTCGGTCACGGTGCCGTCGGCGTCGGCCTTGGCGTAGACGGTCTCGGCCTTATCCACGCCGCCGGGCGTGGTCTTGGGGGCAGAGGTCTGCGCCGTCGTCTCGGTCACGGCAGCAGGGGTGTCCGCCGAGGTGGTTTCCGCCGTGCCGGCCGCCTGGCCGCAGGCCGAAAGCAGCAGCGCCGCAGACAAAAGTATCGGTATCGTTTTTTTCATATCCCATCACTCCACATTCTTCAGCGCTTCGTCCATCGGCACGCGGATGATGCGGCGGTACTCCAGTACCGCCACCACCGCGTAGGTAGCCAGGCCCACCGCCAGCATGCGCGGGTACAGCGTGGGCGAGACCCACATCTCGATCCAGCCGGTCATGCTTTCCATCATGACAGCGCGGAAAAGGAACTTCATCACGTATACTTCGATCGGCAGGCTGATGACCAAGCACAGCACGACCACCACCGTGGTGGACAGCAGATACAGCCGGGCAATCTCGCTGCCGTTGTAGCCTAAAATTTTCGTCATCGAGATGGATTGGGCGTTCTTCTCGATGATCATTTTGCTTAGCAGGTAGACGACCACGAAGAAGATCATCACGGCAAAGCCGTTGACCAGCCCCATGGAGGCCCCCATCGAGACCATCAGCTGGGAAACTTTCGTCAGCTGGTCCAGGTCGATGACCGAGCCGACGTATTCATCCTTGATCTCGGTCAGCGGTGCGTCGGAGAAATAGCCACCGTAGTAGTCGTCGCCCAGGTTGAACACTTCGTTCAGCTTTTCCCGGGGCATAAAGACGGCCAGCGCCCCCATGTAATCATACACGCCGTCCACCGTAAAGGTATAGGTCGTATCTTCGTACTTTTCCCGCAGGGTAATCGTGTCCCCTGCGCCCAGTTCGTACTTGTCGGCGTAGGCCGAGGACAGGTAGACACCATCCCCCGGCAGCTGCACGTAACGGCTGTCCGGCTCTACACCGTACAGCAGCACGCTCTCGCTTTTGGCCGCGCCGCCCACGTCGGTGCCCAGGGTCTGCAGGCTGTAGGCGCTGAACTTTTCGGCGTTGTTTTCCTCGGTATCGGTCTCCATGCGGAACTGCAGCATCGAGAGCAGGGCATTCAGCTTGCGGTCCTCGTCCATGGCGTTGTAGGGGATCTGCAGCATCGTCTGGGTGTTGCTCAGCATGTTGTCCGCGATCGTATCACTGTAATGGTTCAGCGCATCGGGCAGGATCATGCCAAAACTGAGCAGCAGATTGGCGAACAGCACGCCCACAAACAGCACCACATAACTGCCCAGGTTTTGCAAAATCACGCGGGTGCGGAACCGCCCAAAAAACGGCAGTGCCGACGGCAGGGGCAGGGCATGCTTGCGGTTAGCGTGGCGGCTGAGGTCATGCCGCAAAAATTGCAGCGGCGAGATGCGCATCGTGCGGGAAAGCACCAGCCAGTTGATGAAGATCATCAACGCCACCGGGATGACTGTCGTCATCCAAAACGCATCGGCGTTCCAGCGTGTGACATAGGTGGGCAAGCTGTAACTGCCATAGTACATGTCGACGCAGACGTTTTTGAGCACCGTGTACCCCAGTACATTGCCCACCGCCGCGCTGATAAGGGTGACCACCACCGGCATGGCCATGTAGTGGCGCACCAGCTCGCCCCGGCTGTAGCCGGAGGCCCGCAGCGTGCCGATGACGCCCGCCTCTTTGGCGATGGTATTGGACGTAGTAACGGAAAACACAAAGGCCATAATGGCAATGACGATGTAGAGCAACACGGCAATCATGGCGCGGTCGCTGCCCAGGTCGTCACCGGTAAAGATGATGGCCTGGTTCTCATACTCGGGCACAAAATCCTGCAGGGACGCCGTTTTGTTGACGACTTTCATAAAGTCGGTGGCTGCGTCCTTCTCGGCGCGGTCGTCCGCCGGGGCGGTGTCGTACTGCCAGGCGTAGTTCCAGGTCTGCTGTTCTGGCAGGGCATCGAACGCCTCCTGCGTGACGATGGCCACACCGAACTTGATGGCGTCGAACATCGTGTCCGTATTATCCTTAAACAGGCAGCTGTAATCCGGCAGGGCCACATAGCCGGTGACGGTCCAGGTCTGGCCGTTTGTGTCGGTCACGGTATCGCCCACCGCGATGCCGTTGTTCTCGGCATACATGCGGTCCAGGCCCATCTCACCGGGGGCGGCAGGCATGGCACCCTGCATCAGGCAGACAGTGTTGACCTGGGTGCG
>OOIF01001924.1_pt1 | contig 15529 bp, 13 predicted proteins | sample 1691961 | NCBI WGS metagenome assembly OOIF01 (sample SAMN06348146, study PRJEB24527) | human gut metagenome | biome: human gut; feature: ankylosing spondylitis patient; material: feces | host: Homo sapiens | place: China | collected 2015-10 | reverse complement strand
CATGACGGCCTGGATGCCAGCGCCCACGGCGGTGGCCACCTTGAGGGCGCAGCTGCTCTTGGCGCCGTCGCAGATCATGCCCGCCACGTTGCCCACCATGTTGCGGATGGTGCGTTCCATGACCGCCAGATCGCCGTCCAGCAGCAGGGCGATACCGCAACCGGCGGCCGTGGCGGCCACCATGGCGCCGCAATGGGCGGACAGGCGACCCAGATGATGCTTGATGTGGATGGAGGTGAGGTGGCTCATCATCAAGGCGCGGGCCAGATCCTCGTTGCTGCTTTCCTGCCGGATGGCGCAGGCCACCACGGGCATGGTGCAGGTGATGCCCTGATTGCCGCTGCCCGAATTGCTCATGACGGGCATCATGACCCCGGCCATGCGGGCGTCGGCCGCGGCGGCGGTCAGACGGATGGCGAAGGTGGGCAGGTCATCGGAAAGGATGTGCTTGCGCACCCGGGCATCCATGGATTTGCCCACGCCCAGACCGTACTGGCTGGAAAGGCCTTCCTCGGCCACCTGACGGTTCATGCGCGCGGCTTCAAGGATGAAGCTGATCTCTTCCAGCGGCGCGGTGGTGGCGAATTCGTAGACCCGGGCCAGGGTCAGGGGCCAGTCGGCGGGCGCAGCTTCGTTGGCTTCCGCAGGCATATGGTCTTCCACCAGGGCGCCGTCCTGCCAGACACGGGTGATGTTGTCATGGCTGTCACGCAGCTCGGCGGCGGCGCTGTGCCCGTCGGCATGGGCCGTGACCAGGCAGTACAGCAACAGGTCGTTGTCCGGCAGGTGCAGTTCCACGGCGTCGGCGGCCACCATGGCCCGGGCGGCTTCGGCCTGCGCGGGATCGAGCGAGGCCAGGCACTCCAGGCCAAGGGCGCTCTTCCCGCCCAGGGCACCGGCAGCGGCGGCGATGGCCAGGCCCATCTCGCCCGTGCCGGGGACCATGACGCCCATGCCGTTCTTGAGCAGATTGGCACTGACGGCCACGTCCAGGCGTTCCGGCTTCCGGCCCAGCGCCTCGGCGGCACGGGCCGCGGTCAGCGCCACGGCAATGGGTTCGGTGCAGCCCAGGGCGGGCACCACTTCCTGATGCAGCAGGGCCAGGATGGCCTGCCTGTCGGCAAGAGACAGACTCATGCATTCTCCGGGCCTGAGGCCCACGATGTAGAAGGTTGGAGCAAGGAACGGGAGACAGGCTCCCGGGGATAGCGGGCGGATGCCCTTTTCGGCAACGCCACGACGCGGACAGCGGGGCGCCACTTTCGGCGGACACCCGTTCAGGGATCCCGGCAAGGCAGGGGACGCATGGGCAGCCACGAAGGGGAAAAGACTGCCGGAGAGGGCACAACAAGACGGGAAAGGCCCGGAGACAGGGGCCGGAGCGTACCTGCCGCCGGGCCCCTCCCCGTCAAACGATCGAAACTGAAACGGCTAGACCTTTTCCGCCGGGGCCACGTCCTGCAACGGCCCAAGTTCGCCATTGCGGTTGAACAGGCCTTCCAGCATCAGGGTCAGGGCGCCGTCGCCGGTGACGTTGCAGGCGGTGCCGAAGCTGTCCTGCAGGGCGAAGATGGCGAGCATCAGAGCGGTGCCGGCGTCATCGAACATCAGAACGCCGGTGATGAGGCCCAGAGAAGCCATGACGGTACCGCCGGGGACGCCGGGAGCGCCGATGGCGAAGATGCCGAGCAGGGCGCAGAAGAGGAGCATGGTGCCGATGCTGGGCAGGTGGCCGTAGAGGATCTTGGAGATGGTCATGCAGAAGAAGACCTCAGTCAGGACAGAGCCGCAGAGGTGGATGTTGGCGAACAGGGGGATGCCGAAGCTGACCATATCCTTGCGCAGGACTTTGCTCTTGCGGGCGCAGTCCAGAGCGACCGCCAGAGTGGCGGCGCTGGACATGGTGCCGACAGCGGTCAGGTAAGCGGGGCCGTAGTAGCGGAGGACTTCCCAGGGGTTCTTGCCGGAGTATGCGCCGGCCAGCAGATACAGGACAGCCAGCCAGATATAGTGGCCTGCCATGACGATGAGGATGATCTGGATGAAGGCGGGCAGCTGGTGGGTGATCATGCCCTCATAGCTCAGGTTGCAGAAGGTAGCGGCGATATAGAAGGGCAGCATGGGGATGATGATCTTGCCGACGATGTCCAGCACGATGTTCTGGAACTCGCCGAGGAAGTCGCAGGTGAGCTTGCTGTTGGTCCAGGTAGCGGCCAGACCCACCAGAACGCTGAGCACGAGGGCGCTCATGACGCTCATGATCTGGGGGATGTTCAGCTCGAACACGACGTCGGGCAGGGTCCGCAGACCGGCCACCTCAGTGTCGATGGACAGGTGCGGGATGAGGGCGTAGCCTGCGCCGGTGCTCATGAGGGCTGCGCAGACAGAGGAAACGTAAGCGATAACGATCGCCACGCCCAGCAGGCGGGAAGCGTTCTTGCCCAGCTTGGTGATGGACGGGGCGATGAAGCCGATGATGATGAGCGGCACACAGAAGGTGATGAGCTGGCCCATGATATACTGTAAGGTGACGACCACCTTCATGACGCTCTCCGGGAAGACCTGGCCCAGGATGACGCCGATGATGATACCGAGAAGCAGCCGGAACGGCAGGTTATCGAATAGCTTTTTCATAATATTTTACCCCTAATTCTCCTGCGCTTCGGGCGCAGGGTGTTTTTTTGCAGGATGCGGATGCAGGCTTGCCAGGGTTTTTCGAGGACGCTTATTCGGCGTCCGGAGCATGTTCTTTGTTGAGCATCAGGTCGAGGATGACGCTGTCGCTGGTGCCGTGGGTGCTGAGGATAGCGAAGTTGTCCAGCGTGCGCTCCACGTTCTCTTCCACGATGCCGTCGGTGCTCTGGACGCGGACGCCGCGGGTACCCATGGCCGCTGCCTGACAGGCGGCATTGACGCAGGTGGAAATTTTCAGGGCGCAGTCGGCCTTTGCGCCGTCGCACACCATACCGGTGACATTGCCCACCATGTTCTGGATAGCGCAGCATATCTCATGGTAGCCGCCGCCCAGCAGGTATGTAATGCCGCAGGCCGCGCCAGTCCCGGCGACGGTGGCGCCGCACAGGTTGCTCAGACGGCCAAACTTCGACTTGATGCGGATGGCGATGAGGTTCGACAGGGTGACGGCACGCAGCATGGTGGGCTCGTCGATGTCCAGCCAGCGGGCAGCAGCCACGACGGGCATCGTCGCAGTGATGCCCTGATTGCCGCTGCCGGAGTTTGCCACCACCGACACCGGAGCGCCTGCCATACGGGCGTCTGCGCCCGCAGCGGCGGCTATCATGGAGTTGGTGGTCAAATCGCGGGTCATGAGGCCCTTGCGGCAGTTGAGGTCGAGGTTGCGCCCAATGGCGAGGCCGTATTCCTTCGAGAGGCCCTCATCGCTGATGACGGAGTTTACCTTCACGGCACTGCGGATGATGTCGATGGGGTCGTTCATCGGGTCGAGCTCTTTGGTGCAGTAATCCCAGATGGAGCGGACGGTCAGGAAGGACGCGATCTGCTCCGGGGTGACCACATCGCTGTCGCCTGCGGCGGCAGTGTCCGTGTCCCGCTTGTCGAGAGTGGCCACACCGTCCTGCTCCACCAGCACGACGTTGGTGTGCAGGTCGCGGACGATGGCACGGCCCGTATGGCCGCCGCCCTTGGCAATGACCTCGATGTAAAGCTTCTGCGGCACCTGCGCCACATTCACCCTGACCTTGCCGGCCTTGACCAGCGCGGCGGCAGCTTCCACCGTCTCGCGGGGGACGTGGTTCATGACTTCCAGCAGATAGACCGGGTCGCCGCCCAGCGCACCGATGGCGGCGGCATAGTCCATGCCCTCGTAATCGGTGCCGGGGATGCCCGCCGACATGGCGTTCTTGATGATGTTGATGCTGGCGTTGACCGTGATCTCTTCGGCCTTATCCACACCGGCCTTCCGCAGGGCCTGACCCGCCTCGGCGGCAGTCAGCGCCACAGCGCCCGGCTCGGTGCAGCCGGTAGCCAGCTCCATCTCACTGTTCAGGATGCGGATGAACATATTCTGTTCCATAGTATTGCACCGTCTCTTTCTCTTATAGGATGCTCTGTTACTTCACGGCGATGCATTCGATCTCCAGCGGTGCGCCTTTCGGCAGTTTCGCCACCTGCACGGCGCTCCGCGCGGGGAAGGGCTGGGCGAAGTATTCGCCGTAGACTTTGTTCATCTCAGCAAAGTCGTTCATGTCGGCCAGAAAGACCGTGGTCTTGACCACATCGGCCAGGGTCATGCCCTGCTCGGCAAGGATGGCCTGGATGTTCTTGAGGGACTGTGCGGTCTGGGCTGCGATGCCCTCGGGGATGGCCCCGGTGGCGGGGTCGATGGGGAGCTGGCCGGAGACGTAGACCGTCTGGCCTGCTGCGATGCCCTGCGAATACGGCCCGATGGCGGCGGGCGCCTGTGCAGTGGCGAGTGCCTGTTTCATAATTCTCTCTCCTTTTTCCGAATTGCAGGGGCATCGCTTGCCTTGATGCCCCTTGTCCTGACCCTATCCTAACGCGGTGGGCGGCAAAAGTCAACAATTTTCTCTCTCGATGAGAAATTATTATCACTTGTGACAAATTCCGCGGATATTTTGAAGCACTTTCACGAAAATGCATTAAGTTTCCCATTTCTCATTGTCAACAACACACGAACGTGATATGATATAGGCAGCAGGATGAGAATAAATTCTCATCATTTCCCTCATGAAACAACGTGGAAAGTGGTGACATATATGGATGCACGGCTGGAACCCTACCGGACACTCGTTTCGTTTCTGGGCGAGGCGCTGGGGCCGGACTATGAAGTGGTGCTGCACGACCTGACCAGCGAGGAAGGCACCATCGCAGCCATCGTGAACAACAACATCAGCGGCCGCACCGAGGGCGCACCGCTGTCCAATATGGCCCTGCGGTTCATCCACGGCAAAGTCTACGAAAAGCAGCCCTATGTGGCAGGCTATCAGGGCGCGTCGCAGGCCAAGGGGCGGCTGCGCTCCTCCACCATGTTCATCAAGGACGGCAGCGAGCTCATCGGGATGCTCTGCATCAACTTTGACGCCGCCAAGTACAGCCGGATGGCGCAGGAGCTTCTGGCCCTCTGCGGGGCCCATCAGGAGCCCGGCCCCACGCTGGGCGTCGAAAACTTCGTCAGCAGCCTGCCCGACGCGGTGCAGGCCGCCATCACCGACGTGACCGGCAGCGCCCTGCCGCCCGACCGTCTGACGATGGACGAGAAGATCCGCATCGTGGAAGACCTGCAGCAGGCGGGCATCTTCTACATGAAAGGCGCGGTCAGCGAGGTGGCGGCACAGCTGGGCTCCTCGGAGGCGACCATCTACCGCTATCTGAGCAAGCTGAAAGACTGATACATACAAAAACGAGGGGTGGCCCTGAAGCCATCCCTCGTTTTGATATACTGGTGATTATGCGTACAGGACGCAGCCGAGGACCTTCTTGCCGAAGCTCTCGAGCTTTGCCTTCTGTGCGCGGAGCGAAGCGTGAGTAGAAACAGCGCAGTCTGCCGCAAGGACAACGACATCCACTTTGGCAGCCTCAGAGACCGTTGCCGAAGACTGCAGGATACTGCCGGAAACAAGGATATTCTTGCCGTCCAGCTCGCCGGAAGCCTTCAGAGCCTCACCCAGAGCAGTCAGCTGATCCCCGGCGATGTCGCCGGTCAGCAGGATGTTCTCAGCCTCCGGCACACGGTTGCGGATGGTCGCCGCGATGAGGCGGGTCATCTCAGCATCGGCACTGCCGTCCGGCCGCTTCTCCATCTTGTTGAGAGAGGCATCCATGCCCTTGGCAGACTTGGATGCTGCGTTGGCCAGCGTACCCAGCACGCCCACGCCGCAGCTGCTCTGGAGGTCCTCGCTGACACAGACCTTGTCCTCCATCAGGAAGCGGACGACTGCCACGCCTGCCACAGCCACGATGCCTAGCAGGAAGCCGATAAGAACGAACTTCTTAGCACCGCTCTGCTTGGGCTCCGCGGGCTTTTCCTGTGCGGCGAGGTCCTGATCTGCAGTCTCGATGCTCTTTTCCAGCAGCTCATGATTGTTCTGCAGGTCTGTCAGATTGTTCTTCAGGCCGATCATGTTATCGCGGGTATCCTGCTGGCTGTCGCGCAGCCAGGTCAGCACAGTGGTGCTGTCACTGCGGGAGACCTGCTTGGTATTATGGTCACCCACGGTCGTCTCGATGTTTTCGCGGACTGCCTCCATCCGCTTGAGCATCAAATCCATGATGCGGCCCGCCTCATCAGCATCTTCACCATAAGTCGTGATGGTCAGCAGACGGGTATCGTTGTCCACAGAAACACTGATAAGTTCACGCATATAGCGTTCTTCCATGCTGAACTGGTCCGCAATGGTGATGATGGACTCATGGCTGGTCAGCAGGCTGTTGTAAGCACTGAGGACGGCGCTGGTGTAGTCCGGGTTCTGGTAATCCATACCGGGCATGATCTTATAATCGGTGGTGATATAGAAGCGGGTCTCCGAGGTATAGACATTGTACGGGTCGAGCTTCTGGCGCACCGACTTGTCGATATACTCCTGTGCATTGTCGATGTCGAACTGCGCACGCACCTGATCCGCCTCGTTCTGGTTCAACTGCTGCTTATAGCTGGTGACATCCGTGTCGTGCTTCGTCTGGGCCTCACGGTACTCGACCATGTCCTCTTCGTACTGCTGCTCTGCGCTGGTACGGGGGACTTCCTCGCCGTTGGCGATGGCCTCGTCGATGGCGCGCTGGTTCAGCATTCCCTTCACCACGCCGAAGCCGCCAAACAGCACAGCGCAGATCACCGCTGCGGCGGCCATCTGCTTGTACCTATGGGCGACCGCAAAGAACAGCGAGACCAGATCGATCTCCTGCTCCTGATTTTCTGCCTTGTAATTATCCATACTTTGTGATTCCTCTCCTGTGCTTCTGCTTTTCAGCCTTCCTTGCTCTTTCAGAACAGTCAGCCATTATACAGCTTGTTTTTCAGCTCTGCATAGCGCTGGCTCTTTTCGGCTTTGTAGGTGCTCATGACCTGATCGGCCAGTTCTGTGCTCTGTCCATTTTCTTTCAGGACCGTGCGCAGCTGGCTCACAATGCGGCCCATCTCCTTGTCGCAGTACGACTGCAGCGAGGTGAGCTCACCTGTCTTGGACAGGCAGATCATGATCTTTTTGGTTTTGGTCTGCTGCTCTGCGGGCAGCGTCTTGTACTCAGCCTTTGCCGCAGAGATGCTGGAATTGAGTCCCTTTTCTGCAATGGCTTTCAGCGCATAGGTCTGCTGGATGAGAGCCTTGACTTCGGCCTCACAGGCTGCCTCCTGCTGCTTTTCTTCCACCGGAGCCTTGGACGACGAGGCTGCGCTCTGCTCCGTGCCGGATGCAAAGTCTTCCAGCTCGCTGGACGCTGCCGCCTCAGACTCCGTTCTGGCCGGCTGCTCACCGGCGGCGATCCCTTGCGCCTCGGAGGCTGCGGGAGCTTCATCCGTACCGGTCCGGGTCAGGCTGTCCAGCGTGAGCTCGCCGCTGAGCAGCTGTTCCAGTTCCGCATCTGTGATGGTGACAGATGCCGCTTCATTCACTTCGTTCTCCGAGAGGGCGGGTTCAGCCGCTGCCACTCTTACCGTATTGAAAATGCTGAAAAAGCCGAATGCACCAGCCGCTGCCAGGCCCAGCAGCGCCAGCAAAGCCTTCCAGCCCCATTTTTTGAATTTTCTTTCTTCCACTTTTATTACTTCTTGGTTAGGTAAGTATCGATCTTCTCGCCCAGGTGGTAGATACCATAGATGTAGCCGATCATACCCATGATCCCCATGCTCTTGAAGTTCTTGAACCAGTTCTGCAGCGGCTCAGTAGAACCCTTCTTGGCGCTGTTCCAGACAGCCGAGCGAGTCTCACTCAGGACCGAGTCCCGCAGATAGTCGCCGATGAGGTAGTTGAACAGCCCCCAATAATCGGCGCCGCCCTCAATATAGATTTTTTCATTTTCCGTGATCACAGTATATTCGACAGGATAATTCATTTTGTTTTCCTTTCTCGGGTCTAGTCCCTCTATTTTACATGATTCCAATACTTCCCGAGCGCAAAAGGGCAGACTTTCCCCTTCAAAGCACGCTCTTCTACGCATTATATCATAGTTTGCAGGCGCTTTCAACCGATTCGAAAGTGAAAAATCAATCACATATCGCCCATCTGCCCCTTCTTCTGCTTCCGGAAAGGTCTTGAAGAGCCGCCGCGGGCATGATAGAATAAATGTGTATGTGAAAATGACCCGGAGTCATTCTGTAAAATGCTCTGTCATCCATGACCATAAAAGGAGAAATCACAAAAATGAAATTAGGTATCGTCGGCCTGCCCAACGTCGGCAAGTCCACTCTGTTCAACGCCATCACCTCCACCAAGAATGCGGAGGCGGCGAACTATCCGTTCTGCACCATCGAGCCCAACAGCGGCATCGTGGCCGTGCCCGACAAGCGGCTGGACAAGCTGGCTGAGATCTGGCAGACCAACAAGAAGACCCCCGCCATCGTGGAGTTCGTGGACATCGCCGGCCTCGTCAAGGGCGCAAGCCAGGGTGCCGGCCTCGGCAACAAGTTCCTCGGCCACATCCGCGAGTGCGATGCCATCGTCCATGTCGTGCGCTGCTTCGACGACGACAACATCATCCATGTCGTGGAGGACGTGACCAAGGCCGAGGCCGTGGACCCCATCGCCGACATCGACGCCATCGACTACGAGCTCATCCTCTCCGACCTCGAAGTCGTCCAGAACCGCGCAGGCCGCATGGCCAAGGCCGCAAAGAGCGGCAACAACAAGGGTGCTGCCGCCGAGGCCGCATGGCTGCAGCAGCTGGCCGCCCATCTGGAATCCGGCAAGCCCGCCCGCAGCTTCGACTTCGACGAGAACGACGCCGAGCAGCAGACCGTGCTCCACGAGATGGGCCTGCTGAGCGCAAAGCCCGTCCTCTACGCCTGCAATGTGGGCGAGGACGACCTGATGGAGGGCATCGAGAACAACAAGTACGTCCCGCTGGTGGCTGCACGCGCCAAGGAAGAGGGCGCACGCTACATCCCCATCTGCGCCAAGACCGAGGAGGACATCGCCGACTACAGCCCCGAGGAAAAGAAAGCCTTCCTCGCCGAGATGGGGATCGAAGCAAGCGGCCTCGACAACCTCATCACCGCCAGCTACGACCTGCTGGGCCTCATCTCCTTCCTGACCGACGGCAAGAAGGAGTGCCGCGCCTGGACCATCCGCAAGGGTACCAAGGCTCCGCAGGCTGCCGGCAAGATCCACAGCGACTTTGAGCGCGGCTTCATCCGCGCCAGCGTCATCGCCTACAGCGACCTCGAGGCCCACGATTTCGATTACGCTGCCGTCAAGGCCAAGGGCCTGCAGCGCACCGAGGGCAAGGAATATGTCGTGAAGGACGGCGATGTCATCGAGTTCCTGTTCAATGTCTAAAACAGAGGAACAACCTCTCAGTCTCGCTACCGCTCGACAGCTCCCCTAGAAAGGGGAGCCAAAGCAGAAAAGGATTAAAATTATGATTATCGGTATCATGGGCGCAATGCCCGACGAAGTAGACCAGCTCTGCGCCAGGCTGGAAAATGTCACGGTCGAGCCCTACGGCGGCGTGGAATATCACAAAGGCACACTGGCCGGCAAGCAGGTGGTCGTCTGCTGTGCAGGCATGGGCAAGGCCAACGCCGCTGCCACCACCCAGGTGCTCATCACCAAGTTTTGTGCCGAGAAGATCATCTTCTCCGGCATCGCAGGCAACATGACAAGTAAGATCGGCATCGGCGACGTAGTCATCGGCAAGACGGTGCTTTACCACGACGCCCAGCTGGATATGATCTGCCAGAATCCGCCTTTCCTGAAGGAGTACACCGGCGACCCGGCCCTGATCGCCGCCGCCGAGAAAGCCTGCGCCGACGCAGGCGTCAAGGCTCTGGCAGGCAAGATCGCCACCGGCGATATGTTCGTGGGCGACAGCGCCACCAAAGCCGCCATCGAGGCCAAATGCGCCCCCGACTGCGTGGAGATGGAGGGTGCGGCCGTGAGTCAGATCGCCGCCAAGAACGATGTGCCTTGCGTCATCCTCCGCGCCATGAGCGATAACGCCGACGAGGACGGCCATGAGGTGCTGGTGGTCAAAAAGTTCAGCATCACCGAGTACGTCGCCACCGCGACCAAGATCGTCGCCGCGATGGTCGAATCTCTGTAACAGACAGCAACAGAAGCCGGTCTTGCGACCGGCTTCTGTCTGTTTACAGGTACTGCTCCAGCTTCAGCCTGTTATCCTCCTCAAAATCCTGCAGCTTCTGCATCAGCCTCTTCGACCCCGGCGCGGCGTCGGGGTAGTCCTTCTGGGATTTGATGCAGTCCACCACGCCCATGCCGCTGCCCTGGGTGAGCATCTCGGCGAGGTTGCGGGTGGATTTGTCGGTGATGGTCTTCATGCCGATGCTCACCTTGGTGTTGAGCTTCGCCATGGCGCTCTGGCCCTGGGCCGAGCCGCCGCAGGCATCGATGGCGGCGTGGGCCTCCTGATTGAGCTGGCGGTAGATATTGCGCTGGCGCAGAAGCTCCGCCTTGAACTGCTCATCCTCCGCCATCGGCACGAGCTGATCGAGGGTGTTCTTCCCCATCTCGGTATTCTGCACGATGGCTTCCAGCATATTGAGATTGTCGTTTTTCTGGTTTTCCATACAAAAATCCCCCTTTTGAGGGTAGTTTCTCTCAAAAGGGGGACTCTTATGCATCATTCGCCGTCGTAGATGCGGTCGCCGCCTGCGGTCTGTGCAGCGGCCAGCCGCTTCTCGCACAGGTCATAGAGGGCGTCCCAGTTCTTGCAGCGCACCTCGCGGGTGCCAGCCACGCCGATGGACTGGGTGAACGGCACCCGGCGCATCAGGCCCACCGAGGCCACACACTCCTTGGGCATCTCGGCGTAGATGGCTTTCAGCTCCTCTTCCAGCTCACGGCGGGTGCGGTCGGCGCAGCCGATGGCGAACAGGGTTTCGCTCAGGCGGCAGACCACCCGCTCAGCCGGCTGGTCGAAGTGCTTTTTCCACTGGTTTGCCACAAAGCAGACCAGCTGGCCCATGACGGCGTCGCTCTCCTGCGCGGAAAGCTTCTCTGCGCCGTCGATGGACACCAGCGCCAGCGCCGCGCAGCGGTGGCAGTCGGTCCACTCATCGAGTTTCGTGCAGAATTCCGTCTCGTAGTAGCGGCGGTTGAACACCCCCGTCACAAAGTCGTGGTTCATGTCGTCGCGGCACATCTCCCGCTCCCGCGGGGTCATCCGGTCTTCGGGCAGGTCACTGCCTGCCAGAGGGGCCGTCATCTGCAGCTGCCACACCTTGCCGTCGGCCACGACACAGCGGCGCAGCACACAGTCCACCTGACCGCCGCGCAGCTCGTAGTCCACCATCAGGCCGTCGTCCTGCCAGCAGCGGTCGGCGTCCTCGTCCACCTGCGTCAGGCTCACATCCTGAAACACAGGCCGCGAACTTTCGACGAATCGCCGCAAGTCCTGCTCAGTCCATTCATTTTTCATGCGTTTTTCCCCATTTTATACACCGGGTCTTCCTTCCCGGTGCTCTGCCTTTTCACAGTCGAACCTGTTTTCATGGCCAGTGTACCGCTGTGAAAACAGGTTCTTATCCCTGACTGCCTCTCATTCGATTATACCACGACGGTGGGACGCTTACCAGCAAAACGCACAATTTTCAAAAAGATTTTTTACATTTCCGTCAAATTGAGGTTTTTGCCTCTTTTTCGACCGGCGCCTCGGCGCGGCAGTAGACCTCGCACTCGGCCTGGATGCGGCTGGCCAGAGGCTCTGCGTCGAAGCCCTCCGCGGCGCGCCAGGTCCAGTTGCCGCCCAGCTTGCCGGGGGTGTTCAGATGGGCTTCTGCGCCCAGACCCAGCCAGTCGGACATGGGGATGATGGCCCGGTCAGCCACAGAGCCGAGGGCCGCACGCAGCAGCGCGATGCGGGCAGCGTCCGGCTTGACGGCGGCCACTTCCTTCGCGGTGGGCTTGCAGGGGGTCAGGTGGAGGTAAGCGGCGGCGTTGGCCTTCTCCTTCCCGGTGGCGGCGTTCTCCCACCAGTCGGTGAGGGTGGTGTTGTCGTGGGTACCCGGGTAGACCACGCTGTTCTTGACGTGGTTGTGGGGCAGATACTCGTTGTCGCCGCCGCCGAAAGCGAACTGCAAAACTTTCATGCCCGGGAAGGTGCTGTCGGCCAGCAGCTCACGGACGCTGGGGAACAGCTCGCCCAGATCTTCCGCGATGATGGGCAGCTTGCCAAGGGCAGCTTCCAGTGCGCGGAACAAGTCCATCCGGGGGCCGATCTCCCACTTGCCGGTGCAGGCGGTAGAGCTGCCCGCCGGGATGGCCCAGTAGGTGTCGAAGCCGCGGAAGTGGTCGATGCGGAGCAGGTCGTAGATGCCGAGGGCGTGGCGGACACGCCGGATCCACCAGGCGTATCCCGTCTGTTTATGATACGGCCAGTTATACAGCGGGTTTCCCCAGAGCTGGCCGTCTGCGGAGAAGTAATCCGGCGGACAGCCGGCCACGCGGGCAAAGCCTCCCTGCGCGTCCAGCTCGAAAAGCTCGCCGCCTACCCATGCATCCACCGAGTCGGCAGAGACGTAGATCGGGATGTCGCCGAGAATTTTCACGCCCTTGGCGTTGGCGTAGTCCTTGACCTTTTTCCACTGGGTGGCAAACTCGTACTGCAGGAACTTCCAGAAGCCGATCTCCTCTTCCTGCTCTGCTGCGAACTTTTCCAGCGCGGCGGCGTCCCGTAGGCGGTACTCCCGGGGCCACTCAGTCCAGCTCTTCATGCCGTTGGCGGTCTTGAGGGCCATGTAGAGGGCGTAATCATTCAGCCAGCTGTCGTTGGCAAGGGCGAAAGCGTAGTAGTCGTCGGGGTAGTAGTGGGCGCAGCCGTGGAGACCGGCGTACTTCTCGCGCCATGCGGCGTAGGCGGTGCGCAGCACTTTATAGCGGCTGGTGTAGAGAGTGCCGTAGTCCACCGAAAGCGGGTCATCGCCCCACTTTTCCGCCTTGAGCTGGGCGGCGGTCAGCAGGCCGTCGGCCTTGAGAGCGTCGAGGTCGATGAAGTAGGGGTTGCCCGCAAAGGCAGAGCAGCTCTGGTAGGGGCTGTCGCCGTAGCCGGTGGGGCTGAGGGGCAGCAGCTGCCAGATTTTCTGGCCCGCAGCGGCCAGAAAATCCACGAACTTGAGCGCTTCGGCGCCAAAGCAGCCAATACCATAGGGGCCGGGCAGGCTGGACACCGGCATCAGGATTCCACTTTCACGCATGATGATACCTTCCTCGCTTTATATTCCGTTTGGGTTTATGCTGTTTCCTATCATAACATAAGCGAAGACTATTTTCCACAGGCAAAAAACGTGGTATACTTAGTTTTATAGTGGGATAATATCGTTTTTATTACAGGAGGTATCGTGCCATGCAGCGCACGGAAAAATATTTTGAGAACGACGCATTCCGCAAGACTGCCGCCGGGGTCATCCTGGCTGCAGAGGCGGACGCAAAGACGGGCGGCGGGCGCATCGCGCTGGACGGCACGGTGTTCTACCCCGAAGGGGGCGGTCAGCCCGCCGACAGAGGCACGCTGACCCTCGCCGACGGCACGGTGCTCCATGTCACCGACGTCCACGAGACGAACGGCATCATCTGGCACACGGTGGATGCCCTGTCCGAGACCGCACAGCCCGGTGCCGCCGTCACCGGCACCATCGACTGGGAGTGGCGCTTCGACAAGATGCAGCAGCACACCGGCGAGCACATCCTCTCCGGCATCCTGCACCAGATGTTCGGGGCGGAGAACGTGGGCTTCCATATCGGCTCCGACGCCGTGCGGATGGACACCAGCGTCCCCATCTCCGCCGAGGGCCTGCGGGAGGCAGAGCTTGCCGCCAACCGCATCATCTGGGAGAATGTGCCGGTGCTCATCACCTACCCCACCCCCGAAGAGCTGGCGGCGCTGACCTACCGCAGCAAAAAAGAGATCGCCGGGCAGGTGCGCATCGTGACCATCCCGGGCGCGGACGTCTGCGCCTGCTGCGGCACCCACACCGCCGCCACCGGACAGGTGGGACAGATCAAGATCCTCACCTCTGAGAACTACAAGGGCGGTGTCCGGCTCAGCGTCGTCTGCGGCGGACGCGCCCTGCGGGAAGCGCAGGCCATGCGGAGCCGTCAGGCCGACATCGGCGCACTGCTCTCGGCTAAGGCCGACCAGACCGCCGTGGCGGTCCACCGGGTGTACGACGAGTACACGGCCCTGAAATTCGCCCACTTCGGCCTGTGCAGTCAGCTCTTCGATGCACTGGCCGCACAGCTTGGCCCCGACGAAACGGCCATCCGCACCGTTCCCGGCCTCGACCCGGACGGCCTGCACCGTCTGGCCGCACGGTTGAGCGAGGCCACCACCGGTCTCTGCGCCGCTCTGACGCCCAGCGAGAAGGGCACCGGCTACTGCATCGCGCGCTCCGGCGGCGACGTCCGCGCCCTGACCAAAGCCCTCAACGCCGCCCTGAACGGACGCGGCGGCGGCAAGCCCGGTATCTGCCAGGGCAGCTGCGCCGCCACGCCGGAGCAGGTTGAAGATTTTTTGAAAAAAGGTATTTTTGCTTTTTCCATCTTTTTCATCCTCTCTTTTCCTTATTGTTTTTTTAGTAATTCCCTTTCTTTTTCGCAACTGTTCAGTAATACCTTCACAGCCACTATTTTCCTTCAAACAGATACGCTTTTCCATAAAGAAGAGCCGCTGTTATCAGGTAAACCGTTCCAAACAGAACCCCTGTCTCTGAAAGGAACGAAACACCCTCACAATGAATCATGCCGACTGCAGAACAGCCCGCTAAGGCAAGAGCAAATGCCGCCGCCCGTTTGTATTTCTTATCAACCACATAAGCTAAAAGTCCGGCTAATAATAAGCTGCTTAAAAACGCTCCATTTCCCAGATACTCGATACCGCGGATCGGAACAGAGTACGCTGCAAACTGCCCAGTAGTTAACGCTGCCACTGTAGTTCCAGCCGCCTGGACAGCAGAACTGACGATCGTCTGGATATACTGGAACAAAATCGGCATCAGGGATAAGAGGATCGCCGGATAATACTTCTTGTCCACAGACTGGAAGGTGGTATCCGTTACTGCAAATCCTACATAAACCAGAAGAACCATCACCGCTTCGGTCGGAATCGCTGCCATCAGGACGCTGGTCAGACCGGTACAGCAAAGAACCAGATAAAGAACTGCATTGACAACAGAGAAGCCTGCTCTGGCATCAATCGCTTTCCAGCCCGGATGTCCAAAATATACACTGGTTGGAAATGGGCTTCCAAATAATGCGCCAGTCAGTGTAGACACACCATCCATGATCATGGAACGACGTTCCGGATAAGCATCTCCCGCAACCTTTGCTGCTTCCAATCCCTGCAAGGTGGACAGGAAATT
>OOIF01001905.1_pt1 | contig 15728 bp, 13 predicted proteins | sample 1691961 | NCBI WGS metagenome assembly OOIF01 (sample SAMN06348146, study PRJEB24527) | human gut metagenome | biome: human gut; feature: ankylosing spondylitis patient; material: feces | host: Homo sapiens | place: China | collected 2015-10 | reverse complement strand
CCGTTTAGACGAGTGAAGCGCCGCATGGTGGCGCGCAACGGAAGCGGAAACCTAAAGAGAAGAAAGAACAATTTATTGTATTCCTTCCGCGACTATGGTATACTTGCCTTGTATGTACTTGCAAAAGTGCACTAAAATTTGTAACGGGCGTGAGCCTGTTTTGGGAGGAAACCCCCTATGAAGTATCTCTCCTACGGCGAGCGGGCGTTTTTGCGCGGGCACCTCAACCGCGTGCGGCATGTTACGCTGGACCCCGACGGGCCGGGCGTCGTGCGCATCCACCTTATCCCCTGCACCAAGCCCGACCGCGATACGCCGTTTGTGGCCATTTTGAACGGCCAGGATATTCTGCCGCTCAACCTCAGCTGGGCCATTCTGCTGACCAACCTGATCGAGGCGCTGCAGCCCCACGCGGGGACTGAGTTAAAGGACTCCGACTGGTCGGCCATCAACGCCCAGGCAGTGGTGGCTACCCGTAAAATTTATCGTAAGACCGAACCTTTGCAGATCGAATCCGATTTGCAGATGATGCTGGATACCCTTATCGCCGTGGCGCGGGGCAAGGAGCCGCCGCTGCACATCCAGCCGATCTCGCTGGCCCAGTACGCCCCCCGCATGGCCGCGCCCCACCGCATGGACCTGATGATCTCCACGATGGTGAAGGACAACGCCTGGCATTGCAATCAAAAATGTTTGCACTGCTACGCCGCCAACCAGCCCCTTTCCGCCGTGCCCGAAATGGACACCGACCAGTGGCTGGCGGTGATTGAAAAATGCCGCAGCATCGGCATACCGCAGCTGACTTTTACCGGCGGCGAGCCGACGCTGCGCCAGGATCTGGTCAAGCTGGTGCAGGCTGCGCAATGGTTTGTAACGCGGCTGAACACCAACGGCCGCATGCTGACCAGCGCCCTGTGCAATGACCTGCGCGCTGCCAGCCTGGACGCAGTGCAAATTACATTCTATTCTGCCGACGAGGCCGTGCACAACGAGCTGGTGGGCGTGGACGGTTACACCGACACCGTGAACGGCATTAAGAACGCACTGGCCGCCGGCCTGAACGTGAGCTTGAACACGCCGCTCTGCAGCCTGAACAAAGATTATCGTGCTACCGTTGAATTTGCCCACGACCTGGGCATCCGGTACCTGACTTGCAGCGGGCTGATCCCGGCCGGCAATGCGGCGGAGTCGGCCAGCAAGAGCGTGCGGCTGACCCCCGATGCGCTGACCGAGGTGCTGCGCCCTGCGATGGATTTTGCGCTTTCTCACGGCATGGAAGTGAACTTTACCAGCCCCGGCTGGCTGCCGGATGCGGTACTGTTGGACCTTGGCTTTACCCAGGTGCCCAGCTGCGGGGCCTGCCTTTCCAACATGGCCGTTGCGCCGGACGGCACCGTTCTGCCCTGCCAGAGCTGGCTGCGGGAGGGCGCTGGCCTGGGCAACATCCTGCATGACCCCTGGCACAAGATCTGGAATACCCCCGCCTGCCGCCGTGTGCGGGAAGAAAGTGCGAAAATGGAACACATCTGCCAGCTTGGCACAACCGTTCCCGCACAGGGAGGTTTGTGATGAAACAATCCGTTTTACGCTTTGCCGCGCAGCTGTGGGCTATGCTGGCCGTTCTGCTGCTGTTTGTTGCCGCCGCCCTGCCCGCCCATGCGGATGACGGCGACATGGATGAGATCACCCACTATACCGTAACAGTGGACACCCGCGCCGATGGCTCCGCCGATATCACCTATGAGCTGGACTGGAACGTGATCGGCGGCAGCCTGGATGAACCGCTGACCTGGGTGCGCATCGGCCTACCCAACAGCCACAACGACAGCCTGGTCAACCTGACGCCGGATACAGTTCTTAACGTAAGTTCCGTGGATGACGGCGGTTCCTTTGCCAAGGTTGATTTTATCAACGCCTACTTCCCGCCGGATATTGCCGCCACCATCGGCGCACAGAGCAGCGTACACTTTGCGTTCCAGGTACACCAGTCCCATCTGTTTTTGCTGAACGAGGACGGCAACGCCGACTACAGCTTTACCCCCGGCTGGTTCGATGATTTGTGTGTGGATGAGCTGACCATCCGCTGGGTGGCGCTGGACGGTATCCAGGCCGATAACGACAGCCAGGACGGCAACTATCTTGTGTGGAACTTTGGCCCGCTGGACCATGGCGAAAGCGCCACGGTGCATGTCAGCGTTCCCGCCCATACAGCACAAAACTACTCCCCCGATGCTGCCGCAACGGACAGCGAAATGTATTATGACGACAGTGACCAGGTACTGGTTTTCTTCTTCGTGCTCCTTCTGGTCATTATCGTGATTGCTCTGATCACGGTTTCCGTTTCCCGCACAAACGGGATCTGGAACGGTGGTTTTGGCGAGGATGACTGGTACTGGTATTCCAACGGGCACACCCATATCCATGTTGCCCGTAATCTGCCCCCGCCAGAAGGCTACCATCGCGTTCCCCCACCCGCAAACTTCAAGGCCGGGGGCGGAAAGACCCGCGGCGGTGGTGCCGGGCGGCGCAGCGGCGGTTCGGATCACTCCAACCATTCCAGCTGCGCGTGTGCGTGTGCCTGTGTTTCCAGCTGTGCATGCGCCTGCGCGTGTGCGGGCGGCGGCCGCGCCGGGTGCAGTACCAAAAACTTTTATAAAATTACCGTGAAAAAAGCCGACTGATATAACGGAGGGCAAAGCCATGAGCCTGGAAGATCAATACGATGCCTGGGTGCGCAGTGTGACCGGTACAGGCCGCCACAGCGCTACCAAACAGGACCGCGATGCCGCGCAAAACAGCCTGAACGCCATGCAGGCCCAGCTGGACGCTTTGGCCGAAAGCCAAAAACGCCAAAAATCTGCCGCGGACGCCCTGAACGCCGTGCAGCGCGCCGGCGCCGCCACCGCGGACAGTGTGCGCCGCATGAGCAGCGAGCTGACCCAAAGCCTGCGCCAGGACGGCCTGCTGGGCGGCAAAACCGCACAGCCTGCCCCCGCAGCAGAACCGGTAAAAGCCGGCCCGGAAAACTTTAATGGCCTGGCCGACCGGGTGCGCCAGCAGGTGCTAGGGCAGGATGCCTTTGTGGGGCAGGTGGTCAAGGCGTTCCGCCGCCCCTTTGTGATGGGCACCGCCGATACCGCCCATGCCCGCGGCAGCATGCTGCTGTGCGGCCCCACCGGTACCGGGCGGCACTATGCCCTGACCTGCATTGTGGACGAGATGGCAGGCCGCGGACTTTTGCACAGCGCCCTGATTGAAACGATGGATCTGGCCCTGTACCCCGGCCCCGCACAGGAAAAGCTGTTTTTGCAGGACCTGTATGCCGCCTTGCAGTCTGACGCCGAGGTTCTGGCCTTTGACCATTACGAAAGCTGTGCATCCAATTACCTGAACATGCTGGCAACGCTGGCCATTGACGGCACTCTGCCGCTGACCAGCCGCTATGTATTGCAGCGCGGCATTCTGGTGGATGTGGGCACCGCCCTGGCCCCCGGCGCGATCGGCGAATTGCAGGCTGCCGGCAAGTATTTTGTATTTTTCTCCAACCGGGACGAAACCGCCCTGGCGGACAAGTTCGGCGCGCGGTTCGTGGACGCGCTGGAGGGGGACATCTGCCGCACCCAGGCGTTCACCCCCGAAAGCCTGGCCGCCATTGCCGCGCGGGAGCTGAACCACCTGGCCCAGCGGGTCAAGGCTCAGTGCGGCCTTGTGCTTGCCATGGGCAGCGATGTGCGGGACCTGGTTGCCGCGCAGTACGGCAAAACTAGCGGCATGACCGCCATGCGCGATTATGTCGACAGCATCTACCGCGCCTTTGCAGAGTACGTTCTGGATGCGGACGACATTCCTACCGCCGGAACGCCCGCCAAATTGACGGTGGACGGCAGCCGCCTGATGGCCGCCATTGGCAGCGGTGAACCGTTTGACCTACTGGCCCTGCTGCCCCGCCAGTACCGCGGCGATGTGGATGCCGTGGAAGCGGAGCTAGATGCCATTGTGGGCCTTGACGAAGTAAAGGATTTTGTGCGCGGCATTGCCCAGAACGTGCAGGCCCAGCAAAAGCGCAAGGCCCAGGGCCTGAAAGTTGCCGATGTGAACATGCACATGATTTTTACCGGCAACCCCGGCACCGGCAAAACCACGATTGCCCGCATTCTGGCCAAGTATCTGAAAGCCATCGGCGCACTGCGCGGCGGCCAGCTGGTGGAAGTGACCCGTGCGGACCTGGTGGGCCGGTATGTGGGGCACACCGCGCCCCTGACCAACACCGTGATACAGAGTGCGCTGGGCGGCGTGCTTTTCATCGATGAAGCGTACAGTTTGTACCGCGGGGGCGAGGACAGCTTCGGGCTGGAAGCCATTGATACCCTTGTGAAAGGCATTGAGGATAACCGGGGCGACCTGGTCGTGATTTTGGCCGGGTATACCAGGGAGATGCAGCTGTTTTTGTCGGCTAACTCGGGTTTGGCGAGCCGGTTCCCGAACCAGATCGAGTTCCCGGATTACACCGGCGAGGAGCTGTACCGCATTACCTTGTCGATTGCCAAGAGCAAGGGGTATCATTTGGACGAAAGCTGCCGGGATGTGCTGATCCAATGGTATGATGAGCAGCAGGCGGCGGATGCCGCGACCAACGGCAACGGACGTATGGCCCGGAATGTTTTGGAAAAGGCCATTTTGAACCAGGCAAAACGGCTTATTGCTGACGCTGACGCGGATCTGGCGCTGCTGCTGCCGGGGGATTTTGAATTGGATTGATTTGATTTTAATAGCAGCCTTCAAGAGGGACCACCATGCGGTCCCTCTTTTTTATTACGGCATCTTGCCGTTAAAAAAGGCCCTGCCGCAAGGTGGGCAGGGCCGGTCAGGCTGCATATAAACCAACAAAACAAACCGCAGCGTTAGCTATGATTCTCCCACAAATTGCCGGGTACCTCCCGCCAATCGGTCAGGTCGTAGTTTTCCTTTAAATAGGCGCCCAGGTAGTCCGCCATTTTGGTGGCGCCGCTTACGTTCAGGTGGTGCGGGTCGCAGAAATCCGTCTCGGCGCTGATGCCGGCGTCCTCCATGTGCTCAAACATGTTGAGGTAGCCGCAGTTGTGCTCCTTGCAATATCCCTGCAGCACGTTGAAATACTGGTACTCCTCGGTGGACCAGGGGGCCACCCAGAACACCACCTGGCAGCCTTTTTCCTGCAGGGCCGCCACCATGTCGTCCATCAGCTCCAGAGAGCGGTCTCCGATGACCCAATCCTCCATCTCGGTCCAGTCCTTGACGTCGGCCACGAACACGCCGTCGCGGGGGTAGAAGCCCATCGTGTCCATAAAATCGATACTGTTAGACGTCCTGCCGAAGCTTTCCGCCGTCAGGGCGTTTTTATTTTCATGATAGGCCACCAGCGGGAAATAGTAGGAAATGTACCGCTCTATATGATTTTCAAAGCACATTTTCAGGTAGGCACGCTTGTATTTCGACTCCGGGATGGGCGTTGTGTAGTAGATCTCGCCGTCCATGTCGGTGTCAAACTCGTTGCTGTTGATGTGCATGCCCTCGATCAGCGCCACCTTGGGCGTCTGGGTCGCCAGCGAGTCGTGGACAAACAGCCAGGTGGTGTCCAGGTGCTGCCAATTGGCGGCGTAATTGTAGGCGCCGATGCCGTACTTGTCGTACATCTCGTCGGCGTTCACGTTGCGCCAGGCATGGCTGGAACCGTAAACGATGACGTCGATGGAATTTTCCGGCAGTTTGTGGAAGTTTTCCACGTTGGCGATGGCCACATCGTCGCCCAGGGGCCGGGTCAGATGCCCCAGCGCCAGCACACCGACGAAGATGAGCACCACGCAGAGCAGGAGCGCTGCCAATTTTTTAGCCATACTTTCTGCTCCCCTCCCTTAAAACTGCGAATAGATGAAATTGGATGCCTCGAAGCCGGGACCGTAAACACCCAGCAGCAGCACCGTCAGCACGCCCAGCGACACCACGGCCACCTGACAGAGCCAGTGCTGCTTTTCGATGACAGAGCGCACTTTTATCCGCTTGTACTTACAGACATCGGCGGCAAAGATGACCAGCACATAGATACCCAGCAGCGCAAAGTTAAAGGCGTCGATGCCGCAGGCAAAGATCGAACCATCGGTGAAGATCTCAAAGTTATGTACGGTCAGCATGCTGATGAAGATGCGCACCGCTTCCATCAGGCGGTAAGCGCGGAAGAACACCATCGTGGAGCTGAACAGCACAAAGGTGACCACCACCCGCAGCAGCTTGTGGGGGCGGGACTTGGGGTCGATGCACAGCGCGCGCACCACTGCCGTGCGCAGCGGCATCAGCGCCGCGCCGATGACCTGGTACAGACCGTTCAGCAGGCCCCAGGCCATATAGTTCCACTGGGCGCCGTGCCACAGGCCGCTGACGGCAAAGGTGACCAGCACGTTTAAATATTTGCGCAGCGTGCCCTTGCGGTTGCCGCCCAGGGGGATGTAGAGATAATCCCGGAACCAGGTGGACAGCGAAATGTGCCACCGCCGCCAGAATTCAGCGATAGATTGCGAAAAATAGGGCGCATTGAAGTTGTCGATGAGGTCGATGCCCAAGATCTTGGCCGTGCCCATAGCCATGACCGAGCAGCCGCCGAAATCGCCGTAGAGCTGCAGGCAGAACAGCAGCGTGGCCACGATGTAAAACCAGCCCTCGTACTCGCTTTCCGGTGCATAGACTGCCGCCACAAACAGCGCGGCGCGGTCCGCCACCACGATTTTGAGGAAGTAACCCCAGATTAGCAGCAGCACACCGTCCCGCAGATCGTCAAAGGCGGGGCGCTTGGCCGCCGAAAGCTGGGGCAAAAGCCTGTTGCCCCGGCTGATGGGGCCGGAGACCATCTGCGGGAAGAAACCGACAAACAACGCAAAATCCAGCAGATTATGCTCGGCCTTTTCGCCCCGGTAGGTATCCACCAGGTAGCCCACAGCCTGCAGCGTGTAAAAGGAGATGCCCATGGGCAGCAGGAAGTCGAACGCAGGCGGAGCAATCTGCACGCCCAGATGCGCCAGCACCGACAGCACGGATTTGGTGAGAAAGTCCAGATATTTGAACCCGATCAGCGGGGCCAAGGCCAGTAGGATGCCTGCCGCCAGCACACCCTTGCGGGGCTTGCCCTCCAGCAGGCGGCCGCCGAGATAGCCTACGGCGGTAACAAAAGCCAGTACCGGGACATGGGCCGGGTTCCAGCAGAAATAGAAGAAATAGCAGGCCAGCAGCAGCCAGGGCCGCCGGGCCTTTTGGGGCACCGCAAAATACCCCAGCGCCGCCAGCGGCAGAAACAACAAAAATTGTGCCGAATTGAAAACCATAGATACTCCTCAAGTAACCTTTTTTGGCTCCCTCTGGGAGGGAGCTGGCTGCGCGAAGCGCAGACTGAGGGAGAGACAAGCAAATTAACTGCTACCAAATCTCAGGCTCTCTCCCCCACCCGCTTCGCGGGAGCCCCCTCCCAGAGGGGGCCATCCAGGAGGTGTCCCAGCGAGTGGGATGCCAGCTTATTTATAAAGTATATAAGGTCAGCAGCAGGGTCGGGAAAGCCCTGCTGCTTTTTTGCTGCCGATAGGGGTGCCGCAGCGCATGGATTTTGCGGCAGTCAAAGAACTACTTCCGGGTATTTCCGCCCGGTATATATACTGCGGAACTCCGGAAGTACCCTGGTGTTTCCAACTACTTCCGGAGTTATGGAAGTACTTATAATTAACATATCTATGTAATTTATATAAGTACTTCCGTAGTTCCGCAGTTTTGATAAAGGGGTGGCTGTTTTTGCCAGAAACCACCGTCGCAAAAAAGATGCGCCCCGCCGGGCGTGGCGAAGCGCATGCTTATTGGCTTTATTGGCCCGGTTCGTCTTTGGCGGGCTTGGTGCTTTGGGGCGTGCTGATGCCGGTCTCCCGGGCCGTTTGGATCGCCGAGGCGGCAGCCTCTTTGGCGGTCTGGGCCGCAGACTGCGCGGCATTGGCAGCCGTTTCTTTTGCCGTCTGGGCGGCGGCGGCAGCTGTACCCACGGCGGTCTGCGCGGTCTCCTTAGCGGTCTGGGCCATCTCTTTGGCAGCGGTCCTGGCGGCAGCGGCCAGCTCGTTCAGGCGGCGGACGCCGGCGCGGGTGGAGGCCAGCGTCTCGGCGTAGGTAAGGCTCTTCATATCCGGGAAGGCCCGCAGCAAGCGGCGGGTGCCTATCTTATCCACGCTGATGTCACGCAGCTTGGCGCGCATTTCGTTGGCGCGCAGCAGCATTTCCAGCTTCAACTCGGCGGCGTTCTCGCGGCCCTCCAGCTTGGCCAGGGCCAGCTGCAGCTTTTGCTCGTCTAAAATGGTATCGGCGGTCATGGCGCTGACGCCCAGCACGGTGGTCAGCTTGTCGCTGGTCACACGCAGGCGGGCGCGCACCTCGTCGATTTCCTTCAGCTTCTTATTCAGGCCGGTGGCGGCGGCTGCGGAGACGATGAGGTCGACCACAAACAGCGCCAACACGGCGGCTTCGGCAGGCACCAGCACCTTCATGGGCAGCGGGCTGCTGGCCTTGGCCAGCGCCGGGTGCACCACCTTGACCATGATGACACTGCCCAGGCCCCACAGCAGCGAGAACTGCGGGCAGATGTAGCCGCCGATGTTGAACTTCATGTTGGAGTAGTCCCACCAACGGATGTGGTAAATTTTGAACAGCGTCCAGCCGCCCACCAGCTCGATGGCGGTGGTGAGCACCATGCCCACAAAGAACACCGCCACGGTGCTGACGCTTTTCCCCTCGCCGGAGGGGGCCAGCGCGGCCACTGTCCAGTTCAGCACCACCATGCCGCAGCCGTAAATGGGGCAGATGGGGCCGCAGAGGAACCCGCGGTTGACGAGCCGCCGCTCCTTGATGGCGGCGTAGACGACCTCGACGCCCCAGCCGATACAGCCGTAGAGGAAGAACCAATACAGCGTTTGTACGACAAATGAAAAGATTTTTGTCTGGGTCATTCGGCGTCCTCCTGCGGGGCGGGTGCTTCGGCGGCTTCCTCCTCTTCCTCGGCTTCCAGCTCTTTGGCCAGGGTCTTGGGCTCCACCCAGGTCACGGTGCTGTCGGGACCTTTGCGGGCGATCAGCGCCTTGATGGGGATGCCCATCTCAGTAAACATACCCTCGTGTTCGGTGCGCAGGTTCCAATCCGGCTCGTTGGCGTGCAGGTCAAAGGTCTGCCAGGTGATCTCAAAGCCTGCCGCCGGGAAGTAATGCAAACTGTCCCGGAACAGGTCATCGTCGTCGGTCTTGAACCAGATCTCCGCGCCCTCATCCATCAGCTGGCGGTATTGCAGCAATTGGCGGGGATGGGTCAGGCGGTGCTTGTTGCTGCCCGCGTTTTTGCTCCACGGATTGCAGAAGTTGATGTAGATGCGGTCCACCCGGTCGGCAGGGGTGAAGGCATTGCCCAGGCGCTCGATGTCGATGCTGGCGATCTTGACGTTATCAGGGGTCATGCCGCGCTCGGCATAGGCGGCCTCGACCTTGCGCTTGGCCAGGATCAGCACCTTGTCGGTGATGTCGATGCCCAGGTAGTTGATGTCCGGGTGCCGGGGGGCCAGCTGCGCCAGGAAACCGCCCTTGCCACAGCCCAGCTCCAGGTGCCAGGGCTGGTCGGGGCGGGCGTAGGTCTCGTGCCAGTGGCCGCCGTGGGTCAGCGGCTCGTGCACATGGAAGTCGCAGGCCAGCAGTTCGGGGCGGGCGTAGGGTTTAAAACGCATTCTCATGGGAGTGTCTCCTGTTATAATAATGTAGAAAGTTTCTCGCGGACGACATCGGGCGTAAGGCCGGGCTGAGCCAGGCTGCCCTGGCAGAAGGCAGGCTTGCCGCCGCCCCGGCCTGCAAAGGCTTCGTTCAGTGCCCTGCCCAGGGCGCGGGCGTCGGTGCCATCGGGGGCGGCCAGCGCGTAGGATAGGCCCTGCCCGCCGGGGGCGAGGGCGCAGGCGACCTGATTTGTGCCCGCGCAGACCGCCATGGCAATGCGGCGCAGGCCGTCGCCGTCGGCTCCCTCGGCCCACAGCACGGCGGGCCGGTCGGGCGCTGCAGCCTGCACGTAGGCATCCGCCAGGGCGTTTTGCAGCGCGGCAATACGCTGCTTTAGGACAGCTTCGCCGTTCTGGCGGTTCTCCACCGACGGGGTCAGGCTGCCCGCGGGGGCAGAGAGCACGCGCCCCGCGGCTTCGGCGTCGGCACAGATGGCGGCCACGGCGTCATAAGCGCGCCGCCCGCAGGCCACAGCCAGCCGCATGCCGGTCTTGTAGTGCTGGGCAGAGATGATTTTGATCAGCCCCACCTCGCCGGTGCGGGCCAGATGGGTGCCGCAGCAGGCGCAGCAGTCGCCGCCGGCTTCCACCAGCCGCACGGGGCCGTCCAGCTCCTTTTTGCTGCGGTACTCGGTGGCGGCCAGGGTGGCGGCGTCGGGGATGTAGCAGTTCACGGGGGTGTCGGCCCGCACGGCGGCGTTGGCTTCGGCTTCGGCCCGGGCCAGCTGGGCGGCGGAAAGCGGGATGCTGGTGTCCATCCGCACGTAGGGGGTGCCGATGTGGAAGCCCACATTCTCGGCCCCGAACAGGCGGTGGAGGGTGCCGCTGAGGATATGCTCGCCGGTGTGCTGCTGCATGGCATCCAGGCGGCGGGGCCAATCGATGCGGCCGGTCACAGCGGTGCCCGGCTCCAGCGGAGCGTCCGTGGTATGGGTGATGGTGGCGCCGTCGGTATGCACGTCGGTCACCTTCGCGGTGCCCAGCGTGCCCAGGTCACAGGGCTGGCCGCCGCCCTCAGGGAAGAAGGCAGTCCTGTCCAGCACGACCGCATAGCCGCCCTTGGCCGGGGTGCAGGAGAGCACGGCTGCAGCAAATTCCTGCACATAAGCGTCTGTTTCGTATAACTTTTGCGTCACAGAAAGGAGACTCCTTTCAAAAAAATCAGATTTTTCTTATTATAACACAAAACAGGTGTGGAAAAAACCTTTCATTTCCTATATAATAAGAAATATATGGGCTGAAATTTAGGAGGGCTCGCCCTCTACAAGTAGGTCACTTCCCTGTTGTGCCCATCATTTCCTACCAGGAGAACTTCAAACCTATGCAAAAACAAATCACCCCGGCGGCGCTGGCGTTATCGGCGCTGCTGCTTACCGCCTGCGCGGCAGCCCCGGTGGAAAGCGTTGCCACGGTGGAGACGGCCCCCGAGCCTGCTCCTCAGGTGCTTACCGCCTATGCCGCTGACGGGCTGGCCCCCGCCCTGCAGGCTTATGCCGATGCCCAGGGCGTGGCCCTGAACTGGACGGACGATGCCAGCACCGCCAGCCTGCTGGCGCTGGACCACCAGCCGGACGGCACCACCCTGGATGTGACCAGCGATCCCCTGCTGGCCGCAGCCGCCGCCCGCGCCAATATTACCGGGAGTGCCGCCTCCCTGCCCGCAGGCCGCAGCCTGTACGGTTACTGGGTCAGCGGCAGTCTGCTGAACAGCCTGCTGGGTGATGGCGCTGCCGAAGCCCTGCAGAATGCCAGCTGGGACGAGTGGAGCGACTTTGTGGAGACCCTGCAGGACTGGCTGGCCGAGCCGAAAGCCGCCACCGTCACCTTAAACGGCGCCGACCGCACCCTGCCGGAGGCCCGGCCCGAAGCCCTGACCGCCACCGGCGTATTTGCCCCGCCGCTGGACCGCACCAGCGGCTACACTGTGGCCGTGCTGGCGGCGGACGGCCAGTATACGGCCGACGCCCTGACCGGCCCGCTGAACGGCATCTACAGTGCCGTCTCGCTGGAATGGGACGCCATGGCCGACAGTGCCGAGGGCGGGTTGTTCCGCCGGGCCAGGCTGACCGACCTGCTGGCCGCCTACGGGGCCGACGCCTGCCAGGATTTGGTTTTGATCCCCTTCAAAACCAACCTGGAGGACAGCGATCTGACCACCGAGGAGTACAACCTCACCGGCCTGCTGGACTACCCCTGGCCAATGCGGGCTGCTTCGCCCTTCAGGACACCGGCGATGCCGCCGCACTGAAATCCGCCGAGAGCGCCGTGCTCTGGCTGTACTCCAGCGGCGATGGCGAAAAAGCCCTGACCAACACGCTGGGCGTCATCACCCCGTGGAACACCGCGTCCGACACCACCACGCTGGGCGCGATGCAGGTGGAGCAGGTCAACACCGCCATCCTGCCGGGCATCGACCTGCCCACGGCGGCAGCGGCCCAGGCCCTTACGGCCAACGAGGAGGCCCTGCAGGGCGGCACACGCGGCAAGGCCGAGCGCACTGCCTTTACCCAGGCCGCTTTGGCAGCCCTGGGTGCAGAATAAAGAGTACATTAAAAATACTAGCGAAAGAGAAGAAGGATAGCAAATGGGTTTTGCACGTTGCAGCGGTATTCTTATGCCGCTTTCCAGCCTGCCGGGCGGTTATGGCATCGGTAGCATGGGCGCACCCGCCCGTAAGTTTGTGGATTTCCTGGCTGCCGCCGGGCAGACGATCTGGCAGATCCTGCCGGTCGGCCCCACCGGTTATGCCGACAGTCCCTACCAGAGCTGCTCCGCCTTTGCGGGCAACCCCTATTTCATCGACCTCGACGCCCTCAAGGCTGAGGGTCTGCTCACCGCGGCCCAGCTCAAGGCAGAAGAGTGGGGCGAAAACCCGCTGGAAGTGGACTACGGCACCCTCTACACCAGCCGCTACAAAGTGCTCCGCACGGCTTATCAGGTTTGGCGGGAGCAGTGCGCGGGCCAGCACGGCTGCGCGTTTTATTATCCGGATGATTATTATGCCTTTACGCTGGCCAACGAGGCCTGGCTGGAGGATTATGCTCTGTACATGGCCCTTAAGACCGAACACCAGATGAAGAGCTGGACCGACTGGCCCCGGGAGTACCGGACGCGGGATGCCGGAGCGCTGGCCCGGTTCCGCGCCGCCCATGAGGAAGAGATCGGCTTCTGGAAGTTCTTGCAGTACAAGTTCGGCACCCAGTGGAAAGCCGTCAAGGACTACGCCAATGCAAAGGGCGTGAAGATCCTGGGCGATATCCCCATTTACGTCTCTGCGGACTCGGTGGACGCCTGGGTGGGCGGCCCCCTCTTCGAGCTGGACGGTGAGGGCCGCTTTGCCCGGGTGGCAGGCTGCCCGCCGGATTATTTCTCGGCCGACGGTCAGCTCTGGGGCAACCCGCTGTATAACTGGCCGTACCATAAACAGACAGGATACGCCTGGTGGGTGCAGCGGGTCCGCCATGCTTTGGGCATTTACGACCTGCTCCGCATCGACCACTTCCGCGGCTTTGATACCTACTGGGCCATCCCGGCGGGCAGCGCCACCGCCAAGAACGGCAAGTGGGAGATCGGCCCCCGGATGGAGCTGTTCCAGGCGCTGGAAGCCGCGCTGGGCAAGCTTCCCATCATTGCAGAGGATCTGGGCGAGCTCTTTCCCAGCGTGCGGGAACTGCTGGCGGACAGCACATTCCCGGGCATGAAAGTGCTGCAGTTTGCTTTCAGCGGCGGGGACAATGAGTATCTGCCCCACAATCACGTCAAGAACTGCGTGGTCTACCCGGGCACCCACGATAACACCACCCTGACCGACTGGTGGGTAAATTCTGCCACTGAGAAAGAAAAAGCCACGGCGGCGGCCTACCTTCACCTGACCCCCTGCAAGCCCACCGCCAAGGAAGTAGCTGCCGTCAAGGTGGACGACGCCCGCATCGCCCTCATCCGGGCGGCACTGGGCTCGGTGGCAGACCGGGTCATCATCCCCATGTATGATTGGCTGGGCCTGGGCGCGCAGGCCCACCTGAACACGCCGGGCAAGCTGGGCGGCAACTGGACCTGGCGTGCGGCCCCCGGGTTTGCCAAGACCACCCTGGCCAAGCGCGTTCTGGAAGAGTGCGAAGTGTATTGTCGCACATAACCCGTGCCCCGTACTGAAATGCTTTTAGCAATTTGCCGAAAATATAAAAACATTTGAGAAAACTTCTGCGTTTTGCTGGCAGGCGTTTCCATCAAGTGCTATAATCTCTTTGAATCGAGGCCGTATGTGGCGGCCACGAAGGCACAGGCGCACCGTGAGGGAGAAAGCGGCGCGCGGATGATGGGGAAAAACGCATGAAGAAAGAATGTACAGAGCAGGACCTGCAGCGGTTTGTGCAGGACGCGAAGCTCGCTTTTGAGGACGTGACCCTGACGGAGCTGGATGAAGACAGCAGCCGTTATTGGCAGGACGACGGCCTCATGGTGGACTACGAGCTGCGCAACGGGCAGGTAGGCTGCGTGCTGCGGCGCCAGATCTTTGCCGAGGGCAAAGTCTGGGAGCTGCAGATGACAGCGCCTCTGGCAGGCAGCGGCCTGCCGGAAGACCGGATGACCCCGCGGGAGCGCGAACTCTGCCGCGAGGATATGAACCACGATTTCCTGACGGGTGTGTTCAACCGCCGCTATTTTGAGACGGAGTTCTGCACCCACCTGGATGAGTGGGCCGACCAGCACCGCTGCGCCTCGCTGGCACTGGTGGCGCTGGACAACGCCGACGCCCTGCGGGCCGGGTATGGCCCGGTGGTGATGAGCCAGCTGGTCTGCTTTGTGGCAAACCAGTGGAAGAAGCACTTTGACCGCCCGGCTGAACGGGTGGTCTGCCGCCTGGCCGACAGCCTGTTTGTGATCGGCTGTGCGGACAAGAACTGCAAGGAGCTGGAGGAAGAGCTGCACACCCTCTATGGCCAGATGCCGCACGAGTGTGTGACGTCCGTGGGCCTGATGAAGATGGTGCCCATCCCGCAGTCCATTGCCGTGGCCTGCACCAGTGAGGTGCGGGGCCGCAACTGGGAGGCCGTGTTCCAGCTCTGTCAGCAGCGGCTCAAGGCCGTGCAGCAGGCGGGCGGCGATCAGGTCAGCCAGTCCTGAACCACAACGGATAAAAGAGCCCCCTTTTGGAGACGCTAAGGCCAAAAGGAGGCTCTTTTTGTATGGAAAATCAGAAAAACGACAACCTCAACCTGCTGGAAGCCGTGGTGCAGAATACCGAGATGGGCAAAAACACGCTGGAGCAGATCGTGCCCATGACGGAGGAACCCCGCTTCAAGGCTGAGCTGCTGCGGCAGCGGAATATCTACCGGGAGCTGAACCAGGAGGCGCACACCGCCATTACCGCCTGCGGCGGCACGGCCCAGGGTCAGAGCACCATGGCAAAGCTCAACACCAAAATGGGCATCAGCATGAAGACCCTGACCGATAGATCCACCCGGAATCTGGCCGAGATGCTCTCCGAGGGCAGCAGCCAGGGGGTCATGAACTGCATCAAATCCCAGAAAGACTACCCGGACGCCGCGCCCGGCTCCAAGCGGCTGATGCAGAAACTGCAGGATTTTGAGGAGGACAACCGGATCAAATTGGAACAGTTTCTATAACAAAAAACAGGCTGGCAGCGCCAGCCTGTTTTTGTATCCGCGAGGTTACAGGGATTCGACCATAGCCGCCACGATCTTGGTGGCGGTGGCAACGTACTCCGAAATGCTGAATTTTTTGACCACCAGCACCTCGTGGCCATCCTCGTCGGCGTTGTCGCTCATGGCGCGGAGGATGACGCAGGGAACGCCGTTCTTGGCGGCGATTTGGCTCACAGCCGCGCCCTCCATCTCCACGCAGTCGGGGGCGCACTTGGCCTCGATGGCGGCCTTGGTGGCGCTGTCGCCCACAAACAGGT
>OOIF01001900.1_pt1 | contig 15750 bp, 10 predicted proteins | sample 1691961 | NCBI WGS metagenome assembly OOIF01 (sample SAMN06348146, study PRJEB24527) | human gut metagenome | biome: human gut; feature: ankylosing spondylitis patient; material: feces | host: Homo sapiens | place: China | collected 2015-10 | reverse complement strand
AGTTCCGCCGGTCAGTGAAGGAAAGCCTTAACGGACCGGTCCAGGCGAACCGGTCCGATGGCACAAAACCTGGAATCGGAATAGAAAGAAAAAATAAACCTACTATAAATATGAAAAAACGGAGCATTGGAAAAAGGGGGAATTAAATCGGTCTATAAACTCCTATCTGTTCACTTTATAAAATTAGCCGGCACGTCGGTCAATTCTTCATGCCGCATTTCCTTTGCCAGTATTTTCCCGTCCGGCCCCACTAAAATAATGTGAGGGATTCCCTTGATGCAATAAGTCGTAAAAATATCCGTTTTTGGAGGCAATAACAAATGATCCCAGTTACTATGATCTTCTTTGATAGCTGCCAGCCACAACTCTTTCTTCCGGTCATCCGATACGCCTAAAATGGTAAAATTTTTTCCCTTAAAAGCTTCCAATGCTTTTCTCAGCCACGGTGTTTCTTCGCGACACCAATGACAATAAGAATCCCAAAAATCCACAATAACATATTTACCTCTGAAATCACTTAATTTGATCGGATTACCCAGCGTATCCCGGCCGGTAATCTCCGGGGCGACAGCACCGATAGCACATCCTGCATAACGGTCGAGCTGAGCGTTCATCAAAGCGATATAAGGAGTCTGCTGAGCTTCCGGTCCAAAATTTTTCTGGTATTCCCTTTCCGCACCGATATTTTCTTTAGTAGAGAAATCTTTCCGTCCGAATAATTTACTGTAGTACAAATAAATTCCGAACGGATTCTCCATATTTCCGTCAACCGTTTGTCTTACCAACTGATCTTCGGCCATCTGTGCCTGCTCATAATAAGGCATAGACTCCTCTTTGATCCGGGCCATTTCCTCCCGGTCCTCCCGGTCGCGGGCAGTAAAAAACAAGGCATCCAACGAATCCAGCAACCGATCGTTTCTGACAACGGCACAGGCTTTCATAAAATCCCGATACTTATCATTTAAGACAGACCCGGAAACTTCCCATACCACTCCTCCCTTCTTAACAGTTGCAGGTTTTACCTTCAGATTACCGGCCTCGGCAAATACCATTCCTCCTTGTCCGGGCCTGAATCCCAGAAAGAGCATTTGTTTTTTCGCACAATCTACCGTAAAAGTAAATTTACCCTCTTCAATTTCAGCCGAATCGATCGGATCGAACAACCCATAATAGGTATTCGTTATTTCCCCGAGATAGATCTTATTTTCCTTTATATCTCCGATTTCTCCTTCAATCCGCATGCGATTGGAATGGCATGCCCCTAACAGGCATGCCATTCCAATGATTAAGTTTATTATTTTCATCACTTTCATATATTAATCTTGTTTTTCCACCGTCGCTACCACCTCATCACAAAATCCTGCTTTGGTATAAAGTTTTTGTGCTGCAAGTCCACCGATATTATTCAATTTATAAACAGCAATTCCCCCATTCGGAGCCGGAATATTCCCGTCTTTAATGGCTATAGTCAACTGTATCATGGTAGCATTCGGATTCTCTGTCGTCGGAGCAGCTACTTCCGTACAATCTACCCCATCGATCGCATAATGCTCTTTCGTACCGTCGATAATCACTCCCTCAGAAGCCGTTTTCACATTAAAAGCATAAACTTTATCATCGCTGACATAGAAAAAGATATCCGAAATTCCTTTCGAATCCATATGCCAAGGCATGTAATTGTCTACCTCGGCCTTGTTTCCGGGTATCATCGCCGTAGCGTTGTATAATCCGGGATAGGCTGCTCCGGTTAATACCTGCTTTGACAGAGAGATAAAATCATACGTCCAGTCGTCATTAAAAATAAATTTATAGGTAATCAAAAAATATTCATTCTTATTTTTATCTCTCATCAACGCCCATACTTCATTCAGAGTCGAATTCATACTTCCTGAAAGTACTAATTCTACCCCTTCTCCCATTGCTTTGGGATCAAATTTCGAAAAATCGGAATTCGCCCCACCGATAAAACTAAAATACCCACCGCTTTGGTTGATCATAAAACGTCCGTGCAGGTTATCATAAAATAAGGGAGCGGCATAAAACGGATAGCCTGTCGGCTGTGCGACATAAGATGCTGCCGAATAATCCTGAGGAGCCGACAAAAATACAATTTCCGGATTCCATACGGCTGTTTCCTCAAAACCATAGGCCCGCCCGTGTACTTTCCCATTCACCACCAGATAATCACTCCCCTGGTCCGTACAATAACCGTCGATCCCGATGTCTCCGGTCAGGTCTTCACCCGAAAAGAATTTCTCTTTCATATAAGCCTTCCGCACAAACAAATCGGGATCGAGATATACGCCTCCCGTATTATTTTTTGCAGTAACGACGACTGCCTTATAAGGTCTCGGGTTACGGGCATAAGGTTTGATCAGGATGATTTTTCGGGACTGCTCACTGAGTTTCTCTCCCTCATTGATTTGAGTATAGATCTTTTCGTATAGGGTGGTACCGTCTTTCTTTAACATCGTCAGGTCGTACTCTCCACCGGTTTTACATAACATCAGGGTGCCTCCTGAATATTTACCGATAGTGGTAAAACTGGATTCTTCGATCACATAAAGACCGGTTTTATTGTCGGTCACTTTAAATTTTAAAGTAGTTTTCACCCCCGGTAAAACATCCGAGATCACCACATCCAGATTTTTTTCAAAAGACAAGGTATCGGCGACAGACTGTTCTTCATTGTATTTATACCACACATAGGAAAGATCCGAGTTTTCGCCGAATTTTGTCGTCACTACCGGAGCGATGGTCAATTTCCCTCCCACTTCGATCTCCTGATAATCTTTGATCCCCTCAATTTTAATCTCATCGATATCGATATCTCCGTATCTGGATTCATCATCCACACAAGAGAACAGGATCAACAAAAATAATATTCCTATATATTTCAATTTTTTCATAGCTATCTTCTTTTTTAATTAACAACCCATAGACTAAGGTACATTCCATCCTTGCATCACTTTACCGGTTTCATCCCTGATTTCACTCCCGGTAATGATCTTATACAGTTTTCTGGCATAGGGAGTGTAATAATCTTCCTCGTAATAAATGCCATAATTACCGTTTCCACTACCATAGGTATCTTCCCAAAAATCATGTCCGGTCATTTCGATGATCATCATATGCTTTTTTTGGGAATATTCGCCGAATAATTTCTTAAACGCAGTCATATCTCCATAATAGCCTTCTCCCTCAGGCTTTTTCAACATATCGGCAATGAGCAGACGAATCTCGGACTTATCGGCATAGGCCACACCCAGATCACCGGTAGCAACCAGCCTCAACGTAAGAGTCACCGGTTTCTGTTTAATAGCCGCATCCCCTTTAATCAACCGCACAGGCATTTTATAAATAAATTCTCCGGCCGGGAACTCATAGAATTCAGGAAGTTTTTCATAATGTATACCTTCTTTGGCATCCGTTCTCTCCCCGACCACCTCGACTTTAAATTTCTGCGGCTTGGTCAATACATTTCCCAACATCTTCACATCTACGGTCGTCTCCAGAATCTGATCGGCCATCAGCAAGGAAACATACAGACTATCCCGGGTATCTGTCACAATGGAATAATAGATATCGTGCATATGCTCATCGTATACCATCCGTTCATTCTCACTACATGCTAACAGGATCACTGAAGCAAGAAGAAAAAATATCTTTTTCATAACGCTTAATTTTTAATATTCCCAAAATCGATTTCTACTGTCGGAATAGGCAAATTATACACCGCATTCACATCTTGATGAGCGATATTATTTTCAGCCCCGATAGTTTCCATTGCTTTCCGTTTATAATAGAAGAACATTTGTCCCTCACCTATAAATTCCCGGCGATATTCCTGAAAGATATAACCGGCTAAATCATCGGTCGGCGCAATACTGCTTAATCCCCGGTGATTTCTCAATTTATTGAGATAATCATAGGCAGCCTTCCCTTGAGCACATTCGGCAGCTATCAGATACAATTCGGAAATTTTAAACATCGGAATATAGTTTACTCCGGTATATTTCTTCAATACGAACGAACTACCGTCGGAATACGGGGTAATCCAATAATTTCTGAACTCATTATCCAGTCCGGAACCATTGAAAATATTCGTTTTTCCTTTTGAAGACATCGTCAATATATTAGAAGTAGAAGAAAAACTCTCGGTAAAATAAATATCGCTATTGTCTTTCAATTTCTGCACATCCAATGTGAAAATCAACTCTTTATTGAACATCGGATCGGAAGTAGTAGCAGCACTATTGGCCAATTCATAAGAAGCAGGACTTTCTCCGCCGGCTTCACCGATAATTTCCTTTGCTTCTTTCAAAGCCGCCTCTTTATCGTTTCCCCAAAGATATACCCGGGCTAAAAGTGCTGTCACCGCATAATAATTCATTCTTTGTTTCCGGTTATACAACGGATCGGAAGTATCGGAAAATTTAAATTCTTCTTTCCCTTTCATCAACTGTTTTGCAGCCAACAAATCCGTTTCTATTTTTTTCAAAACCTCTTTCACCGTCAACTGGGACTGGGCGATATTCGTAAAAACATCTATATAAGGAATAGCCAATGCGTCCAATCCTTTATTATTATTCATCGCAGCCGAAGGAGCGAATAAACGGAGTATATCGAAATGCAGAAAAGCCCGCAAAGCCAGAAATTCTCCTTTATACACATCATGTACCTCGGGTGAAGTAAAAACCCCTTTATTTTCGTCGATGAACAACATGGCCTGATTGATATTGGCTACAGCAGAAAAATGATTACTCCAAATAGAGCTAATGCGACTTTCCTCTGTTTTCTCGGTATACTTATATTCTGCTGCATTTTTGAAATTATGCTCATAACCGGAAGAAGTTGTTTTCAACGGACTGTTGTAATATTGAGCCAATACATCCAGGTAGCCGTACGTCAGATCTCTGCCGTAACTATTCGTACCGCACATCAATGCATAAACACCTACCAAAGCATCTCTGAATCCGGCTTCAGTACCGAACAGATCCTCTGCTTTCATATCCGCTTTCGGAGAAACGTCCAGCCAGTCGTTACAGCCGGTCAATGCCACAAAGAGCGAAAGAATGATCGTTTTATTTATTAATTTTTTCATAGTATTGTCCGATTAAAAAGTGATTTGAGCAGCCAGTGAAAAAGTCCTTGCAAAAGGATAGGAAGTACCTCTTTCCATCCGCACCGTGGAAGAAGTGAAAACATCGTTTCCGATAGCGGAGATTTTCAAGCGCTGAATCCCCCACTCTTTCAATTTCGCACTCCGGAAATCATAACTCACAGATAAAGCCTGAAGCTGAATATAGTTTTCTTTTTCCACAAAGCGGGAAGTCGGATTAGTGACCGAAACATCGCTTACCTTTTTGAATTTTGCCACGTCTCCCGGTTCATTCCAACGGTCGTACAGAATGCGCCGGTCTCCGTTCTCGTTGGGATTTACATTCTCCACTTTGTCGACTAAGGTCTGATTGTAAATATAACCACCGTATTTATAATATAAATACGCATTCAACTCCCAGCCTTTATACATAAACATCGTTCCGACCGTTCCATAAATTTTAGGATCGGAAGATCCCCAGGGTTTGTAATTTTTACTATCCCATTTATTCACTTTATTCCCGTTCATATCCAGGAATATTTCATCACCGGTAGCCGGATCGATTCCCAAAGATTCATTCACCCAGATGGTATTCTGCGACAACCCTTCTTTGTAACGGATCATCGGTTTGTTTTCCACTTTGGAATCCTGGTCGGCATTAAAGGCTGTCAAAGCTTTGTTGATTTTCTTCACTTTATTTTTATTGTGTGCCAGATTGAAGAAAATATCCCAGTTCAATTCCCGTTTGACATCCCGGAGTACCGTACCTTTTAAGGATAGTTCGACCCCACTGTTTTCTACTTCTCCCAAATTTTCTTTATAAGAAGAAAAACCCAAAGACGGAGCAATAGATACGTCGATCAGCACATCTTTCGATAAATCCCGGTATACATTGAAAGATCCGGTCAGACGACTATGGAAGATTTCGAAATCCAACCCTACGTTTTGTTTTTCTACCTTCTGCCATTTCAGGTTTTTATTTCCGAAAGCCTTCATAATGGCTCCCAGATAGCCGCTGTAAGAAATGGTATTGATCCGGCTATCGTTATAGGAATACATGGCCATAGCCTGGTAAGGACTAAAGTTTTGCCCACCGGTTGTCCCGATAGATCCCCTGATCTTCAACAGGTTGATCACGCCCCAGTCTTTCATGAATTTTTCGTTATGGATATTATATCCGACACCGACCGACCAGAAAGTACCCCAGCGGTTGTTCGAACCGTAAATAGACGAACCGTCGCTTCGAACAGAAGCATCCAACAAGAAACGATTGTCATACGTATATCCCAGGTTACCCACAAAACCGACCAGGCGGGTCACATCGAAACTACCTCCGGGTTTCGCCCCTTCCTGATACCCCGAACCGATCGACACATGATCCATGTTCGCATTGGGAAAACCGACAACGTAGATACTGGTATTGTCATACTGTTTTTCCTGAAGGTTATACACAAACCCCAGGTTGATAAAATGTTTTTTCAGGCTCTTAAAATATGATAAGATGACGTTAATATCATAACTGAAATCATTGGAAGTCGACTGGGCATAACTCCCTTTTTTCTCTTTGTCCAAAAATTCGGTATTTTCATAGGATTTATAAACATCGGTCTTTCCATTATCCACGCTTAACGAAAGATTGGCCTTCAATTTCAATCCCTGAATAATATCGTATTCTATCGAGAAATTATTCAGAAAATTATTAGAAGTCTGCTGATTTTTAGAAGGCAATACCGCATTGTACAATTCATTATACATGGTCTTCGAGGTAATTCCCCGGTCATAATATTCATAAGAATAGAGGACCTTTTTCACATTCCCGTTTTCATCATAAGGATTATAATAGGGATTATAATAGAGGTAAGAACTAAAACTTCCGTAAGGGGAATTGACCGACTTCAAATGATCGAAGGAAGCATAATTGGAGAATTTCAGGTTTTTCAGGTTATATTGAAGCCGGATCCCTCCACCGTAATTATCCCGTTTCGAGCCTTTCATCACTCCGACTTTATTCGAATAGAAAAGATCGAAAGCATAACGGAACGATTCGTTTCCACCTTCTGCCATTACGGTATGTTTATGGCCGACCCCCAATTCCCGTACCGGAATGGACAACCAATCCACATCATTTCCTTCCTTCACCAATTTCAGAATCCGGTTATATGCATCCAACTTATCATCCGTCCATCCGGGTTTGGAAGATTTTTCATACAATCCGGAACGCACTTCGTATTCCAGTTTTTCTTCTGCATTCATCAGATTATAATCCGAAAGATCGGCTATTTCGAAGTTGGCACTACCGTTATAAGACAACTGCAATTTTCCGGCTTTGGGAAGTACTGTCTCGATCACCACAACACCATTGGCAGCACGTGAGCCGTAAATCGCTGTAGCCGATGCATCTTTCAGAATAGTGATATAACGTACCCGGTTGGGGTCGAGGTCGAACACCTTCTGAGCGGTTACTTCGAAACCATCCATAATAAAAGTCGGCATATTCGGATTGTTTTCATACTCGGCCTTCAAACTACTGGACCCCCGGATTTCAAAATCAGGAATCGTATTCGGGTCACTACCCATTTCATTATTCACCACTTTAGTAAAAGAAGGATCGAGCACAGACAAGGTATTCAGGATATTTCCCGTAGAAATAGTCTTCAGTTCATCTCCGGAGAAGGTCTTGGATACACCGGTAAAGCTCTCCTTCTTCCGGGTAAAGTAACCATTGACCACCACCTCTTCCATTTCCGCCACTTCCTCGGTCAATATCACATTCAACGTTTCTTGCCCGGCATATCTGACCTCCTGTGGCTTCATGCCGACAAATGTAAACATCAATACCGTTTCTTTCCCATCCTCCGGAATGGTGATCGAATATTTTCCATCGATGTCGGTCGATACGCCTAAGGTCGTCCCTTTAATTACGACGGTCACTCCCGGTAAGACCGCCCCGCTTTTATCTTTCACCACCCCTTTCAGTACTTTCGGCCCGGCCGGTACTTCTCCTTTTGCACGAATCAGAATGATATCGTTGTACAGCTCATACTCCAAATTCACTTTTTTCAATACCATATCCAACACTTCGCTCAATTCTTTGTCTTTAACCTGAACGGAAACCTGACCAGCTTCCCGCACCACACCGGAATTATACATCATTTTCATACCGGTTTGTTGTTTCACGGCATCGACAAATTTCTCCACAGAAACCTCTTTCAAGTCTAAAGTCACCAGCTTGCTTTGAGAAAAAACATGAGCCGATAAATTCAGGCTAAAAACAAAAATGAAAACAATACAACATTTGATAAACATCAAATTTTTCCTAAACCTCTTTAAAAGGCCCGGAAATCGGATCAGACGATTTTTTTTCATACCATTGTAATTTAGTTAAGTAATTAAGAAGACTTTCGAGATAACAGGATTTTATTATTATCTATTTCATAATGAATATCCTGGAGTCTTTCCAACACTTGCAGGAAAGTATTGATCGAATCATACCGTTCGAGACTACCGGTATATTTCAGCTGTTTCATTTCCTCATTCCGGAAAACCACTTCAGATCCGTACCAACGGGACAGTGTTTCCATAATTTCCTCCAGGGGCTTATCCCTGAAAACAAAAACCCCGTCTTTCCAGCCTACATATTCTTCAACTTCGACTTTACGACTGATTAATTCACCGGACCTTTCCAGGATAGCCTGTTCACCTGGCGATAAGATTACGCTTTTCTTTGTATGGGAAGTATAACGTACACAGCCTCTCACTAAGGTGGTATATTCTGCTTTATCCATGTATGAACTTATTCCGAAAGCCGTCCCCAATACGGTCACCTCTCCCTGAGAAGTAATTACCTGAAAAGGACGTCCGTCTTCGGCCACGTCGAAATAGGCTTCTCCTTCCAAATACACTTTACGTTCCCCAGCAGTGAACTGCACCGGATACTTTATTTTCGATTCTGCATTTATCCATACTTTCGTATGATCTTCCAACGTGATGTAACACTCTCCGGCTGTGGGCACAATCAATTCATTATAAGCCAATTCCTGTATTTGAGGCGTAGATCGGTAAGTAATCTTTCCCTCTGCATAACTAATCTGAGTCCCATTTTTTTCCAGTACCTGCATGGAATCCCGCTCGAGATTCACCGTCTCGCCATTTGTCAGTCGTAATATAGCTTTGTAACTCCCGGGGCGAATCGTCTCCTGCTGTGCCGGTGGAACAACTTCTACCTCCGGTAATCCAAGATTCAGTAACCAACTCATTCCTAAAAGTAAAACCACCACTGCTGCAGTAAGAATCCGGATAATCCTCTTTTTATGACGAAGCGATTTTTGTTGCCTGCTGAATTTGCCGAAAGCTTTCCGGGCATCGTATTGTTTATATTCCTCCAGCTTTTCAGCCAAAATATCTCCCTGACTCAACTGCCGAAACACATTTTCCAAATTCCGATCGTTCAACATTTCCCGAAATTCCTGCTTTTCCCTTTTCTCCAATGTCCCGGAATAATATTTTCTCAAAAGAGTAACCTGTCGGTCAAATTTATCTTTTTGCATCTTAAAAAACGTTCGATTCTTTTTGCGGGAATCCGCAAAAAGAATAATTGCCAGCTGACCAATGACAATTGACAATTACCTGGAAGCTTCGCTTCCATTAGAAAATATTAAGAAAAGAAAAATGAGAAATAGGATGAAGAAAAAAATCATTGATTATCAAACAAATAAAGAAGAAACCACAGATTGGAAAATATGTGGTCAATTGTCACGCGACAATTGTCAATTAACTAAGTGCCCGCAGGATCCAATAGCTTTTTAAACTTTATGAACTTTCAACTAATTTAATCGAACGTTTTTTCGGTTCATTCAATGATAAAATGCATGAAGCAGGATTTGGTATGACAGAAATTTCATTTTTTTTGAAAAAAATTTACCTCATCTGTAAAAAAAACGGAAATTGACAGGATTATTAATGGAAAGTCCGGGGAGCGAATGGGCTATCGAAGATTTTCAAATAGATTAAATAAAAGAATAAAAATAGAAAAAGTCTTAGAAAAGAGGACAGGAATTATTGGAAAAATCAAAATGTCGGAAAAATCCCCCTAAAAGGTTGATTTTTCCGACATTTTGCATTCTATTTTGAAGAAACGAACTTAATAAACAGTCTTGTCTTTGTTTTCTTTCCACAAGCTGAATTCTTCTCCAGCCGTATCCTCTTTCTCATTCAAAAAGGGAATACTCCGATCGGCCTCGGGGAGGGCAATCTCTTTATAGATCAGGGAATCATCGAATCCGGCAAGTGCTGCATCTTCTTTTGTAGAGGCATAATATACCCGGGAAGGTCTTGCCCAATAAATAGCACCAAGGCACATAGGACAAGGCTCACAACTGGCATATATCTCACATCCCCCGAGTTGAAAAGTATCTAACTTACGACAAGCCTCGCGAATCGCATTCACTTCGGCATGTGCTGTCGGGTCACAATCCGGAGTAACCGTATTGGCACAAGCTGCGATAATTTTTCCCTCCTTGACAACAACAGCGCCGAACGGCCCCCCGGTCCCCTGTTTCACATTCTCTACAGCCAAACGAATAGCTTCTCTCATAAACTTCTCTTCGTACATAACCTCTCAACTAAAATTTCATATTTCCCGTCCCCTCTCTCTTCCACCTCTAACCTCTATTCTTTTTACCTCTAGTTTATAGCTTACAGCCTTTAGCCTTTCCCTTTTTTTCCTTTCTTCTCCCCTTCATCCGGCAACTTCTTACTATACCAAAGCATAAAAATCCCCGCCAGAATAAAAGGAATACTCAAAATCTGTCCCATATTCAAGGCCATTCCAGCTTCCCAGGGTTCCTGTACTTCCTTGACGAACTCGATAATAAAGCGGGCAGAGAAGATCAGGATCAAAAAAGCGCCGAAGATAAATCCCATTTTCTTCTTAACGTTCGTTCGCCAATAAAGATACATCAAAACAAAAAAACTAAACAGGTAACAAATTGCTTCATACAATTGAGCCGGATGGCGCGGCAATTCCGGATTCGGTAAATCACTATTCATGAAGCGGAATCCCCAAGGCATATTGGTCGGTAATCCCACAATTTCAGAGTTCATCAAATTTCCTGTCCGGATAAAAAAGCCGGCTAAAGCAATCGGAATCACAGCCCGGTCTAAAATCCAGAATATAGATTTTTTGCTGACTTTCCGTGAATAATACCACAATCCGGCTATAATACCTATTGCAGCGCCATGACTGGCCAATCCCTGATAACCGGTAAACTTAAATTCGGGCGAAAACCGTACAGGCAGGATCATCTCCAGCGGATGCTGGCTATAATAAGCCCAGTCGTAAAAGATACAATGTCCCAAACGGGCACCGACTATCGTCGCGATCGCTACATACAACCACAATTTATCCAACCAGGCCATAGGCAATCCTTCGGACTTGAACATTTTCTCTTCAACCTTATAACCTAAAATAAAGGCCACAGCGAACAGCAACCCGTAATAACGAATGGAAATACCCCCCAAATTGAAGATCTCGGGACTAATATCCCAATTAATAAATAAAGACAACATACATTATGATTTTCGATTTATGATTTTTGATTTACGATTCAGACTTACCATTGAAATCTGAAATCGTAAATCCTAAATCAAAAATCAGTTTATTCATTTTTCCCGTGGCAGTTCTTATACTTCAGTCCGCTACCACATGGACAAGGATCATTCCTCCCCACTTTCGGTCCTACTTTCACCGGTTCGTGCCGCACCTGTTCACGGTTGGCGGCAGCAGCCTGAGCCTCCGAACGACTTTCCCGCAGTTTACTCAAATCGGTCCGCTTTTCTTCAGCTTCGCGTACATGCTCGGGTTCTTGCATCGGAATCTGCCCTTTCATCAGTGTAGACACCATCCCTTTATTGATCTTTTCCACCATAGTCTTAAACAAATTATAAGACTCGAATTTATAAATCAACAAAGGATCTTTCTGTTCATAAGCAGCATTCTGAACCGATTGTTTCAGATCGTCCATTTCGCGGAGATGTTCTTTCCAGGCATCATCGATATGAGCCAGAATGACCGATTTCTCGAAAGAACGCATCAAATCTTCACCATTCGTACGATAGGCCTTCTCCAGGTTGGTCACCACGCTGTACATCCGTTGACCGTCGGTAAAAGGAACGACAATATTCTTAAAGACATCTCCCCGTGTTTCGAATACATTCTTGATCACCGGATAAGCTTGCTGAGCGATATGTTCGACTTTACGCTGATAAGCCTCCCGTACATATCGATACAACGATTCGGCCAATTCATTGGGACGGGCTTTCTGGAATTCCTCCGGATCCACTTCATAATCGACGGACAATACCCTCAATACTTCCATCCGGAAACCTTCCGGATCGTTCACCGGCTGGTATTCCATAACGATTGCCTCACAAACATCGTAAGTATTATTTGCTACAGCCACACCGATACGTTCTCCTAACAAAGCCTGACGACGTTGTTTGTAAATCACCGTACGCTGGGAATTCATCACATCGTCATATTCCAGCAAACGCTTACGAATACCGAAGTTATTTTCTTCCACCTTCTTCTGTGCACGTTCGATAGACTTGGTAATCATAGAATGCTGAATCACATCCCCTTCCTGATGTCCCAAACGGTCCATCACCCGGATTATACGTTCCGAGCTGAACAAACGCATCAGGTCGTCCTCGAGCGATACGAAGAACTGGGAAGACCCCGGGTCTCCCTGACGTCCGGCACGTCCACGTAACTGACGGTCGACACGACGGGAATCATGCCGTTCGGTACCGATAATAGCCAAACCTCCGGCCTCACGTACCTCAGGGCTCAATTTGATGTCCGTACCACGTCCTGCCATATTGGTAGCGATAGTCACCGTCTTCGATTTACCGGCTTCGGCAACGATCTCGGCTTCCCGCTGATGTAATTTCGCATTCAATACATTGTGTTTGATACCACGCAGTTTCAACATACGGCTCAGCAATTCGGACACCTCGACAGAAGTCGTTCCCACCAAAACCGGCCGGCCTAAATCTACCAAACGGACAATTTCATCGATAACCGCATTGTATTTCTCGCGTTTCGTTTTAAACACAAAATCATTGGCATCGATACGGATCACCGGACGGTTGGTCGGAATAACCACCACATCCAGTTTATAAATATCCCAGAACTCACCGGCTTCCGTCTCTGCCGTACCTGTCATACCGGCTAACTTGTGATACATACGGAAGTAGTTCTGTAAAGTAATCGTTGCAAAAGTCTGAGTGGCAGCTTCGACTTTTACATTTTCTTTCGCTTCGATAGCCTGATGCAAACCGTCCGAATAGCGGCGTCCTTCCATGATACGCCCGGTCTGCTCATCTACGATCTTCACCTTATTATCGAGTACCACATATTCTACATCCTTCTCGAACAAGGTATAGGCTTTCAACAACTGATTGACAGTATGTACCCGTTCGGATTTCATCGCATAATTCTGGATCAGTTCATCCTTCTTCGCCAATTTTTCTTTATCATCCTTCGTGTCCCGTTCGATCTCTGCAATCTCCGAGCCGATATCCGGGAGGATAAAGAATTTCGGATCTTCACCTGCAGCAGTAATGGTATCATGTCCCTTATCGGTCAGGTCGATCGAATTCAGTTTTTCATCGATCACAAAATACAAAGGATCGGTAATCTCCGGCATTCTCCGGTTATTTTCCTGCATGTATTCGTTTTCCGTCTTGATCAGGATCGCTTTATTGCCTTCTTCACTCAAAAACTTGATCAAAGGTTTGTATTTGGGCAATCCTTTATGTGCCCTCAGTAACAATATCCCCCCTTCTTTTCTCTTTTTAGAATCATCGCTGGCCAACAGCTCTTTCGCTTCCTTAAAAGTCTGCATCACAAATTCCTGTTGCATTTTCACGAGGCGCTCCACCCGGGGCTTGTATTCATCGAACATCTGATCGTCTCCTTTGGGTACGGGGCCGGAAATAATCAACGGCGTACGGGCATCGTCGATCAATACGGAATCGACCTCGTCGACAATCGCAAAATTGTGCTTACGTTGTACCAAATCCTCCGGATTGATAGCCATATTATCACGCAGATAATCGAAACCGAATTCGTTGTTCGTACCGAAAGTAATATCGGCCATATAAGCCTGCCGACGCTGGGGAGAATTGGGTTGATGCTTATCGATACAATCGACAGAAAGCCCATGGAACATATAAAGCGGTCCCATCCACTCCGAGTCACGTTTGGCCAGGTAATCGTTTACCGTCACCATATGCACACCACGTCCGCTCAAAGCATTCAGGAACACCGGAAGAGTAGCCACCAAGGTTTTCCCTTCACCGGTAGCCATCTCTGCAATTTTTCCCTGATGCAAAACAGCACCACCGATCAGCTGCACGTCATAATGCACCATATCCCAGGTCACCTCATTTCCTCCGGCAAGCCAGGAATTGAAATAAATGGCTTTGTCACCTTCTATCTCGACAAAATCGTGAGTAACCGCCAAATCCCGGTCGAACTGGGTCGCCGTCACTTCAATTTCAGTATTCTCTTTAAAACGACGGGCGGTTTCCTTCATCACAGCAAAGGCTTTAGGCATCAATCCGGTCAAAACTTCTTCTACCTTTTTGTCGATATGTTCTTCCAGCTTATCTATACGATCGTAAATTTCCTCCCGTTCTTCGATCGCAGGCCTTTCCTCTTCCACTTTCCGTTTGAGTGCTGCAATCTCATTCTCTTCTTCTCCGATATATTCACGTACTTCCTTTTTCATATCTTCAGCAACTGCACGTAATTCATCGGCACTGATACTTTTCAGCTTCTCCCACTCTGCATTCACTTTGGCCACAATCGGCATCAGTTCTTTCATATCCCGGTCGGATTTATTTCCGAACAGGCTTTTTAAAATATCATTAAAACCCATTTAATTATAAATTGTAAATTGTAAACAGTAAAATTTTAATCGACGACACTTCGTCAATCTTTCAGAAAATTGAATTTCCTCTCGTTTATCCGAGATAGACTACCCTCGTAAATCTTAATTATAATTTGCAGATTAAACCTCAGGAGCCCTGATCTTATGGGCAATACGACATAAGGATCCGATATTGACACGGACCGTTTTATCGAAAGTAAAATCATCGGCAAGCGCCTCGACGACGGGGATTTGAAAATAATCCGGAGGCAAACCGGAACAAAAAACCTGTTCCTCTTCTTCTTCTTCCAAATAAACAGATACGACCTTTACCGTATTGGTTATGATCAATCTACACCTTTCCCCTCTCAAAGACTCTCCACAACCCTGAGCCTTTAAAGGAATCGTTACGGCACAACCGGCCATAACATACAATGCAGCGATCAAATATCTGTTCATTTCCACAAGTGACAAATATAAGGGAAAATACAAGAAGTTAAAAATGTTTCCGAAAGAAAATCAACAGATAAATGATCGGTAGCTTCCTGTGTATCCTAAAAAATAAAGTGTTTATATACATGTTTATCCTAAAATGTAGAATTATTCTGGTACTTGTTCGTCTCCGGTGTTCGTGTTGGGGAACCATTGGAGCTCTGGCAAGTGTCGTCTTGCTTTTTCTGAACGCCCGACCGGTGGTGTCTGACGAGCTTGCGA
>OOIF01001898.1_pt1 | contig 15760 bp, 10 predicted proteins | sample 1691961 | NCBI WGS metagenome assembly OOIF01 (sample SAMN06348146, study PRJEB24527) | human gut metagenome | biome: human gut; feature: ankylosing spondylitis patient; material: feces | host: Homo sapiens | place: China | collected 2015-10 | reverse complement strand
TTTAACGTTTACACAAAACTTGAAACGGTCTCGAGTTACACCGTGTCCCACATAAAAGCTTCCTTATCTGGCGTTGCCAAAGGAGACGCCCTTTTTTCTTTTACAGCTTATCTGTATTACTTTTCTTCTTTCTTTGCAGCATCCTTTTTGGTATCTGCTGCTGCATCTGCATCTGTTTCCTCTGTTTCTTCTTCTGCAGGAGCATTATGAGCTCTTGTAACCGTGACAACAACTGCTTCCGGATCTGTCATCAAGTCAATATCCGGATTGGATGCGATCGCAAGATCCTTTACCAGAACTGCATCACCAATCTTCATCGACTCTACGTCGATCTCTACTCTGTCTACCAGTGCTGCAGGCAATGCCTTGTAGGAAATCTCTTCCAGCTTCTGCTGCAGGATTCCATCTACCACTTTCTCATGATTCAGCAAAACTACTTCTGCTACGGAATGTACCTTTTCGTTGCTTACCAGTGCCTGAAAATCAATCTCATCAATTCTTCCTGCAACAGGGTTATATGCGACGTCCTTGATCAGTGCATCATACTGAGTTCCCTCAACATCAAGCATGATCTGACTTCCTTTATGTGCTTTCTTTAAGAATTTCTCTAACTCCAGTTTCTGAAACTTTACTGGGATAGAACCTTCAATTTTCTTTCCGAACACGTTGCCTACAACGTATCCCTCTCTTCTAAGCTTCTTTGCTTTGATGTCCATGCTTCGTTTTTCAGCTTTTAAAGTATTCATTTTGTCTTTTCCTCCAAAAATCTGATTCCTTAGCAGCCTTCGACAAGAGGTTTTGTTAAGAAACTGACCTGTCTGGTCATTTCCTTTGTTCGGTATGTAATATAACACCACAAACTCAAAAATGCAAGAGTTTTTTTGTGAAGATTTTGTGAACAGTAATACAACCCGGTAGGCTTACGAAGGGTGACTCGGCGAAGTGTTTGTCGGCGTCACTGTTCAGCGATGCCCACTATGTACCTTTTTATCATACATTATTTTGAGCAGCTCGCTTCAACGTTCCGCCTCGTAAATCACATTCGCCTCGCCCCCATTTACGTAACGTTGAATCCATGCTAACGATCATCTCAGGGAAAAGTGCTCGTCTCATCACTGATTTAAATCACACTCACTGCGCAACGATCGTATCATACTTATTGATTTCTTCCCACATCCTTCGATATAATTCCTTTCCAGTGTCACATGGTGTAAATGAGAATAGTCCAACCTGCGCAATGATATCGTCCGATACCGCCACAAAACAATATCCACTTCCATTCTCATTTATAAGAAATGCGGCATCTCGATTTCCACTGCTGTCTGTAATTCTACAAATTACATCATCCTCGCTCTGTTTCAGTGCATCCAATGCATATGCGGCACTGCTCATAAGTTTTTCTGAAAATCCTCCAAATGGATATGGCTGTGCCAGTCCAAGAAGAGTCTCGGCTATTGTAGAAAGTTCATTTGCGTTGTTTCCTTCAAGCATAACCCAGTTTGAGTCAGTGGTTGTCTCAAGACTTGGTGTCCACGAAAATGTCAAATTTTCTGTATTAAACTGCTGCCATTGAGTTCTTACGCCACTCATTTCACTGCTTACTGTAGCTACAAGCTCACGATACAAAATTGCCATTTCCGGTTCTGCCTCAAATGACAATTCGCAGGCATTCTCTGTTATCGCCAGCTGTCCTGTTACTTTGGCATCGTATCGCATTTCTTCGGTATCAGACCAGGTGCCCCGCTGCTCGCAGATTTCACGAAAACGCTTCTGGGAATCGAGTTCCAAATTTGCGGGCGATATTCCTACACAGTTATAGATTACGTTTATGCCCTCTGCCGCACTGACTGTCTGATTTGTCAGCAATCCTTTATTTGCGTTGGCGACAACAACATCTTTATCTTCCTTTGCAAATTCATACTGAAGTTTGGTCACACCTGCTCTTTTGTCCACTGTCGCAGTGATCGCTGCATTGCACCCCAAAATATATGCATCTGAAATCTGTACAGTCGTTATATCGTCTTCCTTCGAAACAATTTCAAGTGTATCTCCATACCATACCTTCAATTCATCTAACGTCATTCCCCAGCGAAGTCTGCCCTGTGGAATCAGCCAGCTCAAGTTATCAAGATCTGTTGACTGACCAAAAACTGGGCTAAGCAGGTATTCTGATGCTGTGCCTGTTGCAAACTGACCTGTCAGATATCCTTCTATCAAAGTAATCATCTGCTCATTTTTCTCATCTGTTTGTGTCAGTGAAAATGCCCCCGGTCCCTTATCAGTTGACTCACGAAGATTGCTATCACTTGTCTTTTTGTATTGTGCCTCACTCCAAACAAGCTCGCTATTTTCATTCTGTGTCAGCATCAGCACATTGGATTTATTGTTCATCTGATCATCCACACCAAAATCCCAGCTAAATGACCCATCTGTAAGTTTTGCCATACCGATCATATTTGTGTGCGTGCTGCTTCCTCCAACATACACTCTTGCGGTGAAATAGACTTCATAAACGCCATCTTTATCCAGATCTGCCGCAGCCACACTTAATACTTTTACATCCGATACGGTTGTAAGTTTTCCCTGAGCCAGCTGTGGAACTGCTATCAGCTGATCCTGCCAGGTTATGTATACTCGTTCATTCAACGCATCACGAAACAGTGCAATACCACTATCCTTCATCCATTCCGGCGTAATCTGCGCAACATATTCTTTATCAAGCAGCCCAAATGTCTCACAAAACTCCTCCACGCCATCCGTTATTGGTATCTGCTCATACACATCCACTGCTGAAAGCACCGGAAGTGTGGTCTGATCTGTCTGACCTGCTTGATTTATCTGCGTTTCACTCTGACTTTGTGCCGTACTTTCTCCTCCGAAACACAATGCTGCTGCATTTAACATAAGTCCTGCCGCAAGTACCACGCTTGCCATTTTTGTTTTCTTTTTGTTTAGCATCATACGCAGTCTCCTTTCTGTATCAGATTTTCCTGATACCATTGTTGATGCCGCTGTCATACCAAAAGTTTTTTTATCCGACACAGCATCAACTAATGTCTTTGCATACAAAAATTTATTTTCCCACCCAATTGTTTCCAGTGTGCCTTCATCACACGCCATTTCACAGTCTCTTTTGGATGCTACTGCTGCGGCCCACACTAGTGGATTCCACCACCAAATAATCATACAAAGACTTCTCATCACAGACCAGATATGATCTTTGTGCTGGTAATGGCACCTCTCATGCTGAAGAATCATCAAAAGCTGATCATCCTGCAAGTTTGTCTCCTCTTTCAGATAAATCGCCGGATGAATCACCCCAAACAAACACGGAGAGGATAATCCCTTTACCTGATAAATCGGTGGCTTTTCGCTGTTATCTATTTGTTTTCTGCTTCGCATTAACATGTGACGGAAGCGAAGATTGATTCCGATAAACCAAAGTCCTACGACAATACTGCCGCAAAGCCAGATGGCTGGAACCATACTTATTAGTTGCGCTATTATACGGTGAAATACATTAGAATTGCTATTTTTTGATTGTGTGTATTCTTCGAGTTGTGGTAATGCCTCCTTCCCTGTCTGATAAAAACCGTTCTTGTCGATATTTTCTGCCTGACTGATTACCTGTCCATTTTGCTGTCCGATATTGATACTTTGATTCTTCACGTTATCGGTATCGTTATTTGGGGTACGATCTGCACTATTCGTATCTTCTATACCAGCTCTGTTTGTATTGCCTGTATCCTGTCCATTTTCCATTCCGAATTCTGCATTTGAATCTGCCTTATCTAACTCATTTCTTTGCTGGGTTACACTTTGAAATAGCTGCTCGGATACCTTTGTAATATTCTGCGTCAACTGCTGATTATTCCAAAATGCCGCCGGACAAATCAAACGAACCATCACAACTGCCCAGAGTGCATATCGAAACCGACTACTAATTCTCGTTCCAAATACTTTGCGGATTGCAAAGACCGCCACGATCAGAACACAGGAGCCAATGATCCAGTCTGTCATTTTCCCTCCTCTCTAGCCTCCTGAATGATCTTATACAGCTCATCAATCTCGGATTTCGATAACTTCCGATCATGTGCCATTGCTGACAACATCATTCCCACGCTGCCATCATATACACGTTCCAAAAAGCTGCGCGTCTCAGCCTGCTCTGCTTCTTCTTTCTGTAATACTGGATAATACTGCTGATACCTTCCGCTATCATCCATACGAATAACACCCTTCGTGTTCATTCGGCGAAGCATTGTAAAAATCGTTCCTTTACTCCACGCAGTATCATCCTGCATCGCCTCCACCATATCTCCGAGTGTCATCGGGGCCTTTTCCCACAAAAGCTTCATCAGCTTCCACTCACCATCGGATAAAATAATCTGCTTTGCCATTTTCTACTCCCTTCTGTAGTTTATTCTGGTTTACTTGTGTCAACCCCATAATAGCATAGTGGTATACACTTGTCAACCCAGTTTTTAAAAAATATCTGCCCCATTGCAATAGGACAGATATTTTCCCACAAGTCTTATCTTTTCTCCTTAAGATTACGCAAACGAATTAATACGAATCAATTCTTCTTTGCTGCCACAACAGGCGTAAAATCCGCTGTATCGCCACAGAAGTACCCGCCAAGCTTCTCGATTATATACAGCATCACCTCTTTTGCTTTCTCATAGTCCTCCGGGCGAATCGTAACAGCAGCTACTGTATGAATCTCATTTTCCTTCAGATATGCATCACCTTCTTCATCGCCAAGCGTGCCCTCTAAATCTTCCATATCCAGTGTGCCACTCTCTGGTAATGAAATTTCCAATACGCCAGCAGCCTCCCAATATTCAGCAGTCTGCTTTTCCTCAAACAGTTCATAGATTTTGCGAAGAGACAGCTCTTCTTTGTTTAAGTACAGCCATTCTCCCGGCATCTTTGGTGCCGTTGGCTTTTTGACTGGTTTGGATGCTGGTGCTTTTGACGGCTTTTTGTTCCCAGACTTTCCTAATACCTTGCTTAGTGTTGTCTTATTGCTTTTACCATTCTTTTTTAAATTTGTTTGTGTCATACAACGTCTCCTTTTGTATAGTCAGTTGTTTATATTATAGCATGAAAAGAGCCTGCCGCAAAGGGCAGACTCCTGTTAAATTTATTTGCTTGATTTACTACCGTTTATAGATTCCTTTTAATGAGTCAAAACCGTTCAGTTTGCACCTTCGTTGCATAAACGGCGCTGAGATGATGTGCTTTACGAGACGGGACGTTGTAGCGGGGCTTTCAAAATACAGTATGATAATAAAAAATGTAACAGGCGCCCGCGGAATTGGGCCCGTCGACAAAGTCACTCATCGAAGTGCCCCTCGTAAAACTTGCGGGTTGCACACTTCCTCCCTCCGCAAAACTCCCGGGATCGCACTCAAAGCCTACCGGCCTCCACTATCTCCCGAGTTGCACTATCTACCGGGTTGCACCATCTCCCGGGTTGTCAATCAATAAAGCACTTTCGCCGCTTCTTCGGCCCCCGCAAACGGTCCTGGGATGACATCGACACCACGATGCGTTCCAAAATAGTCACTGTCAAATCGGATTGCAGTTCCATCAGGATTTTCAAAGCGTTCCTCTGGCTCAAATGCCTTTCCTAGCACATCTGAATCAATCATTCTATTTTTAAAGCCTTCGATCAGTTCGTATACGTTTGTATCCAGATAATAACCGTCCTCTTTCTGAACAAGCTCTACGCGCACATCCTCACGTGCTACAGCTGATATCAGAGCATTGACATCCTTCTTACTTGGCTTTGCACCACCAAGATAAGCGTTGCCTTCAATCCATACTGGCAACTTTCCTTCGTGTGCGCCATAAAGTTTTGCCATATCAGCAGGCTTACTAAAATCAAACTGAGAAATCCACTCATCATATGTCGGATACTCATCAAACATCCAGGTACCTGCTGCACGATTTTCTGTGTCAAATCCATCATCTGAATCGTGCATCGTTATAATATCATCTGATGGCCATTTCTGTACAAAGATATTATTATAGAAACGATCATCACCATGAAGTACGGTCATAAAGCCCATTACCTCAGTACGATGCGGCATATGATACGGTGTATAACGCGGTCCTGTTCCTCCGCCCACACAAGTAAGTGCACCACAGATCAAATTGTGGACAAGTGCTACACCCTCTGTTGCAAAACGAAGACTTGCATCGGAAAGCATAATGTTATTATCAATCAATGTCGGGCCATGTCCAACTTCAACAAAGATATCCTGTGACATCATGCCGCCCTTTAATACAGACGCAAACGGCGGACGCTGATTATCATGCAGCAGGTTCTGGCTCAGTCTTGTTCCCTGTGCTTCCCAGTCACACCAAATACCCATTGTACAATGATGAATGTGATTGCGGCGCATTGTCACATCGATTGCAGCATGCATCTTAATTCCAGCAATCTCAGCACCGCCTAACTCCATCATGTTGTTGATATGATGAATATGGTTATCCTCAATAATACTAAACACACCGCCCATACGGCCGATGATTCCGCCCTGCTCGCAATGATGAATGTTGTTTCGGCGAATGATATGGCTTCCAACTTTTTCTTTCAGCCAGCCATGATACTGACCACGACATACAGCATCACGCTCCATCTGTGTCGGGCTCTTTACATATTTTGTAGTAAAGTAATGGTCATTCTCTGGATCAAGATATTTGCCAAGCGAAATTCCTGCACACTTGCTGTTTGAGATCTCGCAGTCCTCGATGATCCAACCCTTGCTCCAATGTGGTCCAATCATTCCATCCTGATATGCAGCAGGCGGTGCCCATGTTGTTGCAGCCTTTGTCACAGTAAAGCCGCTGACTGTAATATAGCCAACACCTGTCTTTGACGGCATAAAGCACTCACGTCTTACATTAATTTCTACATTTTCCTTGTTCGGGTCTGCTCCCTTAAAATTCGCATAAATAATAGTCTCATCTGTTTCCTGATCCTGTTCTGTATACCACTTGTAAACAGATTCCTCTGGAACCCAGCTGCACTCATAAACTTCGCCCTTAATACAATCCTCAAGCGAAGATGTCTCATACAATGCTCTGTCATTTAAATAAACACATCCAGTATGCTTGTCTGCCTTGGCAAAATACCAATCGCCATATACAAATGTAGTATACGGATTATATGCACCAAAGGTACTGTTTGGCACTCGGCACACCCATACATTGTCCTGATAATGCTTCCAACTGGTGATACGCTCTGCTCCTGTAATAACTGCTTTCAATGGCTCTGTACTCTTATATGTAATGCGTGCATCTGGCTCTCCTGCAAAAATAGGATCCACATACTCACGATATACACCAGGTGCTACAAGCACTGTATCACCTGGTTTTGCGACCTTTGCAGCCTCATTAATACGGCGAAATGGCATTTTTTCAGTTCCATTTCCGTCACGTCCTGCACGGACGTCAACATAAAAATTCATATTTTTATTTTCCCCTTTCTGGTTTTTCATGTGGCTTTCAGTACTTTTTTTCAATCCTTCTTTCACCCGTTTTGCACTGTTTTTGCCTACCGCGAGTATACCATAGGATGATCAAAATGTCTCTATTTTTCTTCCTTTTTAAGAAGGTTTTAAAAAACAAATTTTTCTAGTTTTCTCAATCAGACAACCGATGTGGACAATACCGTATATCGAAGCCTCATGCCCTACCTGGTGGACATCCGATTGACTGCTTCGGTCACAATCTCTCCTCCTGCCTCATACCACTCTTGCACCAGCGTATCAAAATATGAAATATCGCTCTCTCCCATGATAATACGAATAAAGCCCTCGCGAAGAATGTCGTCTAATGTATCCCCATATTCAATCAATTCCTGCGGCTGTTCGCCCCATAGCCCTGAGAGCACAACACGGCCCTCCTTTATGATCTGATCAGCAATGCCGACACCACTTTTTGTTCCGTCAAACTGAATGACATAAGCAACACAATCTGGATCTTTTTTCTCATTCCATCTCTTAATGCCGTAATACACCTCAGCTGCACCACCCGTTTTTAATACCGATTCGTCACCAGTCTCTAGCGCCTGTTGAATCATTTCATAGCGCTCATAGTCGCTTGTCGAATTGGTTACAGTAAACGGTGCTGTCGCATGCTGCATATTGTTTTGCGTATACTGAACAATCTCGTCATAACTCATCGTGCCATCTTGATAGGCATCATTTAGAATGTATACATAGTAATCAATTAGCTTGATCACAGCTTCTGGATTTTTGCAGTTTCGATTCACAACAATATAGCCATTATTTTTGAAATTTCTCGGATAAACTGCCTTTTTTCCTGTGACTGTCGGAATCTCGCACGGCCAAAAACAGGCATCTGCTCCCTGACTTTTTACTTCATCTAACCCATATACCCAGCCCCAAGCTGAGCGAAAAGTCATCGCACCTGCTTTTCCATCGGAGATATCTTTACTGACCGCATCGTTATTTAAGTTAGCAAAATCTTTTCGAAAAATGCCTTCTTGGTACCATCTTTGCCAATCACAAAGCGCCTCCTTCATCTGATCGGTGACGGAGCCATACACAAGTGTCCCATCCTCTTGTCTTTGCCAAAAGCCAGGATACGCATCCCATGCAATTGCAAGATGATATAGTGAATCTAAATCTTCTCCAACTGCAAAACTATAGTTTCCAGAAAGCTCCTTCATACCAAGCAAAATTTCTTCAAGCTCGTCCACTGTCTTCGGATTTTCTTTTTTAAGCTCCTCCATCCAATCAGAACGAAGCCATAAAAGCTCTGGATGATAACCTGAACTTAGCTGAGGAATCGCATACAATCTATCATCTACAGTTGCCGTTTCTAAGACAGCCTCCTCTGCACCAAGAATAGACTTTAAGCGATCCGATGCCCACTCTTCATAAACATCGGTTAAATCAGCTAACATCCCAGCATTCTCAAGCCGCTTTAGTTGCTCTGTATTTACAACAAACACATCTGGAAGTTTTCCGGCTGCCATCGCAAGATTTAATTTGATGTCATAGTCGCTACTGACCCAGTCTGTTTTCACTGTTACATTTAGCACATTTTGAAAACTTCGCGTCCACAGATTGTCTGAAATGCTGTCTCCCGGATCAAAATGAAATGCAACCGCCCCAGTTCCTCGCACTGTCGTTATCGTTACGGGTGTGTCGTAGGGTTCTTTCCATTTTGGGGTTGTATCCTCTGCTTGAACCGACGTAGACAATACGCAGGTCAAAAACATTCCAGCTGCAACTATTTTTGCTATGCTGTTATGGGGATGCACTAGTCTCATTGTGTTGCCTCCTTTTTCTTAACTTGTAATATTTTTGCACCTTTGGTTTCCTAATTGACAATGTTTTTCGTAATTTTTATAATGATACCACAGGGTCAAAAGCTCAAAAAGCCATTTGTGCTTACCATTTGTGCTTACACTAAAGGCTTTGAGCTTGCTTACCATTATTATATACAGGAGATCGACATGAAACAATCCAGTATTTTAAAACGACTTCAATTTTTCTTTCTCTTTTTGGTCTTTCCAGTGATTGTCATAGGCTTTTCTTTTCAGTGGTATTCGCTTCACTCGATCCGAACTCATACAATTTCTTCTGCCCACGACCGAGTAAGCGACCAGCTGCAAAGCATTGATGAAAAGTTTTTGGAGACCAACACACTTGCTGCATCGCTTTTGACAAACAGTCGTGTCAATCGAATTGCCAATCCGAATGACCCAATGTCGAGCTATGAACGGATGAATCAGGTAAATTTTATTCGCGATACGCTACACAATATTCAGCTAAGCAATTCCTCTGTGAGTAACATCTGCCTTCATCTGCCTCTGCTTCATCTGACCTACAATCCGGACAATGCCTATGATTATCCAACACAAACTGCCATCGGAAGTAGCACAGATTTGTCAGATGATGAGATTGATGTTCTTCTTTCCTTGCGCTACTTGCCAGAGCAGCTCAAAATGCACAATGGGAATTTCTCCTTTGTCCAGTATTCGTCATGGACAAATCCACATATCATTGTGGAGACGGTCTATTCCATTCCCGGGTTAGAAGAACTATTTGAAGATACACGCCTATATCCAAATTCGTACTATCTTCTTCAGATTGGTGAAAATTTTGTTTCTAATTTAGAGGAAGATGTTACAAAAACTGCGCTCACCGAGAGGGACAACCAATCTTTTGTTCATCTAAATGGGACGAAATACTGTCTACTTCGCTTTGAGCTAACAACCATCGGTGCCACCTATTTGCAATTAATTCCGACAAGCGAATTATTTCCAGGAATGGAATTTTCCGTTCAATACTGTATTCTCTATACAGCAGCTCTTTTGCTGTTTGCTCTTCTATTTGCTTTTACAACCTTTCGAATCATCAAAAAACCGATTGACGATTTGTCTGCCACCTTTATCAAACTGCGCGATCGCCATTTTGATATTCGAATTGATGGTCCAAATTTGGTTGAGTTCGTTCCTCTCTACGACAGCTTTAACGAAATGGCCGAGCAGCTTGACGAGTTGATTCAAAAAGAATTTCAACAGACACTTCTTCTTGAAAAGGCACAGCTAAAACAGCTTCAGGCACAGATCAATCCGCACTTTTTATACAACAGCTTTTTTACGCTGAACCAGATGATCGCACGCGATATGAAAGAGCCTGCAAAAGAACTTTCCCGTGAGCTCGGTGTCTATTTTCGCTTTCTGACAAGAAATACAAGCGATGAGGTGCCACTTTCGGATGAATACGAGCATGCCCGCGTCTATGCTGACATTCAAGGCTTTCGCTTTGATGGGCGCATCAAAGTTGAGATGGATGAGCTTGATCAGCAGTTAGCCCAAATCACCGTGCCAAGACTGATCTTGCAGCCTCTTCTTGAAAACGCATTTGGACATGGGCTAAAACAAAAAATCCGCGGTGGGCTGTTAAAGGTGACAATCCAAGCAGACGAAGAACTTGTACATATTTTTGTTGAAGACAATGGAGAGGAATTGTCCGATGCACAATTAGAAACCATGCAAGAGCAGATATCTCAGGTGACAAGTGGTTCCCTTTCAGTTGAGACAACCGGCCTTTTAAATATTGCGAGAAGATTGCAGCTCTATTTCTCAATTGAACATGCGCTGACCATCACCCGCTCCCCTTTGGGCGGCTTAAAAATCACACTGACTCTGCCGCGCAAACAGATGCCTGCTCCCCCAAAAGCGTCAAAGTAACTTACCTTTCATCCAGCCTCTAAAATATTTGATTCAAAGGAGTTTTTATTATGTACCGTCTTTTAATTGTCGATGATGAGCGCTATCTTGTCGAATCGATCTATGAATTGATCAGCGCCCAGTCCGAGCTTGATTTGGATATTTTGACTTGCTGCTATTCTGATGAAGCGATGCAAATCATTAATTCACAGCGAATTGATCTGATTCTTCTTGATATCAATATGCCAGGAAAAACAGGGCTAGAAATTGCTGATGAGCTTGCAGAAATCTGGCCGTCCTGTCAAATTATTTTTTTAACTGGATATGCCGATTTTGACTATATTTATCGTTCCTCTAAATTAAAAAATGCCACGTTTTTATTAAAAACAGAGGACAATGATACGATTTTAAAAGCTGTGCGAGATGCAATCTCACAGCTTGATTTTGAAACCGAGCACAGAAAGCTACTGTCAAAAGAGCATTCCAGAGATTTATATGTAAACTATCTACTCTACCGAGATCCTTTAAAAAAATTGTTGCTTGGTCAGCATATCTCTCTTTTTACAGAAATAGTATCGTTTTTGCCAAGTTCATTTGCATTTGATTTAAAGAGAGACTTTTTCTTGCTTCTTTTAAAACTACCAGGCGAACAAGCTGCTTTTTCGTATGCGGAAGATCCACAGTTTATCACATCCACTTTGAAAGAACTGTCTGCCCGTCTGGATGATCGCTTTGAGGTTTTCATTTGTCCTATTGATCCATCACTGTGGGCTGTATTTTTGCAGCCGTCTGCTACTCTGAAAAAAAGTGCAGATGCAATGCTTTTATATATCAAGGAAGCTCTTAATTTTGATGGAAACTCTTCACTTTTTGACAAGCTTTCACCTATTTTTATTTTGGTTGACACTGCGCTTTGCTGGGAACAAATCGGTTGTGTTTACGCACAGTTATCTGCCACTCTCGATGAATTTCTTTTTGAGCGCTCTGCCCAAATCGGTCAGTATTTTTTCATTTGTCCTGATCGTCAAAAAAATGTCGATTCTTCTAAAAAATATACTGTTACGCTTCCAGATTTGGCCTCAAGCCTTCGATTCGGTTTAAATGCCAAAGATCCAGTTCATATAAAAAAAGCCTTAGCTGATGCCAATGACTTTTGGAGTAAACACGCAAGTATGCACAAACTTGGTGCAATCCATCTGTATCATGAACTTTCAAATGTCTTTATTGAGTACATTTTACAGCATGATCTTGAAAAATCGTTGGCTTTTCGCACTGGACTGTTTCGCCTGTATCATATTGATCAATTTGATAATTGGGGACAGGTTTTTGACTATTTTAACTCGGTCGCCGATGCCATTCTCTCACTGTCAGTAAATGCAGAACAAAACTCTCGCCATCAGACACTACAACGGATCAAAGATTACATTCAGGCTAATTTGAACCGCAATTTGACGCTGAACGAGATTGCCTCCTCTGTCTGCTACAACAGTTCTCATGTTTCAAGATTTTTCCACCAGATGACTGGGCAAACGATCTCCCAATATATTTTGCAGCAGAGAATGGAAGAAGCCTGTCGCTGTCTCTCTTGCGAGAATGACAGCATACAGGCCATCTCTGAACATTTAGGCTTTGACAGTGCCCAATATTTCTCAAATGTCTTTAAAAAATATACCGGTGTCTCACCGCGTGACTATCGAAATGGAATCCGATCTTAATATTACAGCTCCTATCCGATCTGGCGGCAGATACACTCTGCCGCCGCACTTCCAAGAATCTGATAACCGCCATCTTGATAATGAACACCATCTGTCAAAAATTGACTGGTTGTATCGTCAAGCTTTGCAAGCGGATCAACGCAAATTTCTAACTTCTCTGCAAGTGTTAACGCCTTTTCGTTTCTTTTTTGTATCTGCTCATGCTCATACTCACTTCGCACATTTTGTGTCGTTGTTGCAAACACAAGCTTGCACATCGGATAAGTCTCTTTGATCCAGACAAGCATCTTTTCAAGTGCATCTGCATAGGTCGTCTCATTCAAATGCCATCCATGAAGTCCATTATTAAAATGAATCAACTCCACTGGATACTCGCTCATCGCATACTCGATTTCCTTTCGAAGTGAAGGGTTGTCGATACTCTTTGATGTGCAAAGCCATGCCGTGTGAATTTGCTTTTCCTTTAGCTTCTCGCAAACTACATTGCCATAGCCAAGTGTGATCGAATCTCCTATTAATAGAACGCGCTTTCCTGTATCTGCCCCGTCAAACCAACGGATATTGCACCACTCAACCTCCTCACGAATCTCACCAGACATTACCTGTTCATTTCCTTCCATCTATTCTCCCCTTACCTCTCTTTTGGCTGCAGACCAAATGTAGCAATCTGATATGGTTTTATGACAACTGAAAATACACCATTTTCTTCATCAATCGTCTCTTTTTTCTCCTCAATCACAGAGCTTTGATAGATGCCCTTCATCCAGTCGGCCTTCTTGATTGTAAGTGTCGCATTCCTTTCCAATGTATTGACAAAGCGAACAAAGATGTCTTCACTATTTGCGCCTTTCTTAAATGCTGTCAGATTCAGTCCATTTCCTTCCCACTCAAAGAAGCTCTTTTTAATAGGAAGGATTCCACTCTGAGCCTGCGGTGTGAAGATTATTTCCTTCTCTCTGTTCATACCAAGCTGCACACATGCCAAATCATGCTGATAGTCATAGCCAAGTGCAAATGCCTCTGCACACATTTCTGGTTCATACGGGAATATTGCATACTCCACCGTATAGCTTCCCTGCATCTGCGCCTGCGGTGTTGGGAAATATCCCCAGTCGCCCATCTCTGCAACTGAGCGAAGAAGTGTCAACGCAATTGTATTTTCCTCATCTGGAAGAATCTCATATTCATACAGACCACGGTTTGCCACCAGTATTCCAGCATTTTTATCTTCCATCGCAACAAAACACTGCTCATGCTCACATGCGCTCGGATTGGTCCATGCCTTTCCATGGCGGTTTGGTCGTCTCACAACCTCGAATGTAGAATCTGCAAAATGCATATCGCTGTCAAGTCCAGCTGGGAATAACACTCTCAGTCGATGATCCTTTGCTGTATTCACAACTGTTGTCTGCACCTTTACTCCCTTTGCATGGTGCTCAAGCGTAAGTGTTGTCTCAATTGATAGCTTCACAAGCTTCTCGCTTCTTTTTGCCTTTCTCTGGTACAGATCCACACAGGAATATCTCTGAGGCAAAATCTCATCTCCAATTGCCTCTGGCACTTCAAGCTCATGTCTCACTTTTACTACAGAGCGAATTGCACTATTTTCTTCGACAAAAATTGTTGCCGGAATATTCCTAGTTGTAATCGTTTGACGATCGGTATCCTGAATATAAATATATTCATTTCCCATATCACCGGTATCCTCATAAATACCACAATTTTCAAAGGTATGGCCAGTCTTTTTATCAGTCAAATCAAAGCTTCCATCCAAGTTGATGCGCACAAAGACATTCTCATTTTCCATCACAAATTCCTTGCCTTTGCTAGTCGCATCTGTCGTTTCTATCAATTCATGGGTGTCTTTCGCCAAACTTTCTTCTGCTTCTTTTAATACATAGACCTGATAGCCAATTGCTGAGACATCCTCAGCCTCAAATGTCACCTGCACTCTCTGTGCCATATACGGCTGACGGAAGCGATCATCTGGAAGATCATAGCCAAATGCAGTTGTCTTTCTCTCGATCTTTGCATTTACTTTGTTTCCACTCACATCATACAAAGCAAATGTAGGAAGGAGCTCGCCCTCTAACTCATTCCAAGACTGGGTCAGATTTCCATAAATTCTCTTTGCATCAAGCTCTACTGTTATAACCTGCGTCTTCTTCCAACCAGAAAAATTGAATACAGCAAATGTGATCTGCTTTTTCCCATCATCGCTAGTAACGAATTTGGTATCAATTTGGTCTGCAATCAGATGAAGAGCGTTTTTATATAGCTCCTCTGCAACCTGCAAACTCTTTGCAAAACGCGCCTCAATCTCACGATTGACCTCGTCTACACTACAACCGCAGATACTGTCATGCGGGTGATTTTGCATTAACTTCTTCCAGCTGTAAGAAAACAAATCCTCCGGATAAGCTGCTCCCAAAATAGAGGCGACTGCATAGGCTGGCTCTGCCTGTCTTTCCAGTGCACTCTCACCTTTTCTATTTGCAATCTTTAAATCGGCATTTGCCGAGCAGGTATTTACAAGTGTCCATCGTCCATCTGTCTCCTGACTGATCAACTCTCCTACTACTGTAGAAGTCTGCTCGGTCATCTCTGCCTTCACAGCCTTCGCATAGGTTTCAAAATCAGAGTGAATAAACTCGATCTCTGGATAGAGCTTTCTAGCCGTCTCAATTGCTTGTGCCAAATTTTTTTGTACCGGCTGGTGGTCGCAACCATTCATAAAAAGAAGCTGGCGGTATTATTCCAGATCGGTACAGAACCGCTGGAGAAAGGTATGAATATACTTGGTGCGCATATTGATTCCCCACGT
>OOIF01001890.1_pt1 | contig 15803 bp, 15 predicted proteins | sample 1691961 | NCBI WGS metagenome assembly OOIF01 (sample SAMN06348146, study PRJEB24527) | human gut metagenome | biome: human gut; feature: ankylosing spondylitis patient; material: feces | host: Homo sapiens | place: China | collected 2015-10 | reverse complement strand
CTATGACTTTCTGGACATCGACCTGGTGATCCAAAAGCGGGAGCACGCCCTGCTCCAGGAGATCCTGGACCAGCGGGGCCTGGATGCCTTTTTGCAGGCGGAGGAGGACGCCGTCTGCTCCATCGCCTGTCAGAACACCGTGGTCGCCCCCGGGGGCAGCGCCGTGTGCCGGGAGAAGGCCGCAGAGCATCTGAAAAGCCTGGGCCCCGTGGTCTATCTGAAGGTCCCTCTGGAGGAGCTGAGCGGGCGCATCCAGAACCTGAGCACCCGGGGCATCGCCATGCAGCCCGGCCAAACCCTGGCCGACGTGATGGCCTATCGCGCCCCCCTGTATGACAAATACGCCGACCTGGTCATCGACTGCGGCGGCGGACAGACGCTGGCTCAGACCGCCCGGCTGGTGCTGGAGCGGCTGCGTGAGCTTTCGCGCTGACAACACCCCAGCCCACAGGGAAAACGTGGGCCGGGCGGAGCAAAAATTCTCCGCCTGAATGAGCGCGCCCGGAGCGTGTCCGGGACGAGCAGAAAAGGAAGTATCGCATGACTTTTGAACAGCTGGGGCTGAACGCCCCCATTTTAAACGCACTGCGGGAGATGGGCTATCACGCCCCCTCCCCCATCCAGGAGAAAGCTATCCCCCCCGCCCTGGCGGGCCGGGACGTGCTGGGCTGCGCCCAGACGGGCACGGGCAAGACCTGCGCCTTCGCAACCCCCATTCTCCAGCGGCTCTCCGCCCAGACCGTCTCCGGCCACCCCATCCGGGCATTGGTGCTCACCCCCACCCGGGAGCTGGCCATCCAGATCGGCGAGAGCTTTGAGGCCTATGGCAAATATCTGTCCCTGCGCCACGCCGTCATCTTCGGCGGCGTGGGTCAGAACCCCCAGGTGGAGGCCCTGCGCCGGGGCGTGGACATCCTCATCGCCACCCCCGGGCGGCTGATGGACCTCCACGACCAGGGCTTTGTCAGTCTGGACGATCTGGACGTCTTCGTCCTGGACGAGGCGGACCGGATGCTGGACATGGGCTTCATCCATGACGTGACCCGGCTGCTGGACCGCATGGACAAGCGGAAAAATCTGGGACTGTTCTCCGCCACCATCTCCCGTGAGGTCATGGACATCGCTTGGGTGTATCAGCGGGACGCGGAGGAGGTCACCGTCCGGGAGGACGAGCAGAACAAGCCCGATATCAAGCAGTTCCGCATGGATGTGAGCTTCGACGGCAAGGCGGAGGCCATTGCCAAGATCCTGAACGAGACCGGCTTTGACCGCTGCATGGTGTTCTGCAACACCAAGGGCAACACGGAGCGCATCACCAAGTTCCTGCAGATGCGGGGCATCGACGCCCAGTGCATCCATGGGGACATTCCCCAGAAGAAGCGGGAGCAGGTAATGGATCTGTTCCGCAAGGGTAAGCTTCGGGTCTTTGTTTCCACTGACGTGGCCGCCCGGGGCATCGACGTGGATGATGTGGACATCGTGTTCAACTGCGACATTCCTGATGAAAATCAGGACTATGTCCACCGGATCGGCCGTACCGGCCGGGCCAAACGGCAGGGCGTGGCCGTCAGCTTTGTGGCGGACTTCCCCTCCAAGATCCGGATCGACGATATTGCCAAGAACACCCGCAATGAGATCCTGCCTGTGAAGTTTGACGAAAACGGCAGCCTGACCATGGCATAACATAAAAGGAGTCCCTATGAAATTATGGAAGCGCCTGACAGCGCTGTGTCTCAGCGCTCTGGTGTGCGTTACCCTCCTGACCGCCTGCGGCCGGAAGGAATCGACAGACGGCCGGGCATCCCTCTCCGTCTGCGTGGGTGAGACCCCCGCCACCTATGATCCCAATCTGATGCGGCTGGAAAAGGGCGAAAACGGCCAGACCACCGCAGTCCCCGGCGCCGCCAAAAGCGTGGACATGAAGGAAAACAGCGACGGCACCGTCACCTACACCTTCCGCCTCCGGGGCGGCAAGTGGTCCGATGGCGTAGAGGTCAAGGCCAGCGACTTTGTATACGCCTGGCAGCGTCTGGCGGACCCCGCCACCGGCTCCGTGTATGCCCCGCTGCTGTCCATTGTCAGCGGCTATGCGGAGGCTCAGGCCTCCGGCGACATGAGTCTGCTGGCAGTGAGCGCCAAAAGCAGCACCACCCTTGTGGTGACCCTGACCGGTCATTACGACTGGTTCCTGCGGGAGGTCTGCACCTCCATCGCCACCTTGCCTCTGCGGCAGGATGTTGTACAGCGGCTCAAGCAGGAGGCGGATGCCGCCAACGAAAATCTGAAAGAGGATGAGACGCCCCGTCGCTGGTGGTCCGATCCCACCCGTCTGGTGACCAATGGTCCCTATACTGCCTCCGCAGAGGACGAAAATGCTCTGACGCTGACGGAAAATACTGCCTACGGCAAAAAGCTGACCGGTCCGGAGGATCTGACCTTCCGCTTCGGAGACACGCAGACGGCGGAGGTCCTGTATGATCAGGGCGTGGTAGACGCTGTCTGGCCTCTGACGGAGGAGGAGATGGCAGAGCAGATGGAAGCAGATGAGACCTGGCAGGCAGAGCCTGTTCTGGAGACTTACTCCGTCATGTTCAACTGCAGCCGTCTGGAGGATGAATCCATCCGCAAGGCCCTGAGCCTGGTGATCGACCGGGAACAGCTGACCGCCATGGCGGGGATTACGGCACAGCCCGCTGAGGGACTGGTGCCCCCCGGTGTGCCGGAGGACAACGCAGATCTGGATTTCCGCGCCTGCGGCGGCAGCCTGCTGGACAACGATCCGGAAAGCTACGCCGACCGCTGCCAGGACGCTGTGGACCTGATGCAGAATGCCGGATATGACCGGGGCAGCGACCTGAGTGCGGAGCTGGGTGCTCTGGAATATCTCTATGTGGATCAGGGCAGCAACAAGACCGTGGCCATGGCCCTGTGCGGTATGTGGGGCCACTATCTGGGCGTGAACGTGACGCCCAGAGCCGTAACGCCGGCGGAGCTGGCCTCCGCTATGCGCAGCGGGAATTACACGCTGGCCGGTATGTCCGTCAGCGCCGTGTGCAGCGATGCGGAATGTTTCCTGATGGACTGGACCACCGGCAATCGGGACAACTTCCTCCACTATGAAAACAGCGCCTACGATACGCTGATGTCCATCATCGCCGGTGCAGAGGACGGCTCGGCCCGTATGGGCTGTCTCCATGACGCGGAGGACCTGCTGCTGGAGATCGACTGCGCCATATCCCCCCTCTACACGGTGGGAACGGCCTGGAAGCTGCGGGACACCTATCTGGGTGCCATCCGGGACCCCCGGGGCTGGTTCGACTTCCGGGGCGTGTATCCCAAGCCCGTCACCGTGCAGTAATTCCAACAGAACCAATGGAATACGCCGCAACCGCAAAGAAATGCAAAACAACGCAGCCGTTTTCGGGATAATCTCCCGAAAACGGCTGCGTTTTTTATGTTCCAAACTCTTGCGGGCAACTTTCTTACGGCTTCGCGTAGATTTTTCTTCCGGCGGACCAGACTGCCTGTACGGCCCCCTCCTGACGGCGGTACACCGCCCGTTCCAGCCGCTCCGCCGGAGTCAGGGTGCGGGGCTGGGGCAGTGTGTCATCCGCCAGTACGATGGCGTGAAGGGAATTTCCCGCGGCAAAGCCCGGTTGCTCTCCAAAGAAAGCGGCCCCGGCAGAGGTAGCCAGATACCACCCCTCCGCCACGGTGAGGAAGGGGGTGTTCCAGTCATCCATCATCCGCCGGGCCTTGGAAGCCCGGACGGCGGCCGCCGTCACGTCAAACAGATCCAGATGATCGCCTCCGGCGATGTCGCTGCCAAGAGCCACCTTTACGCCCTCGTCCAGCATCCTCCGTACCGGCGCCACGCCGGAGCAGAGATTTTGATTGGAGTCGGCGCAGTGGACCACCGTTACCCCGGCGTCCTTCATGGCCTGCCGCTCCCGCTCGTCCGACCAGACGCAGTGGGCCATCACGGTGCGGTCATTCCAAAGGCCGTACTTCTTGTAGGTCTCCCAATACTGTCTGCAATCCGGGTGGAGTTGGCGTACCCAGTCCATCTCCGCGCCGTTTTCCGACAGGTGGGACTGCACCGGCAGATCGCGCTCCGCCGCCAGCTTTCCCAAAAATGCCATCAGCTCATTCGTGCAGGAGGGGGTGAACCGGGGTGTCAGAATTGGCTTGATGTGCCGGAAATCCTGACAGGCATCCAGCCATCGCAGCGTTTCGCGCATGGATTCCTCCGTGGTCTCCTCCAACACGCCGGGTGCGCCGTTGCGGTCCATATTCACCTTGCCAACATAGCCGGTGATCCCCGCTTTTTCCAGCTCATCCATCAAGATCAGGGTAGCGTCGGTGTGGAGAGAGGAAAACATACACACCCGCGTGGTCCCGTGGGACGCCAATTCCCCCGCCAGCTGCCGGTACACCGTCCGGGCGTAGTCCGGCTCCGCAAACCGGGCCTCCGTGGGGAAGGCGTAGGCATTCAGCCAGTCCAGCAGGGGCAGCTCCATACCCATCCCCAGCATGGGATACTGGGGAGCGTGGAGGTGCAGGTCCGCAAAGGACTGGACGATCAGGCAGTCTCCATAGTCCTCCACAGACGCTCCGGCATATTGCTCCGGCAGCACCGGATACACCCCGGTAATGACGCCGTTTTCAGCGATAAGATAACCGTGTTCCGTCACATCCAGCCGGCCGCAGGCCTGCGCGGAAACGATATTTCCTTTCAGAATAGTGGTCATTGCGTCCTCCTTTCAAAACAAAAGAGCGCCCGCATAAGCGGACGCTCATAGCAAGATCTTAGGCGATCTCATAGAAACTTCCGCGCCTGAGACGATCCCATCAGCGGAATTATATGAGCCATATTTCCTTTTACAGTTTAATCATACCACGGCGCCGGGAAAAAGGCAAGCCTCTCCGTCGGCACACATCCGGGAATTGTCGCCTATACTGGCGTACAGGCAAAATTCCGCCTGAATCGAGGAAAAGGCGTTGATTCGTATGCTGCAAGCATTGAGCTGGGCCGCTTTGGGCACCGGCTTTACCTTTCTGATGACCACCTTAGGGGCTGCGGTGGTATTTTTCTTTGTGGAGGAGCCCCGGCCCCAGTTCCAGCGAACCATGCTTGGCTTCGCCGCCGGGGTGATGACGGCGGCCAGCGTCTGGAGCCTGCTGCTGCCCGCCATCGAGCAGTCGGCGGACTTCGGCGTTCCCGGCTGGCTCCCCGCGGCGGCGGGGCTGCTGCTGGGCGTAGGCTTTCTCTCCGCGCTGGACGCCGTTCTGCCCCATCTGCGGCGGGCAAAGGACATGGACTTGACCCGCCGCCAAAGCACGCTGCTGATGGCAGCCATTACCCTCCACAATGTACCGGAGGGCATGGCGGTGGGCCTCGCCTTCGCACTGGCGGCAGAGGGAGAGGGCATGGCCGGGGCTGCGGCGCTGGCGCTGGGCATCGGCATCCAGAATCTTCCGGAGGGCGCCGCCATCTCCCTTCCTCTGCGGCAGGAGGGCAGCTCCCGGGGCCGGGCTTTTCTGTTAGGGACCCTCTCCGGCAGCGTGGAGCCGATTTTCGGTATTCTGGTAGTGCTGGTAGCTGCTGGTGTCCGACCTCTGATGCCATGGCTCCTCAGCTTCGCCGCCGGAGCCATGCTGTATGTGGTGGTGGAGGAACTGGTGCCTCAGGCCCACTCCAAAGCCGGGACCTGCGGCTTTGTGGGGGGCTTTTTAATTATGATGATCTTAGACGTAGCGCTGGGATAGTGTGTCAAAACGTAAACTTACATTGTCTCCCGAAAAAAAGTCTGCTATAATCGGCCCAGCACACCAAACCCACGCAAAGGAGAACAAATATGGATACAAAATTCAGCGGCAGCGCAAATTACGTGGCGTCCCGCGACCTGATGGAGACCGTTAACATCGCCGTGGCTTTGCAGAAACCTCTGCTCATCAAGGGTGAGCCGGGCACCGGCAAGACCATGCTGGCCCAGGCTGTTGCGGACGCTCTTGGGAAAAAGCTCATTATCTGGAATGTAAAATCCACCACCAAAGCCCAGGACGGCCTGTATGTCTACGATGTGGTACAGCGGCTCTATGACAGCCAGTTTGGAAACGCCGGTGTGGATGACGTTAAAAAATACATCAAGCTGGGTAAACTGGGCGAAGCCTTCTCCGCCGACGAGCAGGTGGTCCTGCTGATTGACGAGATCGACAAGGCGGATCTGGAATTTCCCAACGACCTTCTCTGGGAGTTGGACCGGATGGAGTTCTACATCCCCGAGACGAAGGAGACCGTACAGGCCAGGCAGCGCCCCATCGTCATCATCACCTCCAACGCAGAGAAGGAACTGCCGGACGCTTTCCTCCGTCGGTGCGTGTTCCACTACATCGAGTTCCCGGAGCAGGCGCAGATGGAAGCCATCCTCCGGGTCCACTTCGGTGATTTGGAGGAAAAGCTGGTAAAGCAGTCCCTCGCCGCCTTCTACTGGCTGCGGGAGCTGCGGGGCATTGAGAAAAAGCCCTCCACCTCTGAGCTGGTGGACTGGATCCGGGCGCTGGTGGCCGGCGGCGTGGACCCGGCCCGCATTGAAAAGGAGATCCCCTTCGCCGGTGTCCTGCTGAAAAAAGACAAGGATCTTCAGACCCTGCGAAAGGTGAAGTAATCCATGTTCGCCGCGTTTTTTTACCTGCTGCGTCAGCGGGGGCTGCACGTCTCCCTGAACGAGTGGATGACGCTGCTGGAGGGCATGGAAAAGGGGCTGCACCATTCGACGCTCACCGGCTTTTATCACCTGTGCCGGGCCATCGTGGTGAAGAATGAAACGGAATTTGACCGCTTTGACCAGATCTTTCTGGAATTCTTCAAGGATGTCCCCTACACCGGGGAGCTGCCGGAGGACCTGCTGGACTGGTTGAACCACCCCAGCGAGGATCTGAAACGGACCATTGCCGACCTGCGCTCCGCCGGGTTTCCGGATGAAACGCTGGAGGAACTGCTGAAAATGCTGGAGGAACGTCTAAAAGAGCAGACGGAAGAGCACAACGGCGGCAACTACTGGGTTGGGACCCAGGGCCGCACCCCTTGGGGCAACAGTGGTTGGCATCCCAACGGCATCCGGATCGGCGGGCAGTCCATGCACCGCACCGCCATGATGGTAGCGGGGGAGCGGAAATTCCGGGACTTCCGGAAAGACAATAAGCTGGACACCCGCCAGTTTCAGATGGCCTTCCGCACACTGCGGCAGCTGTCTGCGCAGGAGCGGAGCGCCGAAAAGGAGCTGGATGTGGACGCCACGATCCACGATACCTGCGAGAGCGCGGGGCGGCTGGAGATCCGGTACAGGAACCCCCGGAAGAACACGGTGAAGGTCCTGCTGCTGATGGACTCCGGCGGCTCTATGGACTACTATTCCGGGCTGTGCAGCCAGCTGTTTCAGGCGGCCACCAAATCCAACCACTTCAAGGAGCTGCACACCTACTATTTCCATAACTGCATTTACGGCGACGTTTACAACGGCCCCCGCCTCTGGCAGGACGGCCAAACGCCTACGGAATGGCTTTTGCAGAATTTCGATGCCAGCTACAAGGTCATTCTCGTGGGCGATGCCGCCATGAACCCCTACGAGCTGCGGGAAAAGCAGTACGATTGGCGGAACCAGCGGTACGGCCCCTCCGGTCTGGAATGGCTGGAGCTGTTCAAAAAGCACTTCCCCTATCTCATCTGGCTGAACCCGGAGCCTCTGCCGGCATTTCAGGACTTCTGGACCCTGACCCACCTGCAGTTGGCCAAGATGTTCCCCATGTTCGACCTTTCCGCCGAGGGCTTGGAAGCTGGCATGAAGCGCCTGATGGTGAAGCGGTAGAGGAGACAAGCCCGCAGCATCGCGGGCAAACCAAACAGAAAGAGGTGGAGCATGGATTTTTCCAAGCTGCTGGGGCTGCGCCCCGGCGTCACCGCCGTCATCGGCAGCGGCGGTAAAACCAGTTTACTGCGCCGTCTGGCGGAGGAATTACCGGGGACGGTCCTCCTCTGTACCACCACCCATATCCGCCCCTTTGAGGAATACCCCCTGCTGACGGCCCCTACGCCGGAGGACATCCGCAAGGCTCTGACCGCTTATCGGGTCCTCTGCCTGGGAACTCCCTGCGAAAATGGCAAGCTGACCGCTCCCTCCCTTTCCGTAGAAACACTGGCCACACTGTCGGACTATGTGCTGGTGGAGGCCGACGGTTCCCGGCAGCTGCCTTTGAAGGCCCATGAAGCCCACGAGCCGGTGATCCCCGCCGTCAGCCGTCAGGTGATCTGCGTGGTGGGGGCATCCGGTTTCGGGAAGCCCATCCGGGAGAGCGTCCACCGGCCAGAGCGGTTCTGCGCCCTGACCGGCGCCGCTACGTCAGACCCCGTCACGCCGGAACAGGCCGCAAAGGCCATTTTGGCGGAACAGCTGTGCGACGCCGTGTTCCTGAATCAGATCGACACGGAGGCCCAACGGTCTCTGGCGGACCGCTTTGCCGCGGCGCTGGGCGGCTCCGGTCTCCGGATCGCCGCCGGGAGTCTTCGGGCCGGGAGCGGCTGGCTTTACCCGGATATCTGAAAAATATGACAGGCCCACTGTCCCCACATTCTGCTGCGAAGCCGCATTTTCTTCGCAAAAGTGCAAACATTTCCACAGAATCATTGATTTTCGCAAACGTTTTCTCCTGTGAATTGCATAAAAATACCGTCAGGGGGTTCACAGTCAACTGGTTCCATGGTATAATTTGACACGTTCTTAACAATATTTCCGCTGCCTTTATCCGCCGCGGAATGATTCTGAACGGAGAAAAACGCCATGGAACACCATGAAAAAGCAGGATGCCTGTTTCCTAAAATCGGTATGCGCAACGTCAAGACCGCCCTTGCGGCAGCTCTGTGCGCGCTGGTCTACTACTTTCTGGACCGCAACCCTACCTTCGCCTGCATCGGCGCCATTTTCGGCATGGGCAGCAGCTTTATGCAAAGCCGTCTCCACGGCGGCAACCGCTTCTTCGGCACAATGGTAGGCGGTTTTATCGGCATGGGTCTGTTTGCCATCTACATGGAGCTATTCCCTGATGGCAGCAACGCCTGGGTCCTGATCCCACTGACCTTCGTCGGCGTGATCATTTTGATCCTGCTGTGCCAGCGTATCTGGGTGGGCGGCGTACAGCCCGGCGGCGTGGTGCTGTGCATCCTGCTGTTCAACACCCCCACGGACACTTATATCACCTACGCCATGAACCGTATTCTGGACACCGGCATCGGCGTGCTGGCGGCGATCTTTGTCAACGGGATGCTGCCCGGCGGCTTCACCTTCTCTTTCATGCACAAACTCTACCAGCGCCTGGGGATCCGGGACGATGTAGAGGATGAATTCATGGCCAAACCCGCCGTCTGAGCGATCAGAGGCCGCTCCTTCCAAACGGATCCATTCGCGCAAATGCAAATATGCAAGAAGCACCGCTCCCCTGCTGAGAAAACGTTCAGCAGGGGAGTTTTCTATCTACGCCCCAGGGTTTGACCCGTAAATTCCGTGTGAAACCCGAAAAAGAGGAAGTGTACTTCATGGAAGCCCACTTTCACCTGACATAGAATCTCGGTATCAGTCAGATATACGGAGGTTTTGACGAATGAACGGGTATAAAGAGTCACTTCGGCAGTACTTTTCTGTACAGGCGAAAGCACTTCGCAAGAAGCGGAAACTGACCCAAGAGGAAATGTCCGAGCAGTTACATATCACGGTTCGGGCCTATGGCGATTTAGAGCGCGGCTGCAGTTGTTGTTCTGCAATCGCTCTCTTATTCTTTTTACTGATGCTGGAGCCTGATGAACTGACGGCGTTTCTTGCGCAGATGAAAAAGCAGTTCCGGGAGCAGGATCAGCAGGAGGTCGCATAGGCCCCTTTTTTGCAGCATTTCTGTATCTGAAAATATGGGGGGGATTTAGAATATGACCAGTCGCAAGCGTGTGCTATTGGCCGACAGCAGCGAGGAATTTCGCTGGTTGATGTGGAGAAGTGCGGCAAATCATAATTTTTTCTCCCTTGCAACCGTTGGCAGTGGCCGCGATGTTTTATTATGTATGCAAAAACAGACTGCCGATCTGCTGCTGATGGACACGGCGCTGCCGGATGTCTGCGGTCTAACCGTGTTGGATGAGTTGCAGCGCCGGGGGACTGCCCCTCAGAGGGTCATCCTTCTCTCCAGCATCGTTTCTGAGCAAGTCACCGATCAGGCTTTTGCTCTGGGCGTCTCACATTTTATTCCAAAGCCGTTTCATACCGATCTGCTGTTTGATGCCATGTACGAACTGTTTCCCGGCTGTTCCTGCGGTCATTGGCCGCATAGTCCTCAGTAGGATACAGATGGTCCACGCCCTCAGAAAATAAAAAAACCCCAACGGGCACCGCAAACGCGATGACCCGCCGGGGGATCTCCGGAATCAGTTGTCGCCTCCGTCAAAGGGAGCCGCATGATCCGGACTTTTTACTTTTCAAAGACGGGGATCAATCCACCAGACCGGCGGTGATGATGGCCATGGAGTAGACCTCCAGAGCGTTGCAGCCGCGGGACAGGTCGTTGATAGGAGCATTCAGACCCTGCAGGATGGGGCCGTAAGCGTCGAAGTTACCCATGCGCTGGCAGATCTTGTAGCCGATGTTGCCGGCGTTGATGTCGGGGAAGATGAAGGTGTTGGCATGACCGCCCACGGAGCTGGTGATGTGCTTGGTCTTGGCCACCACGGGAGACACGGCGGCGTCGAACTGGAACTCGCCGTCCACGGGAACGTCGGGCATGGCAGCCTTGGCCTTCTCGCAGGCGTTGCGCATCTTGTCCACGTCCTCGCCCTTGCCGGAACCCAGAGTGGAGTAGCTCAGGAAGGCCACCTTGGGATCGATGCCGAAGACCTTGGCAGTACGAGCAGTCTCAACGGCGATCTCCACCAGTTCATCCTCGGTGGGCTTGATGTTGATGGCGCAGTCAGCCATAGCCAGGACCTCGTTCTCGCCGGTGGCGGAAGGACGGACCATAATGAAGCAGGAGGACACGATCTTGCTGCCCGGCTTGGTCTTGATGATCTGCAGAGCGGGACGGACGGTGTCAGCGGTGGAGTAGGTAGCGCCGCCCAGCAGAGCGTCGGCATAGCCCATCTTCACCAGCATGGTACCGAAGTAGTTGGCCTGAGACAGGGACTTGCGGCACTGCTCCTCGGTCATCTTGCCCTTGCGCAGCTCCACCATCAGGGCCACCATCTTGTCCATGTCAGCGAAGTTGGCGGGGTCCATGATCTCAGCGCCGCGGATGTTGAAGCCGGCCTCTTCGGCAGCCTTGGTGATCTCGTCGGCGTTGCCCACCAGAACGGGAGTCAGAAAAGTACCGGACAGCAGACGGGCAGAAGCCTCCAGGATGCGGGGATCGGTGCCCTCGGTGAAGACGATCTTACGGGGATGCGCCTTCAGCTTTTTGATCAGAAATTCAAACATGTTGATTCCTCCAGTTTTTAATTCAGGGAATGGGGTTTCAATTCCACTCTTTATTATACACGGTCCGCAGCCGGGGTCAATAAAAAAAGTGACGAATTGGGACGTGATTTTTTCCGATTTTTGCGTGTCAACTACGAAATTCGGCAAAAAAGCATCGTTAAAATACATAAAAATATGCCAAAAAGCCAGAAGTTGCTTGACGGGCGAATATAAAAGGGATAATATAAAGCGGTAACAATTTGTTACTTTTTATGGTTCACAAATTTTTAAAGGGCATCTGCCCGCGATACGATAGGAGCATTATGAGTCAAAACACCAAAAAGCCTTATGATCTGCCGGACTGGCCCGCAGAGGCGGAACAGACCCAGGAAGCGCCCAGACCCCGCAGAAAGCGGCGCGCTCCCGCTGAGCCCGAAGACCTCTGGGGCAAGCTCCGCTTCCGGGCCGGAAAGAAGGTCCGCTGGTTTGGCCGCCGCTGCCGCCGGGTTGTCCGGGAGGCTCAGGCCCATCGGTTCCCGGAGTCCAACCGGAAGCCTCTGCAATTCCTGCTGATGCTTTGGGGGCTGCTGCCCTCCGCTGCCAGCCGGCTGCGGGAGATCCTGCTGGGCCGCCGCAGAGAGCGGAACCTCCGCACCAGCAGATTCGCCGTCTGGTTTGAAAAGGAAAAGCGCCTCCACTCCCTGATGTTCCTGGGAGGAAGCTGTGCGCTGGCAGGCATCATCCTGTTCTGCTCCTTCTTCACCATCGGCACCACCGTCTCCTATGACGGGCAGGTGCTGGGGCGGCTAGCTTCCAAATCGGAAGCTGAAACCGTCCGGAAGGATCTGGAAAGCATCACCTCCCGGACACTGGGAGAGACCTACACCATCGACGATTCCCTGCTGCAATACGATTCCGGCTGGATGCTCCGTCAGGACATTGAGGATAAGGCCGTATACGAGGACCAGCTTTCCGATGAGATCGGTCTTGTGACCTCCGCCTACTGCCTGTACGTCAACGATGTACGCATCGGCGCCACCCCCTACGAGGGCGCGTTGGAGGAACTGCTGGACCAGCTGCAGAAGGCGGCCTCCGATGAAGATACCATTTCCTGTGAATTTGCAGAGGATGTTGAGATCCGGCAGGAGTACGTTCCCACCAGTGAGATCATGAATCTGGGCTATATTGCGGAACTGCTTTACAGCACCAAGACGGCCGAGGTCACTTACGAGGTGAAAAAGGGCGATACCTGGTCTCAGATCGCCGCCAAGAATGACATGACCTCCGCAGAGCTGCTGGCGCTGAACCCCGGCTACAACATCAATAAGCTCCAGATCGGCGAAGTGCTGACCCTGTCCGCCTCTGTCCCCTACCTGACCATGACTGTGGTAAAGCAGGAACGGTATCTGGATGATGTGTCCTACAACATTGAGTACACCGACAGCGCTGACCTCTATCAGGGCGACTATAAGGTGACCTCCAAGGGTGAATACGGCAAGGCGGACGTGATGGCTAAGGCTACCTATGTCAACGGTGAGGAAACGGAGCGGACCATTCTCTCCTCCGTGACTTTGAAAGAGCCTGTCACCGAATACCGGCTCCGGGGCACCAAGGTCCGGCCCACCTGGATGCCTACCGGCAGCTTCCGCTGGCCCACCAGCGGTCGGATCAGCTCCTACTTCGGCGGACGGAAATCCCCCGGCGGCATCGGTTCCACCAACCACAAGGGCATCGACATCGCCGTCCCCAGAGGGACACCCATCTACGCCGCCGATGGCGGCACCGTGACCTACTCCGGCTGGATGAGCGGCTACGGTTATCTGGTGCAGATTGACCACGGCAACGGCTACGTTACCCGGTACGGTCACAACTCCAGTCTCACCGTCAGCGTGGGGCAGCACGTTTACAAGGGCCAGCAGGTGGCCCGGGCCGGCTCCACCGGCAACTCCACCGGCAACCACTGCCACTTTGAGGTGCGGTACAACGGCGTGGCGAAAACCCCGTTGAACTACCTGCCGTAACAAACTGCATTCCAGAAAAGGGAGGACTTTTGTCCTCCCTTTTTCTTGTGTTCCGGGAGCTTTTATGCTATGATATTTTAGTTAAGTTATGTGCTTTTTCTCCCGGCTTCAAGTGGATAAACACATAAGTCCGGGACTCTGAAAGGAGTGCGAAGTATGAAGTCCCTGAAGGTTTTAATGCTCAACGGCAGTCCCCATGCCAACGGCAACACCGCCGTGGCCCTGCGGGAAATGGAAGCGGTTTTCAAAGAGAATGGCGTCGATGTGGAAACGGTGGTTCTGGGAAACCGGGACATCCGGGGCTGCGTGGCCTGCGGCTCCTGTGCCAAGACCGGCAAGTGCGTCTTTGACGATGGAGTAAACGAGTTGGCCCCCAAGCTTCAGGAGGCCGACGGTCTGGTGATTGCCAGTCCGGTGTATTACGCCTCCGCCAACGCCACGCTGATTGCCTGTCTGGACCGGCTGTTTCACAGTACGTCCTTTGATAAGACCATGAAGGTTGGTGCCAGCGTAGCCTGCGCCCGGCGGGGCGGCTGCTCCGCCACCTTTGATGAGTTGAACAAGTATTTCACCATCTCCGGGATGCCTGTGGCCTCCAGCCAATACTGGAACAGTATTCACGGCCGGACGCCCGGTGAAGCGGAGCAGGACGGCGAGGGACTTCAGACCATGCGGACCCTGGCCCGAAACATGACATTCCTGATGCGCAGCATCGCGCTGGGCAAGGAGCAGTTCGGTCTCCCGGAAAAGGAAGATCGGATCGCCACTCATTTTATCAGATAACTTTAGGAGGATATACCATTTGAAGCGTGAAAATGTACTGGTGTCCGAGGACGCGCTGGCGCGTCAGCGGGAGTTTGAAGCAAAGATCAAGGAGATGTTCACCTCCCGGGAAGCCCATCCTGTGGCCTGCGTGGACACCTTCGGCTGTCAGCAGAACGTAGCGGACGGCCAGAAGCTGATGGGTATGCTGGCCGACAGTGGCTTTACCTTTACAGAGGACCCCAAGGAGGCGGATCTGGTGATCCTGAACACCTGCGCCGTCCGGGAGCACGCGGAACAGCGGGTCTTCGGCAATTTAGGCATCCTCACCCACACGAAAAAGGAAAACCCGGAGCAGGTGATCTGCCTGTGCGGCTGCACCTTCTGGGATCTCGCCTGTTGATGGAACAACTGGAATCACTCCGGATGTATATACCATACCGTTTACTTCTATCGCCTGTGAATATGGTCCAATTGCTGCAGGAGCTTTGTCTGTACTGATTGCTTTCTTCATGCTCATGCCCTCCTAACAAATGTATGCTCTTTGCTGATAAAGATGTTTCTATCTTTTTTTCATTTCCTATTATAAATTCAGTTTTCAAACGACGCAAGCAAATTTTTCGTGAAAAAATCGCGGGAAAATATGGCATAATGTTTAATGCCTATCTTTAAATTGTTTGATTCTCAAAGAATTATTGTGCGTTTTTACCGTTTTATGATGCGATTTTCTGTGATTTCGATACGTCCCTGTTTCAACAGTCTTCCAACAGCACGTTTAAATGCATTCTTACTGAGTCCGAATTCTCTTTTGATAATCTCCGGTGAAACTTTATCGTTAAACGGAAGTACGCCTTCAAATTCTTCAATCACCTTCATCACGGCTTCTGCATCTTTTTCCATCTGCTGCGGAATCTTTTCTTTATCCGAAAGATCCAGTTTGCCATCTTCCTGCACTCTCGTCACACGAAGATTTAAAATATCGCCCACGCGGTATTTGCCTTGTGCTTCTTTTGCCGGGATCAGACCGGAATAACAGTCATCCACTGCCACAAAAACACCGAAGTTCTCGCTGATCTCATAAATACGACCGCTTACTTTATCGTCTCTCTGATATGGAGAATCTTTTCTCAGATATTCATACACTTTCATCGTGGCACAGAGTCGGCTGCTCTTATCAATGTAAAGTGCCGCCAGACACTTTTCCCCCGGCTGCACACGCTTTGTCTGCTCTTTATATGGAAGAAACAGATCCTTTTCCAGTCCCCAGTCCAGAAATGCACCGATTTTTCCTGTATCAGCGACGCGAAGCACGGCTGTTTCTCCCAGACGGACTTTCGGCGTACGTGTCGTTGCAATCAGCCGATCCTGCGAATCTTTATATAAAAATACTTCTAATATATCTCCTGCCTTGATGCCTTCCGGAACTTCTTTCTTTGGAAGCAGTACTTTTTCAGTCGCATTTTCCTCTTCTCCGAGATAAATTCCAAATCCTACTTCTTTTACTACATAAAGTTCCTGGCTTTCTCCTAAATGA
>OOIF01001887.1_pt1 | contig 15816 bp, 15 predicted proteins | sample 1691961 | NCBI WGS metagenome assembly OOIF01 (sample SAMN06348146, study PRJEB24527) | human gut metagenome | biome: human gut; feature: ankylosing spondylitis patient; material: feces | host: Homo sapiens | place: China | collected 2015-10 | reverse complement strand
AAAAGAAAAATATCTATTTTTTGTCTTTTAGGTATTGACTATAACTAGCTGGTCTTAATGTATTTAACTCCGACTTCTCCTTCATATAAACAGACCGAAAAGTTTGCGCTGCTTTTTTTGCTTCTGCATTCATTTCAGATTCTACGGTTTCTTTCTTTTCTTCTTTTTCCATAATTCGATTTTGTCCGCACCCTGTAAAAACAATAAGAACTATCAATATCATCGCAAATATCTTACATATGTAATAATTTCCCATAAAAATTTTTTTATTCTTCAAAATACTCATCCAATACTGTTGCATCTTTTTTAACAACATAACCACTTCCACCGATTCCTTTCACATTCTCAACCATACTGATAAGAAGAATTGGTTTGTCCACGCTTTTATCTGCCGTAAACACCGAAAACCACCCGATTTCTTTGCCAGAAGTATCTTCTTTCGTTGCCTTCAACTCGGCTGTCCCTGTTTTTCCAGCCAGCAAAATATCGTCACGATGTGCAGCATATCCGGTTCCTTCCGGATCATTTACAACACCTTCCACCCCTTGCATAATTTCTTCTACATTTTCTTTGCTAAACGCATTTTCTATCCATGTTTCACCAGATGCTTCTTCTTTGTATTTCAAATACGGTTTTATCATATTCCCTTCATTTAAAAATGAAGTATAAATACTTGCCAGATGTAATGGATTTACAAGAATCTGCCCTTGCCCATAACCACTATCTGCCAATTGTATTTCTGTTTCTATTTTATCTGTATTGGAATATGTTGATTCCTGCATCGCAATCTCAAACGGCATATCCTGATTAAATCCTATTTCATTTAAAGTATTCATAAAATTCTCACTACCAATTTTAAGAGCTGCCTTTGCAAAATAAATATTATCAGAATAGATAATTGCATTTTTCATAATAACCGGTTCATATTCATGAAGTGTTGTCACTTGATAAGATCCCCAAGACGAATCTTTCTGCCATTCCAGACCTTCATTTCCAAAATCCTCTTTTGGATCTATGGTTCCCGTTTTCAACCCAATTCCTGCTACAACTGGCTTAAATGTTGAACCAGGACACCATACTTGACGGAAACGATTATATAAAGGTTTCTTTTCATCTTCATTTAATGATGTCCATTTTTCTGATGATAATCCTCGTATAAATTCATTATTGTCATAAGATGGAGTACTGACCAAAGCCAATACTTCTCCCGTATAAGGATTCATTGCGACAGAACACCCCGGATCTTCTTTAAACTGCTCGTATAATGATTTTTGCAAATCGGAATCTATCGTTAATCTTATATCCATACCATCTTCTTTAAAAATACTTGCAAGAACCTCTTTTACTTCCCCATCACTATCCAAAATCTTTATATCACAACCATCTTTTCCTTTTAATTGCTTTTCGTATAACTTTTCCACCCCAGATCTTCCGATTACACTTTCAGCTGAATATCCTTCCCCTGGATGATTTTCCAAATCTTCTGCTGTTACAGACTGTACATAACCAATTAAATGAGCTGCTGCTTCCCCTAACTCATAGGTTCTAACTTCCACATCTGATAGCATAACCCCTGGAATTTCCAAAAGTTTATTCTGACAATCCTGCTCCTCAAGTGTCTTTTCTTCTGGCTGTATTTTCATTAAATCTATTTCTTCTACTTTCGGAATAGTTTCAATTGGTACAAAAGAATCTTCTTTTACCCACTTTGCTGTGAGTTTGTTATTTATTGTTTCTACATCTATCTCTAATAACTCCGCTATTTTTTCAATAGATACATTCCTGTCTTCCAGCTTTCCCGGTATAATGCCAACTGATGTTGCTACTCCTTTTCCTGCAAGCATTTTACCATCTCGGTCTAATATTTCTCCTCTCTCCGCTTTTGATGTAGTAACACTTATTTTATCATCACTCTCTAAATCTGGAAAAATCAAACTATCCTGCCATACTAATTTATATCCCTGTTTCGTCTTCTTCAGTTCCGCCATATTGTCAAATTGTATTGTTCCGGCAATTGTATTACATGATGTTTCATACGAAAGCGTAACTGTATCTGCTTTTTTCATCTTCTTTTCATAGATATTCCTTTCTTCTAATCTTTTTGCTTCTTAAATCTTACGCTTGTAATATTTAAAAGTCAAGTCTATTTTCAGGAATTGTATACTCCATATTCACCATCTTTATGTGCGATATATCCTATTTTATTACCATCCTCTATATCTTCTCCATTTTTGTTACCCTGTCATTTTAAAGAACATCCTTACTTACACTGTTACATATTTTTCCGCTTCTTCTTTGCACTTCAACGTATTTCCATGCCCAATTACATATTCCGGGAGTTGGTGCTTCTGCCCTCACCGGTGGCGGTTTATTCACACCCATTTTAATGCTGATCAATGCATTTGCCATGCTTGCCGGTGCGGGAGGTGCTCCGCGTGCCGCGATTTCCATGGGGAAAAAGGATAACAGGACTGCAGAAAAGATCCTTGGGAACTGCTTTTCTCTTCTTATTATCATGGCAGTTATACTGACCTTTATTTTCTTTATTTTTGCCCCACAGATGCTGACCCTTTTCGGTGCAAGTGGTAAGACACTTCCTTATGCCGTTGCCTATTCCCGCATCTACATCCTTGGAAGTATTTTTGTACTGATCGTTATGGGAATGAACCCGTTCATTACAACACAGGGATTTGCAAAGATCAGTATGCTCACCACCGTTATTGGTGCAGTGATCAATATTATCCTTGATCCAATCTTCATTTTTGTACTGGATCTCGGTGTAAGAGGTGCGGCACTTGCCACCGTTTTAAGTCAGGCTGTCGGAGCTGTATGGATCCTCCGTTTCCTGACCTGAAAGAAAACCATTCTCCATCTCCGGAAAGAAAATTTCCGGTTACGCAGAGACATTATCCTGCCCTGCCTGGCACTTGGTATTTCCACTTTCGTCATGCTCTCCACGGAAAGTATCCTCTCCATCAGTTTCACCTCCAGCCTTTCAAGGTACGGTGGCGACCTGGCAGTTGGAGCAATGACCATCATTACCAGTGTCAGCCAGCTTGTTACAATGCCTGTGCAGGGGATCTGCCAGGGAGGTCAGCTGATCACAAGTTACAACTTCGGTACCAATAATAAAAAGCGGGTAAAAGAAGCCTTTTTACCAAGTTTAAAGCCTGCGTCTTTTTTACGACCCTGTGCTGGGCTGTTCTGCTTCTTGCATGCCTGCGAAAACTGATCCTACTGATCCCTCTCATCTTTATCCTGCCGCTCTTTTTATCTAATAAGGTATTTGCAGTTTTCCTTGCAGAACCAGTCAGTGATATCCTGGCGGCTGCCATTACAACCATAACCTTCTTAAGCCGCTTTAATGGAATATTGAACCCGAAAGACCTCTCCTCACCGGATATCCGGTAAAGAGAGGCCTCTCTTTTTCATTGATCTTCCATAATTTTTCTTTCAGAATTTTCCCTTTTTCTGTGATTTTTCCTTCTTCCAGGATCTTTCCTGAATCCTCCGGTAACAGATCACCGGTTTCTCCGGTAGCCCTGCTCATCCTGATATTCAGGATGTTCCATTGCACAGGGATTCTGATCACCACAGATTGTATAATCGCACCGGCATCCATTAGAACAGGTAGTTTTACGGATCAATTTAGCATGAATCAGTTCCATCCCCGTAAAATCCGGGTTGCACATTGCCGGCATAACTTCCAGCAGATCATACTTTTTTGCAAATTTGTATAGGCGTGGTTCTATCTGTTTTTATATGTGTTCCACTGTCCTAAGTACACAGACTGTACTGAACGGTGTTATCAATTTGTTATCAAATATCTGTTATCAATCAAAGATTCTCGTAATATCCTGATACCGGTTGATTACACGATAAATTTCTACATACTCATTATCTACTTTGTAGATAATCACATAATCTTCCCATATCGCATACTTATAGTCTGTCCAAAAGCTGACTCGTTTTGAAAGATCCGAACCCATTCCAGGAAACATCTGAAGATTTTCGAATTTGCCATAAATCTCCTTTATGGTCTTTGCCGCATTCTCCTCGTTATCTTCAGCAATGTAATCCCGAATGCTTTTTAAATCCTTTGCAACAATCGGGTTAATCCTCAATTTTAACATCCTATTCCCCCACGAGTGCTTTCAATTCATCCAAATCAAGCCATCCTTCGCCGTCTTTCACTGCTTCTTCTGCTTCTTGCAGCTTCATCAAGAGCTTCTTTTCTGCCCGATCACGTTCATAATCCTCAAAGTCCATAACTACAAAACGACCTCTGCCATTCTTTGTAAGATACACTGGCTCGCCTTTATGACAATTTTTTAGGACTTCATTATAATTTCTTAAATCTGATACCGGTAATATATTTGGCATAAAATCAACTTCCTTTCCTACTACAATATAGCTTCTTTACTTATATATTATACGCAGGAAAGCTGTAAAATTCAACGCAAAGTTTTACAGCTTTTTAATTTAAAATCATTTTTTCATTTTCTTCCATATTCTCTATTACTTCTGTTCTCTGCAGATTTGCTGGAAGTCGAACAGTATAATGAAAATGTTGTCTTTCAGGGAATCATCGACTGTGCCAAAGCCGCTTTGGAACATGATATTCCGGTGGTTCTCGGAAACGATGTCGGCTGTCCCTGGATCATCCAATGCCCAAAAAAAGAAAAGCAGTCGAAAAAGAACTCGACCGCTTTCTCTGATCTTTCAGAACTATCATTTTTCTTCAGCTATCTGCCTATTTTGAGCAGGTGGCTTTTTCATTTTTCCCACCATAATCAAATTTTCCGTCATTTTTTTCTTCCAGTGCTTTGATCATATGATACGTATACTCATTATACGGAACTGCAATCCCCAGTTCCTTTCCCATACGCATCAATGCTCCTGAGAACATATCGATCTCAGTATGTCTTCCCGCATCTAAATCCTGCAAGGTAGAATATCTCGCAGTTGGCGGAACTTCACTTCCACGACTGGATGAATCATCCGCTGCCTTCAGATCGATCCCCTTTGCCTTCGCCACGGCTTCTAATTCTCTGCGGAGTCCATTACTGATCTCCTTCATGTGGATACTGTCTCTGTAGCATCCCACACCTGCACCAAGGATTGCCTGTGGAAGGTTATTACATACGTTCAGACGGAACTTGCTCCATATTTCTGCCTGAATCTGTTCTGTGGAACGATAATGGATTCCCGTATCTTTCAATAATTCTTCGATCGCCTGCACCCGTTCGCTCTGATACGGTGCTTCACCCTCGCCGAAAATGATACCAATCGTTGTCTCAGGATCAAAATGATATCCATCCTCTTCCTGATGGGATGCCACCTTGATCAGGGAAGGCAATACCGGTGCAGCCCCGATCTCTGCAGCGATCAGTTCTTCACTGTCCACTCCGTTCATCAGACTCATTACCGTCGTATTTTCTCCCACTGCCGTACGGATGCTGCCCATTGCTTCCGGTAAAGCACCATACTTCAGACATACAACCAGCAGATCCACCCCCTGTGCCTCCTGCGGTGTCCATACTTCGGGATTATACGTGACTCCATTAATCCTGCATCCCTTTTTCAGACGTTCTGCCCTTTCACCTTCTGCGATCACACCCAGCCGGATCTCTTTTTTCTGGGAGAGTCCCCAGATCACATAGGAGCCGACTGCTCCTGCTCCGAGAACTGCTACTTTTTCTATCTTCATTTTAGTATCTCCTTTCAAACGTGATCTGATCCAGTGCTTTTACTGATGTTCCCGGAAATGTTCTAACACCGACTCTCCTCTGCGATCTCTCTTGCCACAAAAACTCCACTTGCAGATGCATGAGACAGAGAATGGGTCACTCCACTTCCGTCTCCGATCACATACAACCCCTTATGCAGCGTCTCAAGATGTTCATCCAACTGTACTTCCATATTGTAGAATTTCACTTCCACTCCGTAAAGCAGTGTATCATCATTTGCAGTTCCCGGTGCGATCTTGTCCAGTGCATAGATCATCTCAATAATTCCGTCAAGGATACGCTTTGGAAGAACGAGACTTAAATCTCCCGGCTCTGCAGACAGGGTCGGTGTCATAAAGTTCTCGGCGATCCGCTCCGGTGTACTTCTTCTTCCACGGATCAGATCTCCGAAACGCTGTACCAGGACTCCTCCCCCAAGCATATTGGAAAGCCGTGCAATACTTTCACCGTATCCGTTGCTGTCCTTAAACGGTTCTGAGAAATGCTTTTCTACAAGCAATGCAAAGTTTGTATTTTCCGTCTGCTTTGCAGGATCTTCATAACTATGTCCATTAACCGTTACAATTCCGTTTGTATTTTCATTTACTACGATTCCATTCGGATTCATACAGAAAGTTCTGACTTTATCTTCAAATTTTTCCGTACGGTATACGATCTTACTCTCATAAAGCTCATCGGTAAGATGGGAGAAGATCACGGCAGGAAGTTCTACACGCACTCCGATATCCACACGGTTGGATTTCGTCGGGATCTTCAGATCCTTACATACCTGCTCCATCCATTTACTTCCGCTTCTTCCCACGGAAACAATACATTTCTCACATTCATCTTCTCCGTCCTTAGTAACCACACAGTATCCGTCTTCTTTCATCTCAAGACGGTCTACATGACAGTTAAACCGGAACTCCACTTTTTCTTTTAATTTTGCATACAGATTTTCAAGTACCACATAATTGATATCTGTTCCAAGATGACGTACAGATGCATCCAGAAGATTCAGCTTATTCTGCATACACAGCTTTTTAATGTGTGTACCGGAAGTGGAGTACATTTTTGTTCCTGCCCCGCCAAATTCTACATTGATATCATCTACATATTCCATCAGTCTGATGGCTTCTTCTTTTCCGATATACTCATAAAGTGTACCACCGAAGCTGTTCGTAATATTATATTTTCCGTCAGAGAACGCTCCTGCTCCGCCAAATCCGCTCATGATCGCACAGGTCTTACAGTTGATACAGCTTTTCACCTTTTTGCCATCAATCGGACATTTTCTTTTTTCCAGCGGATTTCCCGCTTCAAAAACTGCCACTTTCAGTTCAGGGGCTTTCTGCATCAGCTCATACGCTGCAAAAATTCCTCCCGGTCCTGCTCCGATAATAATTACGTCATATTTACTCATTCTCACAATCCTCTTTCTTTTTTCTTTCTCTTCTATTCTTATTTATTTTCCTGTACTTTCCGTTCCTTTTTTCTGCTCTTCAGTCAATTCTTCCTTTTTTGTCTGCTGTTCTGCTTTCACAAGCTGCTCTTTCTCTGTCTCTTGTTCTGCTTTCACAAGCTGCTCTTTTTCTGTCTGCTGCTCCTGCCGCAATCCCAGGATTCCCCTGGTCAGAATCTTTACATCATCAAAAATATAATCAAATGCTCCTGCCTGGCACATATTAATGATTACCATTCCGACCGGCACTGCAAGGATCATCCAGATCACTCCGCCAACCCGGTATCCGATATATAAAAGTAATAATGTAACCAGTGGATTCAGTCCCACACTGTCACCGACCAGCTTGGGCTGGATCAACTGCCGTACTGCCTGCGTTACCACATAAATGATCAGCAATGCTGCCGCCACCTTATATTCTCCCATAAAAACTTCGTACACCGCCCATGGGATCATAGCGGTTCCCGTTCCAAAAAATGGAAGGAAATCAAGAAATGCAATCAGAAAAGCGATCAGGACAAAATAATGGATTTTTAAAAACCCAAGTCCTGCCAGCAGAATCAGGAACACAATCCCCATGATCTTAAATTGGGCTTTAAAATAACCTCCCACTGCATATTTCAGATTGTCCATCACCATAGCCATTCTTTTTGTCACAGCCTCTGGTGCGATCCCTTTCATCCAGTGAATGACATCTTCTCTCTGCACAATGAAAAAATAAGCCGACATGATCATCACAATAAACGATACCAGCATATAAGGAACCTTTTTCGCTGCATTTCCTGCTGCCGTAACTGTCGGTTCACTGACCTTACTCATCAGATTGCCCATATAATCGTCCAGATTTTCAACCAGTGATGTCCATCCGTTCTGAATCCCTTCCGGGAGACGCACAAAGACGCCCGACAGTGTCTGACCGATTTTTTCCAACCCTGTTTCTGTCTGCTCATACAGATCCGGGAAATCCCGGATCAGCCCCGTCACTTCCGTCACCAGACGGCTGACCGCAAAATAGCTGACCAGAATGATTGCCGCCAGTACCAGGATCACGATCAGTGCCGACCCCAGCTTTTTGACAATCTTCATTCTCTTCTCCAACCAGTTTACAAGTGGTGTCGCAATACTGGCAACGATCCATCCGATCACGAACGGCATCAGAAATCCGATCAGTCTGATCCCGATTACAATAAACGCTGCCGTGGCAAGGATACTGAATAAAAGGCTGACTGCGACCTGCCAGTATGGGCGTCTGTTTTCCATGCTTATGCCTCCTCAGATTGATTCAGATATTCTGTCTCGATCAGATCCCATATCTCATCCCTTCCCTGCTTTGTCTGGGAAGAAAATGGAATCACTTTTGTTCCCGGAACAAGTTCCAGTCCTTCTTTTAGGATCTTGATACATTTCTGTACCTGGCTTCTTTTGATCTTGTCTAATTTTGTGGCAATGATGATCGGCTGATATCCCTGCTCTACGATCCAATGATACATCATCTTATCATTTGCAGACGGTGCATGACGGATATCGATCAGAAGGAAAACCGCCCGAAGCTGACCGGATGTATGCAGATAACGTTCGATCAGCTTTCCCCACTGAGCTTTTTCCTGCTCGGATACTTTCGCATAACCATATCCGGGAAGATCTACCAGATACATTTCATCATTAATATTATAAAAGTTGATCGTCTGCGTTTTTCCCGGTGTTGCCGAAATCCTTGCATAGGATTTCCGGTTCATCAGTGCATTGATCAATGAAGATTTACCAACATTTGACTTCCCTGCAAATGCGATCTCCGGCTTGTCATTTTCCGGCAGAACACTTGTAATTCCACAGACAGTTTCCAAATTAATATTTTTAATTACCATAAGATCCTCCTTTATCTTACAAGTGCCGTTTTCAGCACCTCATTCATGCTCTCTACCGGAATGATCTCCAGTCCTTTCGTAATCTCCACTGACAGTTCTTCTACATCTGCCAGATTTTCTTTCGGCACAAGTACCGTATGTATTCCTGCATTTTTCGCAGCAAGCAGTTTTTCTTTCAGGCCTCCGATCGGAAGAACCCTTCCGCGAAGTGTGATCTCACCTGTCATTGCAAGATCTGCACGTACTTTCTTTCCTGTCACTGCGGAGAGGATGGCTGTTGCCATTGTAATTCCTGCTGACGGTCCGTCTTTCGGTACCGCTCCTTCAGGAATATGCACATGAATATCATGCTTTTCAAAGAAATCTTCCTGAATCGCATACTTTTTACTTACAGAACGGATATAACTGATTCCCGTTCTTGCCGATTCTTTCATGACATCTCCCAGCTTTCCGGTCAGCATGATCTCACCTTTTCCCGGCATAACATTGACTTCAATCTGCAAGGTATCGCCTCCTACACTTGTCCATGCAAGTCCACGCACAATTCCGACCTCCGGTGCTGCATTTGCCATCTGATACGTATACTTTTCTTTTCCAAGAAATCTGGACAGATTCCGGTCTGTTACTGCGATCTTCTCTTTTTCTGTCATCAGCAGCTCTTTTGCCGCTTTCCTGCAGACAGCACCGATCTTACGTTCCAGTTGTCTGACTCCTGCCTCTTTCGTATAATTATGTGCCATTTTCCAGATTGCTTTTTTACTGAAAGATAGCTGCTGTTCTGTCAGTCCTGTCTTTTCCAATTGCTTCGGAACCAGATGTTCCTGGGCAATATGCAGCTTTTCATTTTCTGTATAACTACTGATTTCAATGATCTCCATGCGGTCCAGCAGCGGACGCGGGATTGTCTGAAGACTGTTGGCAGTCGTAATGAACATTACTTCGGAAAGATCCAGCGGTACTTCCAGATAATGATCCCTGAACCGGCTGTTCTGTTCTGAATCCAGAACTTCCAGCAAAGCAGAAAATGTATCTCCCTTGTAGTCTGTGCTTACTTTGTCAATTTCATCCAGAAGAAGTACCGGATTTTTGACTCCCGCACTGCGGATTCCGTTTGCAATCCTTCCCGGCATTGCACCCACATACGTCTTTCTATGCCCACGGATCTCCGCTTCATCCCGGACTCCTCCCAGGGAAATCCTCACATAAGGCCGATTCGTTGCCCTTGCCAGCGACCTTGCAATGGAAGTCTTACCTGTTCCCGGGGGACCTACCAGGCAGAGGATCGGACTTTCTTCTCTCCGGGTCAGCGTTCTGACTGCCAGTGACTCCAGAATCCTCTCTTTCACGGTCTCCATTCCGTAATGATCTTCATCCAACACTTTCCGGGCATACTGAATGTCATTATTTTCTTCGGAACGCTTTTCCCACGGCATTTCAAGAAGTGTCTCAATATAGGTACGGATCACTCCATTTTCAGCCTGTGATCCGATCGTATTTTTGAATCTGCTGATCTCACGTTTCAGCTTTTCCTTTACCTCTTCCGGTGCTTCAAGCTTTGCTGCCGCCTCTTCAAACTCTTCTGCATCAGAAATACCTGAATCCTCCCCCAGCTCCTGTCGGATAACTTTGAGTTCTTCCCGCAGGATATATTCTCTCTGATGCCGGTCCACCAGTTCTTTGACCTTTTTCTGAATCTCTTTTTTAACATCTATGATCTGAATTTCATCTGTCAGTTCCGAGCAAAGTTTCTCATATCTTTTTTTAATATCCAGTTCTTCCAGAAGTTTCTGCTGTTCCGTATATGAAAATGGTACACTGCAGGCAATCTCATTGGTCAGCTTCTTCAGATCTTCGATCGAAATCAGTTCTTTCACTGCCTCCTTGGACATTTTTCCACTTTTGTCCGCATATTCCGTAAGAACCTCTCTCAGGTTTCGTGCCATCGCTTCCTTTTGTATCTCATCCTCTATGCCAAAATCTGTCTCTTCCAAAAGTTCAACTTCCGCTTTGAGATACGGTTCTTTTTCACTGATCCCGGTCAATCTTCCTCTCTGTTCTCCTGAGACAAGAACCCGCACAATTTTCTTCGGCAATTTAATGACCTGCCGGACTGTGGCAACTGTTCCGATACTGTATACATCTTCCTGTCCCGGATCTTCTGTCTCTATGGATTTCTGGGCAACCAGAAAAATCTTCTGATCTTCCATCATTGCCTGCTGTACCGCAGTGATCGAGCGTTCTCTGCTCACATCAAAATGTACGACCATCTCCGGCATGATCGTCAGTCCTCTCAGAGCGACCATCGGAAGGCTTTTCATTACGCTGTCCATTTCTTTTCCTCCGTTCTTATTTTTATGTCCTTCTATTTGAATCTATTCTTCTCCTCTTACAGACTACCATGCGTAAAAAAAGCGGGTGGATGGGATTCGCCATCACGCCCGCCTTTTTTATGCACTCTCTGATGTCAGGAACGACTTTCTTTCTTCGCCGTCACGCGTATATCTTGGCGGTTCTGTTCCGAGAACTGCTTCTTTCGTGATCCGGCATTCTTTAATTGTCTCATCAGATGGGACTGTAAACATCGTATCCATCATGATATTTTCCATGATTGCACGAAGACCACGGGCTCCTGTCTTACGCTTCAGAGTCGTATCGGCAATCTCCAGCAGTGCATCCTTATCAAACTCAAGCTTCACTCCGTCCAGCTCAAGCAGCTTCTGATACTGCTTTACGATCGCACTCTTTGGTTCTGTCAGAATACGGATCAGTGCATCCCGATCCAGAAGATCCAGTGACACTGTCACAGGAAGTCGTCCCACCAGTTCCGGGATCAGACCAAATTTCACAAGATCCTGAGGAAGTGCCTCCTGAAGCAGCACATCCATATCGTATTCATGCTTTGTTGCAATCTCTGCATTAAATCCGATCGACTTTCTGTCGATCCGGGTCTCTATAATCTTATCAATTCCTTCAAAAGCTCCACCACAGATAAATAAGATATTCGTCGTATCAATCTGAATCAGTTCCTGATGCGGATGCTTTCTTCCTCCCTGCGGCGGAACACTTGCAACAGTTCCCTCAATAATCTTTAAGAGCGCCTGCTGTACACCCTCGCCGGATACGTCTCTGGTAATAGACGGATTCTCAGACTTTCTTGTAATCTTATCAATCTCATCAATATAGATAATTCCATATTCTGCACGTTCAATATCTCCGTCTGCCGCCTGAATAATCTTAAGAAGAATATTTTCCACATCTTCTCCTACATATCCTGCCTCTGTGAGTGCTGTTGCATCTGCGATCGCGAATGGCACATTTAAAATCTTAGCCAGTGTCTGAGCAAGCAACGTCTTTCCACAGCCTGTCGGTCCAAGCATCAAAATATTACTTTTCTGTAACTCAACTCCAAGATCCTTTTCCGCCATAATTCGTTTATAGTGATTGTACACTGCCACTGACAACACTTTTTTTGCCTCGTCCTGTCCGATTACATACTCATCTAAAAAGGCTTTGATCTCCTCTGGTTTTAAAAGATTGATATCCTGAAAATCAGATGGATTCTCATATGCAAGTTCTTCTTCAATAATTTCGGCACATACGTCCACACACTCATCACAAATGTAGGCTCCATTAGGTCCTGCAATCATTTTGCGTACCTGCGCCTGCGTCTTATTGCAAAATGAACATCTTACAATTTCTTCTCCTATCTTTCCTGCCATACTCTCACCTCGTCTCTCCACTTTCATACGATGGAAAGGGGGTGCCCAAATTAAGCATCCCCTTTTCCAGTTACATTAATGGCTGGCAATCACTTCGTCTACCAGTCCGTATTCTTTTGCTTCTTGTGCTGACATAAAGTTATCACGTTCTGTGTCTGCCTGAATCTTCTCAAGACTCTGTCCTGTATTTTCTGCCAAAATCGTGTTCAACTTCTGTCTTGTCTTTAAAATATGTTCTGCTGCAATCTGAATCTCTGTCGCTTGTCCCTGTGCTCCGCCTAATGGCTGGTGAATCATAATCTCTGCATTCGGAAGGGCATATCTTTTCCCTTTCTTTCCGCCTGACAATAAGAATGATCCCATACTTGCAGCCATACCAATACAAATTGTGGATACGTCACATTTGATATACTGCATTGTATCATAAATAGCCAAACCTGCTGATACGGAACCGCCTGGGCTGTTGATATAAAGATGAATATCTTTCTCCGGATCTTCACCTTCTAAAAATAGCAGCTGGGCAATAATTACACTTGCTGATGCATCAGTTACCTCTTCCCCCAAAAAGATAATTCTTTCCTTCAGTAATCTTGAATAAATGTCATATGAACGCTCGCCGCGGCTTGTCTGCTCAATGACATAAGGTATTACGCTCATGTATATGCCTCCTTAAAAATATAATGTTTTTATTCTTCTACAGCATTATCTACTAAGAATGTCACAGCATCTTGAACAGCTAAATCCATCTTCATCTGTTCTTTTTCATTTTCTCCCATGAATTCTTTTAATTTTTCTACTTCCATCTTGTAAGCTTCTGCCATCTTCGCTAATTCTTCATCGATTCTTTCATCTGTAATCTCGATATTTTCAGCTTTTGCAATTGCTTCAAGTACAAGTCTTGTCTCAATACGTTTTACAGCCTGTGGTCTTAATTCTTCCATCATGCTCTCAGCTGTCATTCCTGTGAACTGGAAGTACTGTTCCATAGAAAGTCCCTGCTGCTGAATTCTCTGTGCGAAATCCTGAGCCATCTGATTTACCTGTGTATCGATCATTGCCTCTGGAATCTCCATTGTTGCGTTTGCAACAGCTTTTTCTACTGCCTGGTCTTCTTTCTTTCTATTACCGTCTGCAATCTTCTGTTCTTTGATTTTTGCTTTGATATCTGCTTTGTAAGCATCTAATGTATCAAATTCAGATACTTCTGCTGCAAATTCATCATCTAATTCAGGAAGTTCTTTTGCTTTGATCTCATGTACTGTACATTTGAACACTGCAGCTTTTCCTGCTAAATCTTCTGAATGATATTCTTCTGGGAATGTCACATTCACTTCTACTTCTTTTTCTGCTTCAGCGCCGATTAATTGTTCTTCAAATCCCGGAATGAAAGATCCTGAACCGATTGTCAATGGATAGTTCTCACCTTTTCCACCTTCAAATGCAACACCGTCAACAAATCCTTCGAAGTCTAATACTACTTCATCTCCGTCCTGTACTGCACGGTCTTCCACTACAACTGTTCTTGCATTCTTCTTCTGTTCTTCTTCTAATTTCGCGTCGATCTCTTTTGCTGTTACTCTGTTAGAAACTTTATCTACAGAAAGTCCTTTGTATTCTCCTAAAGTTACTTCTGGTTTTACAGCAACTTCTGCTGTGAAGATAAATGGTTTTCCTTTTTCTAACTGTACTACTTCTACTTTTGGCTGTGAAACGATATCTAATTCACATTCGTCATATGCTTTTCCGTATGCTGTTGGAATTAACGCATTCGCTGCATCTTCATAAAAGATTCCTACACCGTACATTTTTTCGATCATCTGACGTGGTACTTTCCCTTTACGGAATCCAGGCACGCTGATTTTATTTCTCTGTTTTAAGTACGCACCCTGAATTGCTTTTTCTAATTCTTCAGCGGAAACTTCGATTGTAAGTTTCGCCATATTTTTTTCCATGTTTTCTACTTGTAAACTCATTACTATTTCCTCCTTATATATGTGAGAAGTCCCCAGACTTATCTACACTAACGCTCATTCCAAGATTATATCACAATACTTTCTAAATTACTAGCCTTGAATTTCATCTAAACGCAGTATTTTCGTAATAAATGAGGAAATCTCATCCTCCTTCATTGAAAACACATTTTTGTCATTGCTTTTGACTTTAAACACAATTGTCTCTGTCTCACCGTACTGCATATTTTGATATGCAGTTTCTAAAAGTTCATAAGAACGGTTCAGAAATTCGCTTTGCATCTGGGCATTAATCTCTTCTTTTGTCCCCTGATATTCCCCGTTCTCCGCCTTTTGTTTCAGATTTTCCGACTCTGTCTGAATTGATGTGATAAACTGTAAAAATACATCCGACGGCTGAAATTCCACACTGACATCATATTCCTTGCGGCTGATCTTCTCCGCTTCATTTACCTGATATTTCATAGCGCCGAAAATCTCTTTGCACAGATCTACAAACTTCTTCTCAAGTTCCGAATCTATCTCCACACCATTTGTGATGTAATCCGAAACAAAACTTTCAATGCCTTCATCATACTGTTTCAGCAATTCCTTCTTTGACGTATCCTCCAGAATCTCTTCCGCCTCGGTGACATCTCCCAAAAACCTCTGGTTCAGAATCGCGCGGACATATCCCTGTGCATCAAAATCTCTGAGCAGTCCTATGCATACAATTCCTACCAGTACAATGATCACTGCAATCGCAGCTACTGTCCCTTTTTTTGATTTCATAGTTCCTCCTATTTACATTGATAGATGACAGAGTCTTTGATCTCCTCCGCCTTTTCCTTGTTCAAAAGAAGCCCGATCAGCGCAAGTGAAAAATCAATCGCTGTCCCCAGACCTCTGCTTGTAATGATAAAATCAGACACAACAACAGAATCTTTCACTACCTCTGCTCCGAAAAGCTCCGCCTCTTTGCTCGGATAAGAAGTCGCCTTTCTTTCTTTTAAAAAGCCCATCTTTCCGAAAATACTCGGCGCCGCACAGATTGCCGCAATATATTTTTTCTCTTCATAGTATTTTTCCAAT
>OOIF01001884.1_pt1 | contig 15832 bp, 10 predicted proteins | sample 1691961 | NCBI WGS metagenome assembly OOIF01 (sample SAMN06348146, study PRJEB24527) | human gut metagenome | biome: human gut; feature: ankylosing spondylitis patient; material: feces | host: Homo sapiens | place: China | collected 2015-10 | reverse complement strand
GAATGTTTATTATTAGAATCTGAGATGGTAGAATATGTGAAATGGAGTGATAAGTGATGAAAATATACAAAGCAAAAGATTATGCTGATATGAGTAGAAAGGCAGCTAATATTATATCAGCACAGATTATTATGAAGCCGGAATGTGTACTTGGACTTGCGACTGGTTCAACGCCAGTTGGGTTATATAAGCAGTTAGTAGAATGGTATAAAAAAGGTGACTTGGATTTTTCAGCAGTTAAGACTGTTAATCTTGATGAGTATAAGGGACTCAGTCAGGACAATGATCAGAGTTATTATTATTTTATGCATAAGAATTTATTTGATAATGTGAATATATCAGTTGAGAATACTCATATTCCTAATGGAATGGAGCAGGATTCGGAAAAAGAATGTAACAGATATTCTGAACTGATTAAGTCTCTTGGAGGTATTGATTTACAACTTCTAGGAATAGGCCATAATGGACACATAGGATTTAATGAACCATCAGATTCATTTGAAAAACAGGTTCATTGTGTTGATTTAACAGAATCTACAATAGAAGCTAACAAGAGATTTTTTGAATCAGCAGAAGACGTTCCAAGACAGGCATACACAATGGGAATCAAGACAATAATGCAGGCAAAGAAGATTCTGGTTGTTGCAAGTGGGGAAGATAAAGCACAGATTGTGAAAGAAGCCTTTTTTGGACATATTACACCATATGTTCCTGCATCAGTTTTGCAGCTGCATAATGATGTAACACTGGTAGCAGATGAAGCAGCTCTTAGTAAGATTTACTAAAGCTTATTAACTTGGTGGATAGAAGGTTGAGAACATATGATTATAAAGAATGCTGATGTTTATACACAGGACAATGTATTTGTTAAGGGAGATGTCGTTGTAGATAACGGTACATTCACCAAAGTGCTGGATGTACATAATTATGTTGGCGATGAAGTTGTAGATGCTACAGGACTTAAGATGATTCCAGGACTTGTTGACATTCATTTTCATGGATGCAAAGGCGCAGATATGTGTGATGGAACTAAAGAGGCACTTGATATAATTTCGCGGTATGAGGCTTCTGTCGGGGTGACGAGTATATGTCCGGCAACCATGACGATAGCTAAGGAAGAACTCGTTGAAGTTATGAAGAATGCCGGAGAGTATTCATATAATGGCGGAGCCCATCTGGTAGGAATTAATATGGAGGGACCTTTTATAAGTCCACAAAAAAAGGGTGCACAGGCAGCAGAGAATATTATGCATTGTAATTATGAGTATTTTTGTGAACTCCAGAAAGCTGCACATGATTTAATAAAGATTGTTGATATTGCACCTGAAGAGCCGGGGGCGATGGATTTCATCGATAAAGTAAAAGATAAGGTTGTGGTGTCGATTGCTCATACAGCAGCAGATTATGATACTGCGATGGAGGCAATTCAACATGGTGTAACTCATGCAACACATTTATACAATGCAATGCCCCCTATGAATCATAGAAAGCCTGGTGTTATAGGTGCAATAAGAGATTCATATCAATGTCATGCAGAACTGATATGTGATGGAGTTCATATTCATCCATCAGTAATACGGGCAACATTTGCCATGTTGGGTGCGGGACGCATAATACTAATCAGTGACAGCATGAGAGCAACAGGATTAGAGGATGGCGAATATACTCTTGGAGGACAGCCTGTAGTGGTAAAAGGTAATCTGGCAACCTTACATGATGGAACAATTGCCGGATCAGCAACTAATTTAATGGATTGTCTTCGATATGTCGTTAAAAAAGCAGGGATTTCATTAGAAACAGCTGTTATGTGTGCAACAGAGAATCCGTCAAAGGAAATTGGCATATATGATAAAGTCGGAAGTATTTCTGTAGGAAAACAAGCAGATTTCGTGCTTATTGATGAGGAATTGAATATTAAGAGAGTATATATTGATGGAAAGGAGATAATATGCTAGGTTTTTTCAAAGGAAAGTCAAAGGATAATATTATTTATTCTCCATGTAAAGGAAAAGTGGTGCCAATTACTGAAGTTTCAGATCCAACATTTTCAGAAAAGGTTCTTGGAGATGGATTTGCAGTAATCCCTTCTGAAGGAAAGATATATGCTCCGGCAGATGGTGAGATTTCAATGGTGTTTGATACTCTTCATGCTGTGACAATGACAACCAGTCAGGGAACGGAATTACTTATACATATTGGGCTGGATACGGTAACGCTCAAGGGAGAACCATTTATTTCACATGTTTCAGGTGGTCAGCAGGTAAAAAAGGGTGATTTACTTTTAGAGGCTGATCTTGAAAAAATAAAGTCGGCAGGATTGGATACGATTACACCAGTCCTTATATGCAATACCGACGATTATAATAAAATTAATCTGATAAAGGAGGGTGAGGTATCTATTGATGATGAAGTTCTGAAAATATCATAATTACTCAGGATTTCACAATGCGCGTGATTGGGATAACCCCGATTAATAATGATTTAAAGGAGGAGAAAAGTATGAAATTTCTTCAAAAACTGGGAAAAGCGTTAATGCTTCCTGTGGCAGTACTGCCTATATGTGGTATCCTTATGGGTATCGGTTATATGCTGTGTCCAGAAACTATGCAGGGTGGAGATATTCAGGGTGCAGCTAATATGATTGGTCTGTTTCTTGTAAAAGCTGGTGGAGCTTTAATTGATAACATGGCAATCCTTTTTGTAATTGGTGTCGGTGTAGGTATGTCAGATAAAAATGATGGTACCGGAGGAATTGCGGCACTTGCTTCGTGGCTTATGATGACAACACTTCTTTCTACAAAGTTTGTTACAGTAATTATACCTTCTATAGCAGACAGTGCAACTAAAACTCTTGCATTTAACAAGATTGAGAATCCATTTATTGGTATTCTTGCTGGTATAATCGGTGCTATGTGTTATAACAAGTTTAAAGATACAAAATTACCAAACTGGTTATCTTTCTTTAGTGGAAAACGATGCGTAGCAATTGTTTCAGGAGTAGTATCAATTCTTGTATCTGTTGTGTTATTATTTGTATGGCCATTACTGTTCGGCGCATTAGTAAGCGTTGGTAAGGCAATTGTAAAGCTTGATATTGTTGGTGCAGGTATCTATGCATTCTTGAACAGATTGTTAATTCCTACCGGATTACATCATGCGTTGAACAACGTATTCTGGTTTGATACTATCGGACTTGGAGATTTACAGCACTTCTGGGCAGGACAAACATCAAGTGATGTTTCATGGAGTCTTGGAATGTATATGTCAGGCTTCTTCCCATGTATGATGTTTGGTGTTCCTGGTGCAGCTTTAGCTATGATTAAATGTGCAAAGCCAGCTAAGAAAAAAGTAGCTATAGGACTTGTTGCTTCTGCAGCAGTTTGTTCATTTGTCTGCGGCGTTACTGAGCCGTTTGAATTTGGATTTATGTTCCTTGCACCTGGTCTGTATGTAATTTATGCATTACTTTATGGTATCTTCACAATTGTTACTGTTGCGCTTGGCTTCCGTGCAGGATTCAGTTTCTCAGCAGGTGCTACAGACCTTCTGTTCTCATCTACACTTCCGGCAGCGCAGAAGACAGTGCTGATCATTCCGCTTGGAATCGCAGCATTCGTTGTATTCTATTTTGTATTCCTCTTCGCAATCAAGAAGTTTGATTTAAAGACTCCTGGAAGAGAAGATGATGATCTTGAGGAAGAAAAGAATGTTCAGTTAGCAAGTGATGATTACACAGAAATCGCAAAGAAGATTCTTGCAGGCTGCGGTGGTAAGGGAAATATCGTAAGCATCGATAACTGTGTAACAAGACTTAGACTTGAAGTAAGAGATATGACTGCAGTAAATGATAAGGCAATCAAGGCTGCAGGTGTTGCAGGAGTAATCAAGCCTGGAAAGACTTCCGTACAGGTAATTGTCGGAACAAAAGTTCAGTTTGTTGCTGATGCATTTTCAAAACTTTGCGAATAAGTTCTGAATAATATTTAAAGCAGGGCATGACTCAATTAGGGTCGTGCCCTTTTTTAATGTGAAGGAAATTGACAAAACACCATGTGACCGAGTATACTTAGAACGAAAAAAGTATTAGATCATGAGGAAAGACTGATGAAAAAGATGACTATGAAAAAATATGTAGTTACTGTATGCCAAGAAGTCAAATATATGATTGTATGTGCAGCCTTGCTGCTAGCTTTTTTTACAACGGTAAATGCAGCTGAAAAAGAGGCACCAGAAAAAATAATTCGCGTGGGCACACTTGGGGATACATTTAATTATGTAACTGAAAATGGGATGCGAAAGGGGTATAGTTATGAGCTGCTAGAGACGCTGGCAGGCTATACCGGGTGGAAATTTGAGTATGTAGCCTGTAATTGGAATGATAGCATTGAAAAACTCCAAAATGGTGAAATAGACATTTTAGGAGATATTGCCTATACAGAGGAACGCACAGATAGGATGCTGTTTTCAGACGGACCTATGGGTATAGAGAAATATTATTTGTATGCAGATTTTTTAAGCGACGATATTTCTTCTGCTGATTTTAAGACATTGAATGGAAAGCGTATTGGTGTCCTTATAGGCGCAAAGCCAGAAGCGATGTTGAATGAATGGGAGTTAAAAAATGGACTGAAAACAATACACATAAATATAAAAAGTAAAGAAGAGGCACTGGCAAAACTGGAAAATGGAGAGATTGACTGTTTTATTTCGTTGGAAGAACCATTTTGGGCTGATAAAGATGTCTCGATTATTACACGAATTGGCAAATCAAATATTTATTTTGCAATTAATAAGGATCATCCAGAGATAAAAAAAGAGCTTGATCTTGTCATGCACCAGTTGGAGGAGGAACGGCCATTTTATCTGTCAGATTTGTACAGGCAATATTTTTCATCGGATTATACACCTGTTCTTTCATCTGAGGAAAAATCATGGTTGGAAGAACATGGTGCAATTCGAATGGGATTTTTAGCCAATGATGTTGGCGCGAGCGTTATGGATCCGTCAAGTGGGACACTTACTGGTGCAATTACTGATTATGTTCAGTATGCAGTAGAATGTCTTGGAAAACAAGAACTGACATTTACGCTTATGGGATATAACAGCTATGAAGAAGAGATAGAAGCGCTAAAAGCTGGAGAGATTGATATGATTTTTCATTTCTATCAGCATCCAAATGTGATGGAGAAATATCATTTCGCATGTACAAATACAACATGGACATATAATTTGGTAGCAGTCACGAATAAGCCTCATTTTAATGAAAATGATGAAAAACGTGTTGCAATACAAAAAGACAGTCTGTCGTTCATGGAACATATTGAATATTATTATCCGCATTGGAAAATTTTAGAATATGATACAGACAAAGAGATGGCAGAAGCAGTGAAGTCTGGAGAGGCCGATTTCTTTATATCTAGTGTAACTCTTGCATCAAAATACAGCAGGGATCCAAGTTTTTACAGTGTGCCGCTGTTATACTCTGAGAAAGCAGCCTTTGCAGTTAAAAGCGGAAATAGAAATCTTCTGGCAATACTAAATAAAACGCTTAAGGCTATGCCAAATAATATGCTTACGAGTTCACTTGCCATGTACGAGAACAATTCAAGAAAAATAACATTGGGAGATTATATAAAACACAATCTGTTAAAAGTATCTATTGTAAGTGTCGTTACTGTTTTAAGTGTTATGACTGTGATTCTTGTGCTTTTAAGAAAGGCAAGAAAGGCCGAGGCTATTGCAACGAGGGCAGCAATACACACACAGGAGCTTAATGAAAAGCTGCAGGTGGCAGTAGAAAAGGCTGAAAGTGCAAATAATGCAAAATCGACGTTCCTTTTTAATATGTCGCATGATATCAGAACGCCAATGAATGCAATTATAGGATATGCAGATCTGGCATCTAGGCATATAGATGATACAGAAAGGCTTAAAAAATATATGAAAAATATTCAGTCATGCGGCCAGAATTTGCTGTCTCTTCTTAATGATGTGCTGGATCTTGCAAGAATTGAAAATAATAAAACAGAAATGGAATATGTAATTTCAGATATCGGCGCAGATTTTGAAACATGGGTTATGATGTTTTTGAATCAGGCGGAAGAAAAGAAACAGACAATTACTAAGACAAAGCATTTGCTTTATCCGTATGTTTACATGGATGTTTCTCATGTATCGGAGATTTTCATTAATATCATAAGCAATGCAATTAAGTATACTAGTACAGGAGGTGTGATAAACTGTGATATTTCGCAGGCACCTGGCAAAAAGAATGGCTGGTGCGATGTTATTATTACTGTAAAAGATAATGGAATTGGTATGTCAGATCAGTTTTTAAAGCATATTTTTGAACCATTTGAGCGAGAGCGCAATTCCACTATAAGCCGTGTAGAAGGAAGCGGCATTGGAATGGGTATCGTGAAAAGGCTTGTTGAGCTGATGGATGGCAGTGTTGATGTGCAAAGTAAAATTGGCGACGGCTCTACATTTACTGTAACTATCCCATGCAAAATTGCATCAAAAGAGGAATCAATTGCAAAGCGTGATAAAGGAACTCATGATAAAGCCAGCTTAGTTGGTGCGAGAATTTTGGTGGTAGAGGACAATGATATTAATGCAGAAATTGCAACGGAGCTTCTAGAAGAGGAAGGCTGCATTATAGAGAGGGCATGCAATGGTGTGGAGTGTATTGATATGCTTGAAAAGGCAGATAATTCATATTATGCGATGATTCTTATGGATATTCAGATGCCTGTCATGAATGGCTATGATGCTACTAGGAAAATTCGCAGAATGAAAAATCAAAATAAGGCACAAATTCCTATCATTGCAATGACAGCAAATGCCTTTACAGAGGATAGACAGATGGCGCTTGATGTAGGTATGAATGATCATGTTTCTAAGCCGATTGATATGAACATTCTTGTGCCAATCATGATGAGGTATGTGTAACTATTCAGAGCCATGCAAAATAGAAGCATCGAAGATGCGATTTTGCGAATGGGGTTCTGAATAGTTACAAAATTTAAAACATATTCACAAAAACGACAGAAAGGAGAGCGAGAATGGCAAAGCATGATGACGAGTTTGAAGGACGCGATACAGTAACCCTGACACTTGATGATGATTCTGAGTTAGAGTGTATCGTACTAAATATTTTCAAGGGCGGAGACAGAGAGTATATTGCACTTCTTCCAACTGAGGGAATTGAAGCAGAGGAAGGTACTGTTTATCTGTATCGTTATGAAGAGGATGAGCAGGGCAATCCAAACCTGACAAATATTGAGTCCGATGAGGAGTATGAGATTGCTTCTGACGCATTTGATGAAATGCTTGACGACGAGGAATATGACGAGTTAGTCAGCGAGGAAGAACTTGCAGCAGAAGAAGAGGATGCAAAGAAGTTTTAATTGCATTTAATACTGACAAAATAAAAACCTTAGGCAGATATAGCAATTGACTAATCTGCTTAAGGTTTTTTACATTTCATTTAGCTCTTCTAAAAATCTGCTTGGAAACTTTTCCTTTCCGGAGGCTTCACCGACACAGTACAAATGAAGATGTTCCTTTGCTCGTGTAATGCCAACATAAAAAAGTCGGCGCTCCTCCTCAAGATCGGCATCAACAGCAGCACGAGCGTGAGGAATATTGTCTTCATTTATATCAGGAATGAAAACAATCGGATACTCTAAACCTTTTGCACAGTGAAGTGTGCAAAGACAGACACCGCTTTCATTATTTGCATCCTTTGAAGCAGGGCTTTTAGCCTGCTTTTGCAGTTCCTCTGTATATGTATCAATATAAGTAAACCACTCGGCAAAGGTGCGGCATGACTGGCTGCTTTCGTGAACGGCATTTAGCACATCAAGAAGTTCCTGTTCATTAATGTGATGCTCTTTAGCATAGTCTTTTAGATAATCCTGATACTTCATTGCATTGGACAGATAGTGGATTGCAGCATAGGGCGACATGCGTTTCATGATCGAAAGATCATATTCAAGACGGTCAAGGCGCTCAAGCATCCAGTCCTTATCCTGATAATATGCTTTTAATTGTGCTACGCTGATATCAGATGTAAAAGGCGCAAGAGCCTCACGCTTAATATATCGGTTAGGGCGATTCATAATGCGAAGCCAGTTCGCCCTTGTGTTTCCAGTACCAGAGACAAGGCGAAGATAAGCAATTATATCAAGTGAAATCCAATGAGCAAAAAGATTCGGTATGGCATCCTTCATGTGAAATGGTATTCCGCCTTTCATAAGCGCATCCATAACAAAGCGGATTCCAAGATTAGTACGAAATAAAATTGCCATTTGCTCATAAGCATAGCCTTGTGCATGATAATCGCGAAGCTGTGCTGTCAGATATCTGTTTTGTTCAGCAGGATCACGGCATGGCTTTAACAAGACAGGGAAGGCTGCCTGATGAGAAGCACGGATTTTCTTTGGAAAACGAGCCGTGTTATGCACGATTAAATTATTGGCAGCTGCCACAATGTAGGCATCTGAGCGATAATTTATATCAAGCAGGATGCGGATGGCATTTGGATAATCCTTCTCAAAACCAAGCATGATCTCAGGCCTTGCACCGCGAAAGCGATAAATCGACTGATCATCATCGCCAACGATAAAAAGATTATTTTTCGGTGCAGCAAGCAATTGAATTGTTTTGTACTGCACAAGATTTATATCCTGAAACTCATCAATTAGAATGTACGAAAAGCGCTGGCGCCAGGCATCTAAAATATCACGCCGTTTAGATAAAAGGTCATAGGTCATTGTCAGTATATCATCAAAATCGACTTTGTTAGCCTGACGAAGCTTTTTTTCATAAAGGCGGTAAACACGGCGAAACACATTTTCAGGGCAGCTTTTTGCATAGTAATAGTCAAGTGACAGACAGTTGCTTTTGACAGCAGAGATCTCTCCGAGCAGGTTAGAGGCAAGCTCATTAAAATCAGGTGCGTCCATATCAAGTTCATCGATGATACTCTCAATCATTTTATACTGTTCCTTTTGCGTCAAAATGTTGGAGGCATCATATTGGTAAGCATGCTTTAAAATGCGGTAGAAAACAGAGTGAAAAGTGCCAAAAGTAACGCCCGTGGAGCGTGCTGCATCCAAACGGGCGTTTCTCTTCTGGTAAAGGGTAAAAAAACGGCTCTGCATTTCTTGTGCCGCAGCTCTTGTAAAGGTGATAACAAGAATACGGGATCCCGGAATATGATAGCGCTCAAGGAGCGTCACAATCCTGTTTGTGATCACAGTTGTCTTGCCGGAGCCAGGTCCTGCAAGAACAAGAGCGGGGCCATCTTTATGCGCGATGGCCTGCGTCTGGGTATCAGAAAAAGCCATGAAAAACCTCTTTATACGTTGAAACGGAACAAAATGACATCGCCATCCTGAACCACATAGTCCTTTCCTTCAAGACGAACAAGACCTTTTTCTCTTGCGGTTACGTAGGACTGGCAGTCCATAAGATCCTGATAGCTTACAACCTCTGCGCGGATGAAGCCTCTCTCAAAATCAGAGTGAATCTTTCCGGCAGCCTGTGGTGCCTTAGTTCCCTTTGTGATGGTCAAGCTCTTGTCTCATCAGCACCAGATGTCAGATAGCTGATCAGACCAAGCAGAGAATAGCTTGCAGAAATCAGCTTGTCAAGACCAGATTTTTCAAGACCAAGATCCTCTAAGAACATCTTCTTTTCGTCATCGTCAAGCTCAGAAATTTCAGCTTCGATCTCAGCACAGATAACAAATACCTCACTGCCTTCCTTAGCAGCAAACTCGCGTACAGCTGCAACGTGAGGATTGGAAGCACCATCATCAGCCAAATCACTTTCAGATACATTTGCAGCATAGATAACAGGCTTGCTTGTTAAAAGATTTAAGCTTGCGATAAAAGCAGCCTCATCCTCATCATCCGGCTCAACAGTCTTAGCCTGACGGCCCTCTGTTAAAGCATCCATCAGCTTCTTTAAGGTAACAAGCTCCTTTGCAAGACTCTTATCATTCATAGCACTTCTTGTTGTCTTTGCAATACGGCGCTCAAGCACTTCCTGATCAGCAAAAATCAGCTCAAGCTCGATAGTTTCAATATCATCAACTGGATCAATATGACCATTTACATGGATGATATTAGAGTTTTCAAAGCAGCGTACAACATGTACAATTGCGTCAACCTCACGGATATTTGCAAGGAACTGGTTTCCAAGACCCTCACCCTTAGATGCGCCCTTTACAAGACCGGCGATATCAACAAACTCAACAACTGCCGGTGTAACCTTTGCGGAGTGATACAGCTCACCTAAATTTTTAATACGCTCATCCGGAACTGGAACAATACCAACATTTGGGTCAATGGTACAGAACGGATAGTTTGCAGATTCCGCACCTGCCTTTGTCAAAGAGTTAAATAAAGTACTCTTGCCGACATTCGGCAAGCCTACGATTCCTAATTTCATAGTAAAAATCCTTCCTGTCTGGTCATGTAGTACATGTGACCAGTAACATTTTTAATTCTAGCATATAAAAAAAAGAAATACAACCGTTTCTGTCGGAAGAAATTCTGAAAAAAGTATTGTCATTTTTAATAAACTAATATAAAATAGATTTCATAATCAGAGATAGCATTTTGCCGTTTTTGATAAATAATATAGCAGAAATGACGGGAAGAAAAAATGGTTCTTATGACGAAAGACAGGAGCCGTGTTTTTTGCCGTGCTTTTTTAACAAATACAATTAGTGACCATGCACAAAAAAGTGAGTGGTTAATTTTAATACACAGCGAAAGAAAAAGGAGTAACATGGAATTTGTTCATAAATCAATATTGCTGGATGAGGTGATAGAAAACCTAAATATCCGCGAGGATGGATGTTATGTAGATGGAACGCTCGGAGGTGCCGGCCATTCCTATCAGATCTGTACGCATCTTGGAGAGAAAGGAAGACTTATAGGAATAGATCAGGATGCGGATGCTATACAGGCAGCGACAAAGCGTCTTGAACCATATAAGGACAAGGTAAGCATCGTAAGAAGTAACTATGTAAATTTTGACAATGTTTTAGATGAGCTTGGAATTGATAAGGTAAACGGAATACTCCTTGACCTTGGAGTTTCTTCTTATCAGCTTGATGAGGCTTCACGTGGCTTTACATACCGCGAGGACGTGCCGCTTGATATGCGTATGGATCAGAGAAATCCAAAGACGGCGGCTGATATTGTCAATGAGTACAGCGAGATGGAGCTGTATCGCATGATACGCGATTACGGAGAAGACCGCTTCGCAAAAAATATTGCAAAGCACATTGTTCGCGCACGCGCAAAAAAGCCAATTGAGACTACTGGTGAGCTGTGTGAGATAATTAAGGCAGCAATTCCAGCTAAAATGCGTGCCGGCACAGGTCATCCGGCAAAGCAGACATTTCAGGCGCTTCGCATTGAATTAAATCATGAGCTTGATGTGCTGACACAATCAATTGACGGTATGATTGACCGTTTAGCACCGGGTGGACGTCTTTGTATTATTACATTCCATTCGCTGGAAGATCGAATTGTAAAAACGAGATTTCGCACGAATGAAAATCCATGCATCTGTCCGCCGGGCTTTCCTGTCTGTGTGTGCGGACGCATTTCAAAGGGAAAGGTGATTACAAGAAAACCAATTCTTCCTTCAGAACAGGAGATGGAGGAAAATAGCCGTTCAAAGAGCGCGAAGCTTCGCGTTTTCGAAAAGGCATAAAAAAGGTAGAAAGGACTGGAGTCATGCAGGAAGGGGAACCGAAAAATGGATACCGCGAGCAGGAAGCCGCAGGCGGAACCTATGCGCCAAAAAAAGTGCCAGAGCTTGAAAGACAGCGCCAGGCACGTATTAAAAGACTCCAGGAACTGGAGCGTCAGCAGATAGAACTGCATAAACAGCGAATTATAAATGGCACACTGAGCAGGCGTTATAATGCAAGAGCATATGATGGACTGACTGCCATAGTCGCTTTTTTGACGGCAGTATTGCTGCTTTGGTCAGCAATAGGCTATGTGGGGAGGAATGCACAATTAAATGCAAGTAATAAAAAGGTGGCATCGCTCAAGGAGACTTATCAAGAGCTGCAGACGGATAATGATAACCGTGAGGCACTTTTATATGCTTCTGTCGATGCAAAACAGATTTACCAGATCGCGACACAGAGGCTTGGCATGAGCTACCCTGAAAAGCATCAGGTAATCACCTATCATAAAACAGAAAGTGGGTACGTTGCACAATATGAAGACATTCCGCAGTGATGAGAATCAAATAAAAAATAAGACAAAGACAACGCAGTCAGCCGATAAAAAACGTAATGTAAAGAAAAAAAAACCTGCAAAAAAGATTTACAGAACTAATGCAAAGAAGGATACGGGCAAGCTTGCAAACCGTATAAATGTCAGAATGAGGCTAGTAGCAGGTTTAGTTGCATTTTGTATGGCTGCGCTTGTCGTTTACATTGGTATACGCGCTGCACTTACAAATGAAGTGTATGAGCGAAAGGCACTCAGCCAGATGAATTACAGCAGCTCAACTTTAGTTGCAAAGTCTGGCGAAATTTATGACACAAATATGACGCCGATTGCAGTCAGCAACCGTGTTTATATTTTGATTATTGATCCAAAGGTAATCATGGAAACAGAGGCAATTGAGGGGCGAAAGGGAACGCTTGAAACAACTGTTAAGGCGATTGCGCAGTGTTTTGACTTAGACGAAGCTGCGCTTACGAATACAATTACCCAGTCAGCCGATAAAAATTATATTCGTTATGTGCCGGAAGGCTGGACAAGCAAAAAATATCTTGTTACAGAAAGCCAAAAGGAAGCATTCGATGCGCTTGAAGAAAAGGTAAACAGCACAGAAAAAAAGAAAGAAACAAAGACAACAGAAGCCCAAAGTGTGCAGGAAACAGAAGGCATCTCATCTGCAGATGAGGAGTTTGAAAACCCTGAGGGTGCTAAGATTGTAGGTGTTTGGTTTGAGACAGAATACCAGCGCTATTATCCATATGGCAATTTAGCAAGTAAGGTCATAGGCTTTACGACAAAGGACAGCTCTGAGGGTATTTGGGGACTAGAGCGCTACTACAATGAAGAACTTCGCGGAACAAATGGCCGAAGCTACAGCTATATTGACAGCAGCAAAAATCTGATCCGCGATGTGATTGAGCCAACTGATGGCTACTCACTTGTCTCAACGATTGATATGAACCTGACAAAGATACTCAGTGATACAGCCTCAGAGTGGTTTTATGAGACTGATGAAAACGGAGAAAGGGTTCGTACGGCAAAAAGCTACAGTATTCTTGCAATGGATCCGAATACAGGTGCTATAAAAGCAATGGTTACGGACACTGATTATGATCTGAATAATCCAAATGATCTTTCATCATTCTATACTGATGAAGAACTGGCTACATTTGCAGATAATGAAGTAAAATCAGAAGAGTATGAAAAGTATCTGGAAAAAGAGCAGGAAAAGTTAAAGGAACAGGCCGAAGCCTCAAAGGAGAAGGCTGATGACGATGACTCTAGTACACAGGATATAATAGAGATTGCAACGGCATCTCCGTATGCAGCATATTTGAATGAAAAGGGAGAGTGGGATCATAGCGCTTATCCGACAACAACAGATGTAAAAAATGAGATTTGGCGAAATGGTATCATAAGTAACTCCTTTGAGCCAGGTTCTACTGGAAAGGTTCTTACATATGCAGCAGCGATTGAGGAAGGACTGATTACAGAAGATACGCAGTTTGATGACAGTGAGGGTTATTTAAACATTGGACGAACAATGGTAAAATGCCATAACTATGCGCTTGGCGGCTGTGGCATTATTGATGCAAAAGACGCTGTTGCGCAGTCTTGTAACGTAGCCTTTATGGAAATCGGAAAGATTCTTGGACCAGAGCTTTTTGTTAAATATCAGCAGCTTCATAATTTTGGTCAGAAGACAGGAATAGATCTTCCAGGTGAGGCTAGCTGTGAAGGACTTTTGTATACAGCAGATCAGCTAGGAGAGATCGAGCTTGCAACAAGCGCATTTGGTCAGTGCTACAACGTTACTATGATTCAGATGGCAGCATCATTTTGCGCTGATATAAATGGCGGTTATTACTACAAGCCATACACCGTTGAGAGCATTCTTGATCAGGACGGCAATGTAGTAGAGTCTGTTAAACCAACACTTGTGCGCCAAATTATAAGTGAGGAGACAAGTGCAACAGTGCGCCGTGCACTTGAGTATGCTGTTACAAATGGAACTGTTTATGGTGTGCAGGTTGCAGACAGAGAAAATGGTGTCAAGATGGATGGTTATGATTTTGGCGGAAAGACAGGAACTGCTCAGAAGCTTCCGCGTTCAGAAGATAAATATATCATTTCCCTGATTTCAGCAGCACCTATTAGTTCACCGCAGCTTGTGCTTTATGTTGTAGTTGATGAGTACGAAGGAAACGACGAAGACGGAAGTGCACCTGTACAGTATTTATCAGGACGTTTGTGGTACGCAATCAAGGATTACATTGGACTTTATTCTGAGTTAGATGCAGATGTAAACGAGTATGATTGGCAGAGTGTTCCTTCATCAGATGACAGTATGTCAGGAGAGTCACTATTTACAGATTCACAAGGAGATGAAGCAGCTCTTCCAGTGCCTCCGGCAGTGGCAGCTAAAGATCAGACAGATTCAGCAGCAGAAAATCCAGATGAAAATATCATTGATCCTGAGGCAGCAATTGCAGATCCGGCAGACGCAAACGCAGCACCAGATTCAAACGATGTCATAGATCTTCCGGCTCAGCCAGATGTACAGCCAGCGGCAGATGCAAATGCACAGTAAAAAAATAAAAAGAATCTTGAAATTTACAAAAGAATTTCAGGATTCTTTTTTTTATCGTCTGCCGCATATAGATAAATTAAGAAAACAGCAAAAACAAAGTAAAGGTAAGTCGGTGAAAATGGTCACGCAAGTTTTGAAAAAAGAGGCAGGAAACATGCTGCCGCGCCCGGTACGCACAATGCATAGAAGGGGAATACTTAGAATTGCATTGGTGCTTGTTACAGCATTGATCTTATTATGTGTGCGCCTAGGCGATTTGATGCTTGCAAAGTCAGAGCATTATAAAGAACTCGCATATGATCTTCATACAAGAGAGCGACAGCTAAAGGCAATGCGCGGTGAGATACAGGATAGAAATGGTAAGGTGCTTGCAGCAAACCGCACAGTCTGTACAATTTCTGTGATTCACAGTCAGATTAAGGATGCTGATGAAGTTGTGTCGGCGCTATCAGAAACATTAAAAATGCAGCCAAAAGACGTGCAAAAAAAGGTAGAAAAAATCACGGCAAGAGAAATTATAAAGACAAATGTAGAAAAGAAAGTCGGCGATGCTATAAGAGAGATGGATCTTGCCGGTGTGAAGGTGGACGAAGATTATAAGCGTTACTATCCGTTTGGAAGTTTAGCTTCCAAGGTGCTTGGCTTTACAGGCGCTGATAATCAGGGCATTATCGGTCTGGAAGTATCATATGATGAGGTGCTTAAAGGAATTGGAGGCAGCATTTTGACATATACTGATGCAGCGGGAATTGAATTAAAAAATACAGCTGAGCAGCGTGTTGAGCCAATTGCCGGAAATACACTTCGTCTGACAATGGATTGGAATATCCAAAGTTTTGTCACTCAGGTATGCTTGGAGCTGATGGAAGAAAAGCAGGCAAATGAGGTTTCCTGCATAGTCATGAATCCACAGAATGGTGAGATTTATGCTATGGCAAATGTTCCAGAATTTGATTTGAATCGTCCGTTTGAG
>OOIF01001876.1_pt1 | contig 15870 bp, 10 predicted proteins | sample 1691961 | NCBI WGS metagenome assembly OOIF01 (sample SAMN06348146, study PRJEB24527) | human gut metagenome | biome: human gut; feature: ankylosing spondylitis patient; material: feces | host: Homo sapiens | place: China | collected 2015-10 | reverse complement strand
AGAGAGTTCGAGCAGATGGAATTAGAGTTCTTCTGCAAGCCTGGAACAGATCTTGAGTGGTTCACATACTGGAGACAGTACTGTATCGACTGGCTTAAGGCATTAGGAATGAAAGAAGATGAGATGAGAGCAAGAGATCATTCACCAGAAGAACTCTGCTTTTACTCTAAGGGAACAACAGATATCGAATTCCTCTTCCCATTCGGATGGGGCGAGCTCTGGGGTATCGCTGACAGAACAGACTATGACCTTACACAGCATCAGACAGTATCTGGTGAAGATATGTCATAAGGAGAAGTATATACCATATGTTATCGAGCCTTCACTTGGTGCGGACCGTGTAACATTAGCATTCCTTTGCTCAGCTTACGATGAGGAAGAGCTTGAAGGAGGAGATGTAAGAACAGTTCTTCATTTCCACCCAGCATTAGCACCAGTTAAGATAGGTATTCTTCCACTTTCTAAGAAGTTAAATGAAGGTGCAGAAAAGGTGTATGCAGAACTTTCTAAGTATTACAATTGTGAGTTTGATGACAGAGGTAATATTGGAAAGAGATACAGAAGACAGGATGAGATTGGTACTCCATTCTGTATCACATATGATTTTGATTCAGAAGAAGATGGTGCTGTAACTGTAAGAGACAGAGATACAATGCAGCAGGAAAGAATAAAGATAGCAGATCTTAAGGCGTATTTTGAAGATAAGTTCAGATTTTAATTAATAAAAGAACAGAATTTAAATCGATAATTAAAAGGAAAGAATTATGCTGTGTACTAAATGTGGTCAGGAATATGAGGGCAGTCAGTGTCCGAGATGTGATGGACCTGTTATATTAGTTAACAACAGTGATTATCTTGCCAGAAGAAAAGCATATGAGGAGAAGCAGGCTTTGAAAGAGAGGTCTGCTTCTTCTGATAAAAAAGAGAAATCACAGAGTGACTATGGACAGGCATTAGCAAAACGCGTGCAGGCAATAAAGAAGCAGAGCAGAAACAAGACAGAAAGTAAGAAGCAGAGCCAGAACAGAAGCAAAGCGGACAGCAGAAAGCAGAGCCAGAGTAAAGCAGGTGGCAGTAGAAATGATAATCAGGAAAAGCCACAGATAAGAATTGCACGACGTCAGATTAACAAAAGAATGAAAATGATAGCGGCAGCACTGATAGCAGTAGTGCTTATTGGTGTTGCAGCTTTTGGAATATACAAGCTTGCAACTAAGAAGAATTATGCTCTATATGTAAGCTACAACGGAAAGATATATGATATAGCAGGGCTGGACAGCAATTATGTATGTGATGAAAGTAATGCAATATTTGCGGCAGACAGTAAGACTTTCTATACAGCACAGTGGCCGGAACAGATAGATTCAGGTAAGAATATCTTAAGCGTTGCGAGTGACAATGGAAAGTATTTTGTTACGGTAACATATGATGAGTCCAACTCGTCTGGCAGATATTCAATGTACATATGGAGCAGGGACGAATGTGTTCTTGTGTCAGAAGATAATCTGCAGAAAGAGATTATGTATATCTCTGATGACGGTCTTGTTATATACACGAATATTAATATTATTAATGACGAGGGTTCTACTAATGGAACAAGCCTTGCCATGAGCAGAGTCAAAGAAGTTAAGAAACAGCCTGAGGCACAGACAACTCTTATAGAGGGTAATCTTAATAAGGCATATGTGTATGAGTCAAAGCACCTGATAGTATGTCTTACTAATGCAGGCTCATTGTATACATATGATTATGAGAAAAAAGAAAAGCCGGTTTCAGTTGCAGATGCAGTTATGCAGTTATGGCCTGTGTCAGAGAACATGCCAGGTGTGTATACAGCGAATGCAGACAGCCTTAACACAAGAAAAGATGTGGATACATTGCTGTATTCTAAGAGTGATGGAGTATATTATTACTCATGCAAAGATGCATCTGCGTATAAGATAGACAAGAAGACAGACAATGATGCAGATTATGTATTTGATAGAGACAATTCGCTTATATACAGAATTTCAGGTACATCAATGACATCAGCACTTATCAGAGAAACTAAAGTGAGTGAGTATGTGGATGTTGATTCTATGACTAAGGAAAAGAATTACATATATAATTCATCAGATGGTCAGATAGTGTATGTTAATGCGAAAGGACAGCTTCGAGTAGTTGATAACAACAAGATTACAGACATTGCGTCAGATGTTAATGCAGGTTCATTATCTAAAGTGTATAATAAAAGTAAGGCTTTAACATATGTTTCAGGCGGCAGGCAGTACTATATGGATAACATTAAGAGCAAAGCTGTTGCAATTCTGGAATCAGATGCAGTTACAGATACAGAGGGAACATATTTTTACAAGAACCGAATCTATGCGTATGATGCTGATAATATTCTTTATTCTAATACACTGAAGGGAAATGATATCAGCAATATAGGCTACGTTGAAAGATTGTGGCTTGGAACAGAACTAAGATAATTGCAAATGTATTAAAACAGGTATAAGTTATGGATTTATTTGAATATATGCGTGAAAACAATAAGAATACAGAATCTCCATTGGCTATGAGATTAAGACCGGAAACACTCGATGAAATGGTAGGACAGTCTCATATAATCGGAAAGGACAAACTGCTTTACAGGGCAATTAAGGCAGATAAGCTTAGCTCAGTAATATTTTATGGTCCACCTGGAACAGGAAAGACAACTTTAGCTAGAATAATTGCTAATACAACAAGTGCAGAGTTTAATCAGGTTAATGCCACAGTTGCCGGAAAGAAGGATATGGAAGAGGTTGTTGCCAAGGCGAAAGACAATCTTGGAATGTATGGAAGAAAGACTATTCTTTTCGTAGACGAGATTCACCGCTTTAATAAGGGACAGCAGGATTATCTGCTTCCATTTGTTGAGGATGGAACAATAATTCTTATTTGTGCAACGACAGAGAATCCGTACTTTGAAGTAAATGGAGCTTTAATATCAAGGTCAATAATATTTGAATTAAAACCACTAGAGAAAGAAGATATCAAGACAATAATAAAGCGTGCTGTGTATGATGAGAAGAAGGGCATGGGAAGCTACAATGCAGCAATAGACGATGATGCACTGGAATTCCTTGCAGATATATCCAACGGAGATGCGAGAAATGCACTTAATGCCATTGAACTTGGAATACTCACAACAGACAGATCAGATGATGGAGTTATACATATAGATCTTGCAACAGCACAGGAATGTATCCAGAAGCGCTCGGTAAGATATGATAAAGAGGGTGACAACCACTATGATACAATATCAGCATTTATTAAGAGCATGAGAGGCTCAGACCCTGATGCAGTAAGCTATTATCTTGCCAAGATGCTGTATGCAGGTGAAGATATTAAATTCATAGCAAGACGAATAATGATATGTGCAAGTGAGGATGTAGGCAATGCTGATCCTAATGCACTGCAGGTTGCAGTGGCTGCGGCACAGGCTGTTGAGCGCATCGGAATGCCGGAAGCACGTATTATATTAAGTCAGGCGGCACTCTATGTTGCGACAGCACCTAAGAGTAATGCATGTTACATGGCAATTGATAAGGCACTTGATGTAGTTAAGAATTCAAAGACAGCGCCGGTTCCTGTACATTTGCAGGATGCCCATTATAAGGGCAGTGCCAAGTTAGGACACGGTGTAGGATACTTATATGCACATGATTATCCTAATCATTATGTCAGACAGCAGTATCTTCCGGATGCTTATGTGAATGAAAAATTCTATGAGCCGGGAGATATGGGATATGAGAGGGATATTAAGAAACATTTGGATAAGATTAAGTCGGAGGCATAGTTTCCAATGAGGGATTACATAAACAGACTTTCAAGAGGCAATTCAATTATCAAAGTACCAAAGCTGTCATGTAGTGAGGAACAGATTACCATGGATATTATGTGTAATACAGTTGCTACAGGAAGCTTTATATGTGATGCCACCGATAAGGTTTATGGAATGGTCTATGCTGATAATGAGAGGGTAAAGATTCTTTCAGAACAATTTGGTGGTACGCATATTATAACTGAATATCAGGTGGACGCTTCCGGACTTGAAGAAAATGATGAGATAGAGGGAACATTTACAGTAGTATGTAATGCCGGCGAGAAAAAGATACCATTTGTATTCAGATGTATGAAAGAGAATCAGGATGATATAAGAAATCATGTTAAGACTGAAGCAGTTGTTCTACACATTGATAACGAAGAGAATACAATTATACACAAAGATGAAGCAGAGCAGTTTGAATGTGTGCTTATAAAGAGTGGCACAGAAGAAACAGAGATTGATATATATGCAGATGCAGATTTTATTGAATTAGAGAAAGGCAGCTTATCAACTGATGATTTTGCAGGTGACAGGGCTGTAATTAAATATATAGTTAATCCACAGAAAATGCATGCAGGCAACAACTATGGATATATACATATAGTAAGTTATACGCAGCATTTAAAGATAAATGTAAGTGTTATATGTAAGAAAGCTGACGAATCGGAAGATTTTGAAGTCAGAAGAGAAGAAAAACTGGCACAATATAAGCTTACGAAGCTTTATCTTGATTTCAGAATGAAGAAAATCAAGAAAGAAAAATGGATTGCTGAATCTATGCAGACAGTTGACAGAATAAGGGGAATTAAGGGCACAGATGTATTTTATGATATTGTGCAGATACAACTGCTTATGGCGTCTGGAAGAGAGGAAACAGCAACACAGATATATAATAATATCAAGAAAGATATAGTCGGAAGAATTGGTGAAAATGTAGAACTTTACTGCTATTTTCTGTATGTTTCGACACTTATTGTGCGTGAAGAGGAGTATACGGCTCAGGTTTTATCACAGGTTAAGAAGTTCTTTGAGAATGGCTATGATACATATAGAATATTATGGATACTTTTTTACCTGAGTACAGATTCAGATAATAAGAGTATAAGACTTGTAAGAATAAAGGATGTAATTAATTCAGGATGCATAAGCCCTGTTATGTATATTGAGGCTATGAACATTATTAATGCACAGCCTGTTTTACTACGGGTGCTTAATCAGTTTGAAATGCAGGTTATTAATTATGGATGCAGGAACGACATTATCAGTGAGAAGCTTGCGATGCAGATTGCAGATGTTGTGGCTAATGAGAAGAATATTAATATTAATACTCTTATTATACTAAAAAAGATATATGATAAATATGAGAAAGACGAGATACTGACAGTTCTTGTAACCCAGATGGTAAGAATGGGCATGACAGGAGAAAACTGCTTTGAGATATATGAAAAAGGAGTATTAAGAGGCCTGAAAATAACAAGATTATATGAGTTTTATATTGCCAGTATGCCTAAAAAGACAGACAGGCAGCTGCCAAAGATAGTGTTGATGTATTTTGCATATGACAATACTCTTACAGATGCAGATAAAGCATTTTTATATGCAAATGTTGTAACGGGCAGAGATTCGTACTATAAGAATATCTATGAAGGTTATGAAAGAAATATAGAGATATATGTTTATGAACAGCTTAAAGCTGGCAATATCAGTGACAATCTTGTTGTATTATACAAGGCACTTCTTAAGACACAGCTTGTGTGTGATGACACAGGCACATTTGTAAGTAAAATGCCATATATGTACAGAATGCAGTGCTTTAGTGATGTGGTAAGATATGTACATGTCAGATATCCGCAGTTTACAGAAGAAACAGTATACGAGCTTTCAGGGGAAACAGCATATATATGTATATATGGAAGTGACTGCGAGATTACATTTGAATGTATTGACGGACAGATTAGAAAAGATACAATTGATTATGATATAGAAAAAGTGTTTGATATACAGCAGTATGCAGAGGTGTTTGAGGCTGCAGGTGATTATGGAAAGAACAATTCCAGAATAATTATGAGCAGAATCTGTGAAATGAGAAAGAATTCACAGTATACACAAGAAACACTTAAGCTGTACAAAACAATAAAAAAGGAACAGGGTATCAGTGAACAGTATAAACAGCAGGTTAATGCCTGGATGATTGATTATTACTATCATTATTATGAAGAAGATGATTTCTGGCATGAATACAATTATGTTGATACAGATAATCTGACGAAGAAGGATGCGGGAAAGCTGATAGAGATACTTATAGATTCATCAATGTATTCACAGGCATATGAGATAGCAGGTATATACGGTTGTTGTATGGCAAAAGCGGCAAAACTTCTTAAAATGACTGACTATATTCTTACAAATGTATCAGACGGACATAGTCAGATTATTGATGAGATTACTCAATATATATTCAGACACAACATTTATAATGAACCTGTTCTTTCTTATATGTGCGAATACTATAATGGGACTAATGATGAAATGTATGCGGTGTGGAAAGCAGCAGTTAATTATAATGTAAATGTATTGCATATGTCAGAAAGGATTCTTGCCCAGATGATGTATACAGGTGTGCATACTGGAAGATTTACAGAGGTGTTTGCTGATTATTATAGTAAGATTCCTGATATGCTTATAGTAAAGGCATATTTATCTTATAATTCACAATTCTATCTTCTCAGGCAGAAGAAGGCTAATGATATAGTATTCAGAGTTATAGAGGAGTGCATGGGGGATGGATATGGATTGCCAGAGTGTTGTTATGTAGCATGGCTTAAGAATCTGTCAAGAAACCCTGTTGCGTTAAGAGAAGATACATCTGAAAAAGAACTTGCACAATCAGTTCTTAATGAATTATGTGAACATGACAGAATATATGGATTTTTCAAAAAATTCAAAGGAATACTGGATTTACCATACAATATGCAGGGACTTACTATTGTTGAATACATAGCAGATCCAGATGATAAAGTATCTTTGACATATAGTATTAATGGGGCTGACAGGCTGGTGCAGGTTATGAAGTCTAACGGATGGGGAATATTTACATGCAGGTTTAATCTGTTTTATGGGGATTCATTAGAATATACATTTATAGTTAATGACAGCAATGAACAGGCATCTACAGAGCCGGTAGTCTGCGAATATAAGGATATTCCATCAGAGAACACAGATGGAAGGATTGACATGCTTAATGATTGTCTTGCAAGCAGACAGCAGCATGACCTTACAACATTAAGAAAGCTCATGTATAGTTACTGTGTTGAGGAATACGTCACAAGAGAAATGTTTACAATTGTCAAATGAGGATAGCAGATATGGAGCAGTGTAAAGGACTTATAGCAGGAATAGATATAGGATATAGTAAAATTCAGGCAAGTGTATATTCATATAATTCACGGAATGTGCAGACGGTAAAACTGACAGAGGATTCAAAGGAAAAGACCAGTCTTGCAAATGTTGTCGCTGAATGTATGCGAGCAACAGGTACATCACAGATTCAAAGCATATGTGTAACCATTCCCGATTATCATTCTGATGAAATATCTGCTGTCAGGGATACTCTTAAAAAATGTGGTGTATCAGATGGCAGATGGCAGGTATTAAGCAGAGTTGAAAGCTTTGCATATTATGCGTACAGACAGAAAAGTGAGCTTCATGCTGCTGGTGTGGCACTGTTTGACTACACAAGTGAAGGAATAAGGTGTGATTATCTTGCAGTCAGGAAGAATGACAATAGTAACTATCTGCTTCAGGAACATACAGGATACACATCTGATATATTAAAAAAAGCTGTGATAAGCAAAGAACTTGGACAGGCTGAGAATGAGTTGTGTACATTTGCAGAAGAGTATTTTTCTAAAAGACATGTTTCGGCGGCATATCTTACAGGTGAAGGTTTTGATGTTGAAAAGCTTCCTGAAAGATTTGCAAAGCTTATGGTTACGAGAAGAAAAGCATTTGTCGGACAGAATCTTTTTGCAAAGGGTGCATGCTTTGCGGCAATGGAGATATTGAAGCCGGAAGTGTTTAAGAATGTCATAATGCTTCTTGATAATCATGTGAAATGTGGTATAGAAATAGATATTTCGTCATATGAAAAGCCAATGAGATTCAGGCTGGTAAGACCGGGAAGTAACTGGTATACTGCCGGACGGACTGTGGAATGTATACTTGAGGATATGAGAAGCATTACATTTAAAATAATAACACCTGAGAATAAATATTATGATGAAGTTGTTGATATAAGTGAAATTCCATTCAGGGAAGGGAAAACAACAAGAGTATCTGTGAGCGTAAGCTTTGCAGATTCTGACAAGTGTAATATTACAATAAAAGATCTTGGATTTGGCGAGTTTGTCAAAAGTTCAGGAAAAGTTATAAGCAAAGAACTTGTATTAAGAAGCTGAGAATGTGGAAAACATCAGGAAACGGAGAAATACAATGGGGAAAATAATACTGTGCAGAGGAAAGAAGGCAGATACACCACTGACTGTTTTACAGACAGGTGTGAAGTTATATACAGCAGAAGAACTCTGTTATTATATTTATAATAATATATATCTGATTGGACAGGATTTTATAGATGATAATCTTATCAGTTTTCTTGATGAAACCGGAGAAAAAGAGCTGGCAGAAAGAGTAAGGAAGCTGAAAGAAACAGGAGGTTCATTAGCACAGATATTTGTAATAATACTCAAGACAATAGATTATTATTCTGTTGCAGAGATTGAGCAGTTAAAAGAGATTCTTAATACTCTTGGAAAGCAGAGCGTATGCGAAAGGCTTAAAGCAAGAGGAGACGGATATCTCAATGCTGGATATTATTTTGCCGCCGTCAGATGTTACGAGTCAATTATAAAAGATTACAAGGGAAAAGATTTGTTGGCAGCTGATTATGCAAAGGTTTATCATAACATGGGAACTGCCTATGCAAGAATGTTTATGTATGATAAAGCAGTGATATATTATGATGAGGCATATAGGACGGGTCAGCATGAGGAGTCAAAAAAATGCAGTATAGCAGCTTTAATTATGGCAAAGAAGGATAAAGAACCTGTTAATGTTGATACGGATGAAGAAGAATATGTGGTCCGGAAGGAATTGGAAACTTTGATGGACAATGCCAGATATAGTGATGAATATAGGGAACTTGAGGATATTGCCAGATTAAAAGCAGATGGCAATCTGGCACAGTACAACAGGGCGGTAGATGAAAGACTTGACAGGTGGAGAACGGAATACATTAAATATAGCAAAACATTTTAAAGAATTGTGGTGGATATATGGGAATATTTAAAAAGGCAGAAAAAGAAATAATATATGATGATTACGATGATGAATCGTACAGAGATGAGGAACTGCTAGAAGAGGCAGAAAAAGAAAAAGCTGCCAATAAAATGTTTAATATATTGAATATATATGAAACGTTTGATAAGAAGAATAAGAAAAAACATGAAGAACGCAAGAGCGGAGAGCTTGATGATAAAACAAAGGAAAAGCAGCAGCAGGCCAAGATAGAAGAAGAAAAATATGATCATCTGTTAAACAGTATGCAGGCACAGACGCTTATCAAGGCAGTTGAGAAATATGGAAAGGATGAGGAAGACCGCAAAGAGATTGATGCTATACCTATTGAGCTTCCAAAGGAAAAATCCGACCTTGATAAAATTGCAGAATATGCGATGAGCAGGAATATAGACAGTGTCAACATAAAGGATTTCAGTACACATGATATTGAGGTTTATGTAAGAGAACAGTGTGATATCATGGAAGAAGCAGCGACACATATAGAAAATGCTAAAGCTGAGTATGAGGCTGTTACTGAAGAATATAATGATATACAGATTATGGAAGAAGCTCCCACACAGATACGTGATAAAATATTGAGCTGTGCAGAGACCATAGACAACATGATGGTTGACAGGCGTATTCTTAAAAGTACAGAACATAAGCTGTCAAATGCGGCATACAGGCGCATGGAAGCTGTGGAAAATGAAATGCCAAGTGGAATAAAGCTTTTGAAAGCATCCGAAGATTATTATGATACTGTTAAGAGAGATTTAAGGATACTTGAGGCAGAACAGCTTAATCTTAGAACTGATGCGGACGTTCTTGTTACAAGACAGATTAAGATAAGAAGGCTTGCGAAAACAGCAATCTTTGCGCTTGCGGCAGTGTTTGCAGTATTTCTTATATCGATGACACTTGTTCAAAATGACAGTGATACGGCACTTTTTATAGGAATATCTTTATTTGCAGCAATTCTTGCAGTTGGAATGTTTGCTTTATTAAAGGTTACTGAAAGAAATGTGATTATAACTGAAATAAAACTTAATAAAGCTACAGCACTGCTTAACAAAGTAAAGATTAAGTTCATTAATGCAGCAAATACGCTGGATTATGAATATACAAAGTTCGGAGTTAAAAGTTCATATGAACTTGATAAGAAATACAGACTGTACGAGGAGATGAAAAAAGAGCAGATTAGAATGCTTGATATGACATCATCACTTAATTCTGCTGAAAATGAGCTTGAGAATATGCTTAAGAATTTAGGGCTTTACAATCCACATATATGGCTTGGAAGAGTGAGGGCAATCATTAATCCTAAGGAAATGGTTGAAGTGCGGCATGAAATAAATACTCGCCGTTATAAATTAAGGCAGCAGATAGAGTACAATGAAAAACGTATTGATGAAGCAAAGGAAAATATTAAAAAGATAACGCTTTCAAATCCGGCACACAGCGATGGTGCAATGCGCGTAATTGAAATGTATGAGAAGCGACATTCACGGGTTGCAAAATAAAATTGATATGTTACAATAAACAGTGGCTTTTTACGCATATGAATGATAAAAAGCGAAAGAAGTATGGAGGCTATAAGGATGAAAGAAAGACTTGAAGCAATTAGAGAAAGAGCTTTAGCACAGATTAATGAAACTGATTCGCTTGATAAACTGAATGATATCAGAGTCGCTTTCCTTGGAAAGAAGGGTGAACTTACAGAAGTACTTAAAGGTATGAAGGAAGTTGCACCAGAAGACAGACCTAAGGTTGGTCAGATTGTTAATGAGACAAGACAGGCAATTGAAGAAGTATTAGATAAGGCTAAGACAGAATTAGCTGCCAAGAAGAGAGAACTTCAGTTAAAGAGTGAAGTAATAGATGTTACTCTTCCATCTAAGAGGGATGAGTTAGGACATAAGCATCCTAATACACTTGCATTAGAGGAAATCCAGAAGATATTCATCGGAATGGGTTATGAAGTAGTTGACGGACCAGAAGTTGAGTATGATTACTACAATTTTGAGGCACTTAATATACCAGCTAACCACCCGGCTAAGGATGAACAAGATACATTCTACATCAATGATAAGATAGTACTCCGTACACAGACTTCCCCTGTTCAGGCAAGAGTTATGGAGAAGGGCAAGCTCCCTATCAGAATGATTTCTCCAGGACGTGTATACAGAGCAGATGAAGTTGATGCTACACATTCACCATGCTTCCATCAGGTAGAAGGTCTTGTAATTGATAAGGGAATCACATTTGCAGACCTTAAGGGAACTTTAGCAGAATTCGCTAAGGAGCTTTTCGGACCTGATACTAAAGTTAAATTCAGACCACATCATTTCCCATTCACTGAGCCTAGTGCCGAGATGGATGTAAGCTGTTTCAAATGTGGTGGTAAAGGATGCCGTTTCTGTAAGGGCGAGGGATGGATTGAAATCCTCGGCTGTGGAATGGTTCACCCACATGTATTCGAGCTTTGTGGAATTGATAAGGAAGAATATACAGGATTTGCCTTTGGTGTAGGACTTGAGAGAGTTGCTCTTCTTAAGTACGAAATCGATGACATGAGACTTCTTTATGAGAACGATATCAGATTTATAAAGCAGTTCTAAATCGATTCATATAGTGGTCTAACGACTGGAATAAGATAAAGTATATTTAAGGAGAATGACGATATGAATACATCATTAAATTGGATTAAGGCAATGGTTCCGGGACTGGATGTAACAGACCAGGAATTCAGGGACGCAATGACACTTTCGGGAACAAAGGTGGAAAATTTTACCGCTTTTGACAAAAATCTTGATAAAATCGTTGTCGGACAGATTGAATCGGTCGAAAAGCACCCGGATGCAGATAAGCTGGTAATCTGCCAGGTGAATGTCGGCAGTGAAACTGTTCAGATTGTAACAGGCGCACCGAATATTCCGGTGGGTTCATCAGGACAGAAAGTACCGGTTGTATTAGATGGCGGACGTGTGGCAGGTGGTCATGACGGCGGCGCACTTCCGGAAGACGGCATTAAGATTAAAAAGGGTAAGTTAAGAGGTGTAGAAAGCTTCGGTATGATGTGTGCCATTGAAGAACTCGGTTCTTCCCGTGAATTTTATCCGGATGCACCGGAAAACGGCATTTACATTTTAGGTGATGATGCACAGGTTGGAGAAGATGCCGTTCACTATCTCGGTTTGGATGATACCGTATTTGAATATGAAATTACAAACAACCGTGTAGACTGCTACAGTATTATTGGTATTGCAAGGGAAGCAGCGGCAACCTTCAGAAAGCCGTTTACACCGCCGGTTGTAACAGAAACAGGCAACGCAGAAGATATTAACGATTATGTAAAGGTTGATGTGGAAGCCACAGACCTCTGCAGCCGTTACACCGCAAGACTTGTAAAGAATATCAAGCTTGCTCCGTCACCGAAGTGGATGCAGCGCAGACTGGCATCAGCAGGTATCCGTCCGATTAACAACATCGTGGATATTACAAACTACGTTATGGAAGAATACGGTCAGCCAATGCACGCTTATGATTATGACACCCTTGCAGGCGGTAAGATTGTTGTAAGACGTGCCAAAGACGGTGAGAAGTTCATGACATTGGATGGACAGGAAAGAACACTTGATTCTGATATGCTGATGATCTGTGACGGTGAAAAGGCTGTCGGTCTTGCAGGTATCATGGGCGGTGAAAATTCCAAGATTACGGATGACGTAAAGACCATGTTATTTGAAGCTGCAACCTTTGACGGCACAAATATCAGAAAGGCAACAAAGCGCCTGGGTCTTCGTACAGATGCTTCCGGTAAGTTTGAAAAGGGCTTAGATCCTGAAAATGCACTGGCGGCAATGAACAGAGCATGCCAGTTAATCGAAGAACTTGGAGCCGGTGAAATTGTCGGCGGCGTGGTTGACGTATATCCGAATAAGAAGGAAAGAGTCAGAGTGCCGTTTGAACCGGAAAGAATCAATGCACTACTGGGTACAAATGTTTCCGTGGAAGAAATGCTTGGATACTTTAAGATGCTTGAATTAGACTATGATGAAGCAAAGCAGGAACTGATTATTCCGACGTTCCGTCAGGATTTATTAAGAACAGCGGATATTGCGGAAGAAGTTGCAAGATTTTTCGGATATGCCAATATTCCTACAACACTGCCACACGGAGCTTCTACAATGGGTAAGATTTCCTTCAAGCAGAGAGTGGAAGATGTAGCCGGAGAAATCGCACAGTTCTGCGGATTCTCACAGGCAATGACTTATTCATTTGAAAGTCCGAAGGTATTTGATAAGTTAAAGCTGGCAGCAGATGCAGAGGAAAGAAAGACAGTTGTCATTTCCAATCCGTTAGGAGAAGATTTCTCCATTATGAGAACACTGCCGTTAAACGGAATGCTGAATTCGCTTGCAACCAACTACAACCGTAGAAATAAAGATGTAAAGCTTTATGAACTGGCAAAGGTTTATGTTCCGGTAGAAGGAGAAGACCTTCCGGATGAGAGAGTACAGTTCACACTGGGCTTCTACGGCGACGGCGATTTCTTTACAATGAAGGGTGTTGTGGAAGAATTCTTAGAAAAAATCGGTATGAGTGCAAGACCGGAATATGATCCGGAAGCAGGAAAGACATTTTTACATCCGGGACGTCAGGCAGAGATTCTTTACAAGGATACGGTAATCGGCTATCTCGGTGAGGTACACCCGGACGTTGCTGACACCTATGGACTGGGCGACAGAACTTATGTTGCAGTTCTTGATTTGCCGGAGATTTTACCGTTTGCTTCATTTGACAGAAAGTACGAAGGCATTGCAAAATTCCCTGCTGTTACAAGAGATATCAGTATGGTAATGCCAAAGACGGTACTTGTCGGTGAAGTAGAAAAGATTATTGAAAAGAGAGGCGGAAAGCTTCTTGAAAAATATAACCTGTTTGATATTTATGAAGGTGCACAGATTAAGGAAGGTTTCAAGTCCGTAGCTTATACCATTTCTTTCCGTGCAAAGGACAGAACATTAGAAGATAAAGATATCCAGCCGATTATGGAAAAGATTCTGGAAGACCTTTCCGGCATGGGTATCGAACTTCGTTCTTAATTATAAATAAAAAACAGCCCGTTCTGCGGCAGAAAAGCTAACTGCCGCGAAGCGGAAAAAGATAGGAATGGAGCAGCATATGGAATCAATGAATTTACATGATTTTTATTATGATCTGCCACAGGAGCTGATTGCACAGGACCCGCTGTCAGACCGTTCCAGTTCAAGACTGATGGTACTGGATAAAAAGACAGGGGAAATACAGCACAAAATTTTTAAAGATGTGATTGATTACTTAAATCCGGGAGATTGTCTGGTCATTAACGATACCAAGGTGATTCCGGCTAGACTGATAGGCGAAAAAGTCGGAACGGGCGCGGCAATCGAAGTGCTTTTGCTTACCCGCAAGCAGGATTTAAAAGACACATGGGAAGTGCTTGTAAAGCCGGGTAAAAAGGCAAAAATCGGTACACAGATCAGCTTTGGCGGCGGAAAATTAATTGGAGAGATTGTGGATATTGTAGAAGAAGGCAATCGTATGATACAATTCACTTATGACGGTATTTTTGAAGAAATACTTGATGAACTGGGTCAGATGCCGCTTCCACCGTATATTACACACCGTCTGGAGGATAAGAACCGTTACCAGACCGTTTATGCAAAGCATGAAGGTTCTGCGGCGGCACCGACAGCGGGTCTTCATTTTACAAAAGAACTGCTGGAAAGGATACAGGAGAAGGGTATTGAAATTGCCCGTGTCACGCTGCATGTCGGACTTGGAACGTTCCGTCCGGTAAAGACAGAAAACATTCTGGAGCATCATATGCATTCAGAATTTTATACGGTGACACAGGAAGCAGCAGACAAGATTAATACGGCGCGCAAAAACGGCGGAAAGATTATTGCAGTCGGTACGACAAGTACACGTACACTGGAATCTGTCGGGACAGAAGATGGTACAGTAAAGGCCGGCAGCGGCTGGACCCAGATATTTATTTATCCGGGATATCAGTTTAAGGTTATTGACAGCCTGATTACCAATTTCCATCTGCCGGAATCCACGCTGGTGATGCTGGTTTCAGCACTGGCAGGCAGGGAACACGTTCTTGCGGCTTATGAAGAAGCAGTAAACGAAAAATACAGATTTTTCAGCTTTGGAGATGCTATGTTAATAAAGTAACTTAAAAGTTTACTTTTTAAGGATCATAACAGGGGGAGTACTTATGGGTGATGAAAGAAGAAGAACAAAAAGAATTGATGTAGAAGCAAATTTATCAATTCGTCCGATTACAGATCAGGATACTAAGGGAGAATTTATTGCTGTTCATGCAACGAATGTATCAAGCGGTGGAATTGCATTTAAAACAAAAGACGTTCTGCCGTTACATTCTTTTTATGACATGTTGCTTGAAATGAGCGGATGTGATAAAATTGAAACCGTTATTGAAGTCGTGCGGATTGCATCACAGGACGAAGACGGCACGGAGTACGGCTGCCGTTTTGTAGGACTTGGCAAAGAAGCCCAGTTCCGTATTGATGTATTCCGTATGGTAAAAGAAAATACAAACTAAAAAAGACTGAGTAGCACAGATGATTGCGGCTGCAATTGCCGAAAGGCAGCAGGTGAGGAAAGTC
>OOIF01001870.1_pt1 | contig 15925 bp, 20 predicted proteins | sample 1691961 | NCBI WGS metagenome assembly OOIF01 (sample SAMN06348146, study PRJEB24527) | human gut metagenome | biome: human gut; feature: ankylosing spondylitis patient; material: feces | host: Homo sapiens | place: China | collected 2015-10 | reverse complement strand
AAAGGAAGGAATCTTCTTTCTCTCTGGTTCTGAGTATGCTTCATCCATCTTGCCGATGCAGGTGATTATGCCGACTGTCTTTTTTATCGGACTCACGAACATCATGGGCATCCAGATGTTAATTCCGTTAGGAAAGGAGAAGATGGTTCTTTACTCGGAGATTGCAGGAGCAATTGTAGACTTGATTCTCAACACGTTGTTAATTCCGATCATGGCATCAACAGGAGCTGCCATTGGAACCGTAGTGGCAGAGGGCGTTGTCTTTTTGGTACAGTTCTTTGTACTGCGAAAAGAGGTATTTCCAGCATACAGGAAAGTACGATATGGCACGATTGTTCTGGCGATACTGGTAGCAGTGGTGAGTTCGCTTTGGGTTAAGAAGCTTGCATTTGGAAACTTCTTAACCTTACTAATTTCATCAGTGATATTCTTTCTTGCCTATGCAGTGATACTATTTCTGTGCAAAGAACCGCTTGTAAGGGAAATTTGGAGAAAGGTTTCTGCAAAGGCTTTCAGCCAACAAAAAGACAGAGGAAATGCATAAGCAGAGGGGAGCAGACATGAGAAATTTTTCTTTTTTTGCGGGCTCTGGTTTTCTTGATTTGGGATTTGAGCAGGCCGGATTCGAAATAGTGTTTGTCAACGAGTACAATCCTGAGTTTTTGCGAGCATACCGATATGCAAGAGAACGCATGCAAAAGCAGCTGTCTCCCCCACGATTTGGCTATCATCAGGGTGACATTAACGACTTTTTGACAGTGGACTCAATGCGGCAGAGGATGAAAGAAACTATACAGATATGTCGAGAAGAAGGAGAGTTGGTTGGCTTTATTGGTGGTCCGCCGTGTCCTGACTTCTCAATTGCTGGATTACAAAAATTAGGCGGGAAAGCCCACGGTTTTAACCGTGGGAGTATGTCAAAAAGAGGACGAGAGGGAAATCTTGGCAGGCTTTCGCAGTCCTATGTTGATCTCATCATTTCGATGCATCCTGACTTTTTCCTGTTTGAGAATGTTAAGGGACTTTGACAGACCAAACACCATCGTGAGTTTTTCGAAGAACTAAAAGGAAAACTGCAGAATGCCGGATACAAAACGACAGAGAGATTAACGAATGCACTGGAGTTTGGCGCACCACAAGATCGTGACCGAATTCTGCTCTTTGGTGTCAGCGAACCTCTGTTGCAAAAGCAGATGTATCAGGATGCAACATTAACAACCTTCGACTGGGAGAGGTACAAGAGCCATGATTTGCACAAAATCAAGCATTAGATTCCATGGCCGAGTACAAATCCCTTCTGGGAAGGAATACCTACGCAGCCACCCGAAGGAATTGTACAGGAATTAACTGTACAGCATTGGTTTGAGAAAAATAGTGTGGAAGACCACCCCAACGTGTCCGACTGCTTTGTACCAAGAGCTAGGCTTGTAAGGATGCAATCAGTGGAAGAGGGAGATGTCAGCAAGAAGTCCTACAAGCGGCTCCATCGTTGGCGATATTCGCCAACTGTGGCATACGGAAACAATGAGGTGTATCTGCATCCATACCATGCAAGAAGGTTGTACGTGGCAGATGCATTAGCAATACAGACGTTGCCAGCATCGTTTTCTCTGCCTTCTGACATGACCTTGACCAATATGTTTAAGACAATTGGAAATGGTTTGCCGTATGTGCTGTCACAAGGAATTGCATATACGGTTTTGGAGTATTTGGAAGAGCTGCAAGGTTGACGGAAGCAGTTCTTGATGCAAAAAACAAGTTGACAAAAAGGGTGTTGAGAGGTATAATAATAACGGATGGATAAGAACTCAACAATATGCTGGTCTGCGTTGGCATGGGGTCAGAAGAACAGTGTTGTTCGAGCAGGGTAGCGTTGAGGACTAGGCCATTTGAAAAGATCATGGGCTTGTTTTGCAAGTGTCATGACAGAACTGTACTAGATACAATGGAAGGAGTGCTGTTGCAGCACTCCTTTTTGAAAAAAGACGTGTTATTATAATAAAGGGCATCGGCATTGTGTCGGTGCCCTTATTTTTTTGCTTGCATTTTGAAAAAGAGTATGCTATCATGTAAACATACGATAACGATTACGATTTTAAGGAGAGAAAAGCAGACGCTTGCTTTTCTAAATGCAAAATTCCCGGATAAAACTGGGTCTGTTTGCTGTACGATTTTTACGTACAGATAGGAGAGAAGTCGTATTGTTTAATTGGGTTTTAAGCACTGGAAATCAAATAGATTTTTGGTGCTTTTTTATTGCCCTAAATATCTTGTTTTGAAAGAAAGTCCTTTTTATGTGGATGCTAGAGCAGCTGCATATAGGGGCTTTTTATATATTATAAGCCGACAAAGGCGGAAGGAGAAAAATATGGAAATTAAAAACGTACTGTTTGCCGAGGCATTGGATGCCTGGCTCTTATGTTACGGAGGAAAGGAGGAAGATGTGGAGTATGTTGGCGAATGGAATCGTCTGGCGCGTGTGTTATGCAAGTTAGCGTTAGATGATGAGTTCGTGGAATATGCTCGCGAGAAGGGATATCGTGTTGATCGTCAGGTTGCGCATGCGCGCCTGTACGTCAATGCGTTTCTCTTATCGTAACCTGTTGTTTGGGGCATCGGCGGTTGTCGGTGCCTCTGTAGTAGTTTGTAGAGGTAAGTGCATAGCAGTTTGCCTCTTAACTGTTTTAAGGGCATAAAGCCCGGAAAGGAAAAAATATGAAAAAATTCATTTGCATCATGCCAGAAACAGTTCTGAAGCCTCATGTATATGAGGCAGTAGGAAATAAGCAACTTTTCAATAAGGATACAACTCGTTTCCCGTTGACTCCACTGCTAACGGGGTATACGGAAAGCAATGAAGAAATTCAGGTCATTGCTATCACTGCAACAGGTGATGCAAGATCCGAATTCAATGTGAGCTTATTAGAACGAGAAAAGAATCGTTCTGGAAAAGTGACAATGATTGCAGTTGATTTTTCAGCGGCAGATGGTTCCCTTGAACTACTGACAAAGCTGATTCCACTGTTGGAGGATGGTGATCATTTGTATGTTTGTTTACATTTCGCCAGTACAACAGTACAGTTTGCAATCATATCAGCGCTTCAGTACGCATACTGGGCATTAAGAAATGTTTCCATTGAATGCGTATGTACGCAGGGAGAGTCCGGTAAGTATCAGAACGTGGATATTACCGCACTGGTGCATGCAGGTGAGTTGTTGCAGACTTTGACAGAGAGACATCACAAAGATCCTGCAAAGATTTTACGCATGACACTGGCACTGGGAGAGGAAGAGGACGAAGGCGAGGAATAGTCTCGGACTCGTGATAAATTTAAGTTGCAAGAAGGGTATCGACGTTTCGTTGGTGCCTTTTAATATTATGTTTTTAGCCGCAGAGGCGGCAGAAGGAGATTAATTATGGCATTATTTGGTCAGTTATCACTTGAGGGCTTAGGATTCGAGCCTGAAAAGAAGGAAACAAAGAAGGAGGCTAAGCCATCAAAAAAGGTGACTAAGCCGGTACAGGAAGCAGCAAAGAAGGCTGCTAAGCCAGAGGTTAGTCCTTTGGCAGAGGACACCGTGATTGCGAAGGGTATCTTGTATTGCCAACCATTGGCAATTAACTTTGAGAAAAAGTCAGTGAAGGAATTGCAAGAGATGCTTAGAGAAAGAAGCTTCTTAGAAGCAGATTATTTTGAATTTTTCTCATTGGCAGAGGATGTGGTCTTGGCTGCGTTGCCGTATAGCAGCACAGTCCCATTGACAGAAGCTGTATCACCAGAAGACCGCTTAGTGCGGTTTGGAGATTCCGTGTCAGTTCCAGAGGACGATGGGTCGTATTCCATGAAAGACCTGCTGGCACTATTCGTAGAAGCGTATCCTCATTATGAGGGGGCTTCAGTCATTAAATTGGCTGATGGCGTTTACGCTCCTCTGCCACATAAGGTGACGCTACCACATTTAGATATGGTATTCACTCTGGGCAATAAGGAGGCAATCATTCCGACGCCAGCGGAGGCAAAAACACAGGGAGATGTTTTAAAATTAATTGATCCTGCTTTTGCCGAAATTGATAAGCTTCCAATAACCACAGAAGTGGTTATTGTAGACAATAAGGCGATTCCGTATTTCTTTCACAAGAAAACGGAGGAAGTAAAGGTTGGAGCAACGCAGAAAGCGAAAGCCGAAAAGAAAGTAAAGCTTCCTGTAAAGCTTCCTGTAAAGTTGGCTTTTACGTTCGGAATTCCTGCCGTAAAGCTGACAGCGGAGGACTTTGACGGAGCTGCCGAAATTCAGATGAATACGATCAAGGATATGGTCCTTGAAAAGTATTCTGCTCTGAAGGACGTAAAAACGGACTTCTGTTATATGCAGAATGTTCCGATTCCTGACAGCGACGAGACGGAGGATATCATTCAAGTCCTCGTCTATATGCAAGGCAAGGGCGCTAGACCTTTCTTCCCTACGTTTGAAACGAGGGAAGAGGCAGAAGCATTCTTGGATGAGGGGCGCTGTGATGCAGCCCGATTTCGAGTTGCTGGCAGTACAGATTTTGGAAAAATTCAACAGATTCCAGCCGGCCGATTCGTGAAGTATCCAGAACAGGGATTGCAGTTCACAGTGGCAGAGAAAATGCCACGTGAAATTCTGGAAGAACTGATACGGCTATTTCGGAAGGCGATGCCGTTAGAAGATGCAGCGAGGGTGTACAGACGCAAGGATGGCACTTTTTTTGTGCATCATCTGACACCGACGGCACAGACCCGTGTCTTCGTTAATTTTGAAGATGTAGACCAGCCGCAGGAAGCACTGACCGGAGAGGCTGCACTGTTTTGTGAGGTACATTCTCACAATTCGATGCCTGCTTTTTTTTCAGGGCAGGACTTCAGAAGCTCCGTTTATCCAGGGCTGTACATCTGTATTGGCAGACTCGACAGAAGTGATGTCGAGGTTGTTTGCTGTGCACAAATGGACTGGAAGACAGTTTCTGTGCCAGCAACAGAGGTGTTCGAGTCGCCAGAGCTTACGCCTGTGAGAATCGGAGACGTAAGAGGAAAGTGATTAAGCTTTTAAGCTTTCTCATATATTACAAATGCGAAAAGCTTGTTGCTTGCAAAAGCAACAGTTCTTCGCTATAATAAAGGAGGAAAGGCTTGAGTAGCAGACGTTAATAGCAACAGGTGTGACCTACTTCTTCAAGGGTTGCACCTGTTTGATGCAAAGGGAGAAATCCCGAGACAAGAGTGGTGATATTGCCAGATCGAAGGTCTGGTAGTATTACCATTTTTTTTACCGCAAAGCGGTTGGAAAGGAGAAATTATGGAAATTAAGGAAAAAATCGGAAGAGTTATTGTCGTAGTTACTACCGTGACAATGCTTGCAATGTTTATTGGCTTTCAGCCGACAGTACAGCAGGCTGCGCAGACAGAGACAGTCGAGGACGCGTTGAAAGACGCGTCTTTTGTATGTAACAAGTTGGAGGAAGTCACCGTAACACTGCGAGGGGCAAACGACTTGTGGGCTGAGGCATTTAAGAAATCAATTTTGAGGATGCCATATATCCAGCCGGAGTTGTACTCGATGACATATGTTATCGAGGTTGACTTTCCGGGCTGGGATAATGAGCTGCGTGCAACTCATTTGCCAGAGGTTAAGGTTGTTGGTGGCAGTGTGACCCTTCTGAGGACGCAGGAATTTGGGCGCAGTTGTCGCCAGAATTCATTTCTGGTGACATGCACAGTCAGCTCAAAAGATCCGTTGCCGACGGATCGGGTGCATGTTTTAATCAGCAGTGGCTCACACCAGGAGTACACGGTTGAAAAAGATGTGTACCTACAATAGTTGTAACCGTGCTTACATCAACAATATTTGTTTGTAGGCACGGAATTGTTGTGCTAAAATAACGGCAGAAGGAGATTAAGATGAAGAAAAATAATGTATTTAAGAATGTAGCTTTGGCACTTATCGTTTCACTTATCATTGGAGGCGCAGTGCTCCTCACGGATGATTCGTTTCGTTCAAATCCAGAGCTGCCTCAGAAGGCAGCAGAAGGAACGGTGACGAACGGTCTGGAAAACCCAGCCTATGTTAACCAGAAGTTAGCAGAGGTTAAGGTGAGCCTACTGGCTGCTCAGGACATTTGGGAAGAGGCATCAGAAAGGTCAGTTGCTGATGCTGAGTTACTTAGCAAGACAGATGTTCTTCCTGTGTTGACACCGCCGACTATTGAAAACGAATACTCAATTACATATATTATTGAGGTAGACTTTTCAATGTGGGACAATGAATTACGATCGGTCCACATGCCGGATGTGTCTGTTGTAAGCGATGGACAGGTTGACCGACAGGAATGGGTCGTGACCAGTAAGCAGATTATTGGACGCGGATACAACAAAAGCAAATATTTGCTAGTTGTAACTGTAGTGTCTGATAAACCATTGCCAAAAAGTCATGTGCATACTTGTGTGGCAAGTTCTAACAATCAAGCATGTGCAATATATACAGATGCATACACATCAGTGGATGTGTCTTCTATTCAGGAAGGAGGTTCTTTCTGATGAGAGATTGGGATGAAATATTTAATAAACTGGCTGTCGAATTTGATGCCAGATATTTAAAGGATCTGGCGAAGGATATTGAGGAGTCGCAGAAAGAGTCACAGAAAGAAGGAAAGAATACTTCCTCAGAATATAAGGCTCGTCCATATGCGCCGATTTGGTTGTATCGTAAGCGCTTAAAGGATGTTTTAGGTGTTGGCGGTTATCAAATCTTTGTGACTGATCCGAAAATCCATCAGGCACAGGCACATCAGCGTAAGGGAAACTTTACTTTTTATATTTTGACCGTTGAAGTTACCTTACAGCTATTAGAAGACGACCGCACGGTGGCGTTTCAGACAAAGCATCCGGGAATTACAGAGGTCGTGGGACCGACTGCATTGCAGCTTAATTTGGGAAAGGCTAGTTCTGCCGGGCTGAAAGATTGCTGTGAAGAATTTGGTATCGGAGGTGACATTGAGTGGATTTGGAAAAAGTCACATTCAACACAGCAGGCATCTGTAGAAACATCTTTTGCAAGAGAAGCGCAAAGAACAGAATGGCAAAGATCACAGCAGCCTCAGCAGGATAAAAAAGTAGAAACGAAGTCTAACACGAGCGTTTTTAAAGTTAAGCCGAATGGCGCAATGGCAGAAGGAAGGAATGGTTCATACTATGTTCCTGTCAAAACAAATGATGGCAGAGAGCTTACGCTTTGGTTTTATAAGGATCGATACGAAGCTCTTATGCAGGAGCCGTCAAAGTGTACGGCATATGACAGGAGTTGTGTCAACCGCTTCGACGATCTTCGTAAGGTTTGGGCGAAGAGTAAGCAGGAGCTTACCATTGATGCTCAGATTAATGAGGAGAGAGGCTGGCTGTATTTCCATAATCTCGCAGGCAGCAAGTAAGTGATATGTAGTAGCAACTGAGAAAAGGAAGAGGGCAGGAGCAGAGCAATCTGTTTCTGCCTTTTTTGAACTTGAAAATATTGTGATTGTCATGTACAATATACGAAAAGAAGATCTTTTAAAATCTTACAATTGCGAAAGGAGATATTAGTATGATGTATCCATTTATGACTTTGAATGACGGAACAGAAATTGTTCATTCCAATATGCAATCCGATGGTCGCGTGAAAGTATATATCGAAACACCTGATGAGAAATATTGCTTTCGCCATGCTACATGTTGGTTACCTAAGTATACATGGGAAGATATCTACCACTATTCTAATGAGGAGATACAAAATTTTGAAGAAATCATTCGCTCAACGGCCCATCTAATCATTGAGTTTTCTCAGGAAGGGGGATTTGAAAATGCCGCAAATTTTTAAAATGGGCGAGTACTATATTTATTTTTGGACCAACGAGAATGATCCATTAGAACCTATACATGTCCATGTTGCAAAAGGTTCCCCTTCTGCTAATGCAACAAAGATTTGGATTACAAGCTCTGGAAATTGTCTTCTGTGCAATAATAATTCGAGAATTCCGAACCATGTACTTCGCAATATCATGAGAACAATTGAAACTCGAAGTTCGTTTGTGGTTCAGATGTGGCAACAATATTTCGGAGAAATTCGATATTTTTGTTAAGATTTTATTGTTCTAATGAGAAAAGCAAAGCAGAGGCAGATTGTTGTCTCTGCTTTTTAATTTGCTACAATACTAGGTTGTTATATACAACAACCTATAGTTAAACGCTGATAGTGCTTGCATTTTTTAGGCTACTCTGCTATACTGTCAGTGTACAGGTAACGACGAAAAAGGAAGCGGAGCAGAGGGTGCTTCGCTAGATGCAAAACTCCCGGAGTAAGCTGGGTTTGTTTGCTGTACCTTTTTTTGTACAGATACCGTAAAAAACATATTAATTGCACTAATTAGCGTTCTTTGACAAATTGTCATAGGAGCGCTTTTTTTGTGCCAAAAAGAAAGGAGTTCATATGAACAAAGTTATTTTAATGGGTAGACTTACCCGAGATCCAGAAGTGCGTTACTCACAGGGCGAGCGTCAGATGGCAATTGCAAGATATACCTTAGCGGTAGATCGTAGAGGACGCAATGCAGCTGCAGGAGAGCAGACTGCTGATTTCTTGACTTGCATAGCATTTGATAAGGCAGCGGAGTTTGCTGAAAAGTATTTCCATCAGGGAACAAAACTGATTGTCACGGGACGTATCCAGACCGGAAGCTACACAAACAAGGATGGTCAGAAGGTATATACCACCGACATCATTGTTGAGGAGCAGGAGTTTGCAGAAAGTAAGGCAGCAGGCAATGAGCAGGTACCAGCAGCTACGGCAAGATCAAATCCGGCACAAACATCAAAGCCAAAGGCAGATGCACACGGATACGGATTCATGAACATCCCGGACGGAGTCGAGGACGAAGGACTTCCGTTTAACTAAGTTTCCGATTATAATAAGGAGGTTAGGGACCATGGCATTCAATAAGAATGATAAAGCTGACGGCGCTAAGGTAAGAAGAGGCGGCGCAGTTCGCAGAAGAAAAAAAGTTTGTGTATTCTGTGGCGAGAAGAACGGTGAGATCGATTACAAGGATACCAACAAATTAAAGAGATATGTATCTGAGAGAGGAAAAATCCTTCCAAGAAGAATCACAGGAAACTGTGCAAAGCATCAGAGAGCTCTTACAGTAGCTGTTAAGAGAGCAAGACACGTAGCATTAATGCCATACAGCATTGATTAATTAGTGGATTGAAAAGCCATGATATCGAAAGGTATCATGGCTTTTTTGTTTACTTTAAATACGAGAAATGATATAATAGTATCACTTTAGGGTTATTGGAGAAGTTGCGATGTTTAATAAAAATGACGGAACCAAAGCGTTTAAACCGGTTGGCAGACTGCGGGTATTTTTTGCGCTGCCGTTTTATATTGCTGTCCTGCTGATTGTGTTAAATATAGTTTTATATTTTATTGACTTTCCGGCGGCAACAGTCATGTCTGTATTTATGGTATTTTATATTGCCATTTATTTATATATGCAGCTGGCATTAAAACCGGGCATTATGCACGATATTATCGCTTTTTCATCGAATTATTCACAGGTGCAGCGGCAGCTTTTATATGAGCTGAGTGTGCCATACTGCCTGTTAGATACCAATGGCAGAGTGATGTGGCTGAATAAGGCAATGTGTGCCTGCATTAATAAGAAGAAAGATTTCAAGAAAAACATATCAACGCTTTTTCCTGAAATTACTGCCAACATTTTCCCGACAGGAGAAGAGCCGAAGGAAGTACGCATTACGTATGAAGAGCGGGATTACTGTGTGGAAATGAAGCGGATTAGCGCCGATATGCTGTTACAGGATGTCGGACTGGTGGAAAGTGACGATAAAGACTCGTTTATTGCACTGTATATGTTTGATGAAACCGATGTCAATATGTATCTTCAAAAGTTAAATGACGAACAGTTTGTTGCAGGGCTGATTTATATTGACAATTATGAAGAAGCCTTAGAGAGTATTGATGATGTGCGCCGTTCGTTATTTATTGGTCTGATTGACAAGCGTGTCAACAAGTATTTTGCAACCGGAGCGGCAGTTGTGCGGAAACTGGAAAAGGATAAGTATCTGGCAGTTTTCCGGTATAAATATTTAGAAAAGCTGCTGGCGGATAAATTCAGCATTTTAGAGGATATTAAAAGTGTAAAAATCGGCAATGAGATGACACTGACTTTAAGTATCGGTATTGGAACGGGTGCAGACAATTATGCGGGAAATTATGATCTGGCAAAAGCCGCAATGGATCTGGCACTGGGACGCGGCGGCGATCAGGCAGTGGTCAAAAAGGGCGACAAGATTTTATATTACGGTGGTAAGAGCCAGCAGATGGAGAAAAATACCCGTGTAAAGGTGCGTGTAAAAGCTCATGCGTTAAGACAAATTTTAGATACAACGGACAATGTGCTTGTTATGGGACATAAGCTGGCGGATATTGATTCCTTTGGTTCGGCAATCGGTATTTATACCATCTGCCGCAAGCTCGGCAAAAATGTGCATATCGTCATCAACGAGGTTACAAGCAGTGTCAAACCGTTTATGAAACGTTTTATTGGCAAGGACGAATATCCGGAAGATTTATTCCTTTTAAAAGAGGAAGCACCGGAGTATGTGGATGCGGCAACGGTGGTAATTGTGGTCGATGTCAATAAGCCGCAGCTTACGGAATGCCCGGAACTGCTTGATAAATGTAAAACCATCGTTGTATTTGACCATCACAGACAGTCCAGTGACCAGATTACGGGAGCGGTGCTGTCTTATGTAGACCCGTATGCCTCTTCCGCTTCTGAAATGATTACGGAAATGATTCAGTATGTGGACGATAACATTAAGATTAAGGCATTTGAAGCTGATGCATTGTATGCCGGTATCAATATTGATACGGATGGTTTTAATAGCAAGTCAGGACCAAGAACATTTGAAGCGGCAGCATTTTTAAGACGGCATGGTGCGGATGTGACGCGTGTGCGTAAAATGCTCCGCAATGATATGGACGAGTATAAGGCGGTCGCACATGCGGTCAGCAGAGCGGAAGTATACCGTGATGCATTTGCAATTGCAATCTTTAATGGCGAAGGACTGGAAAGCCCGACAATCGGTGGTGCAAAAGCGGCAAACCAGCTTTTGGATATTTCGGGAATTAAAGCCTCATTTGTCATTACAGAATATAATGAAAAAATTTATATCAGTGCAAGGTCTATTGATGAGGTCAATGTCCAGCTTGTCATGGAAAAATTAGGCGGCGGCGGGCATATGAGCATTGCCGGAGCACAGCTGACAGGCTGTACCGTTAAAGAGGCGGTCGACATCATCAAAGAAACACTGGATAATATGCTTGCGGAAGGAGAAATATAGAAATGGAAGTTATTTTATTAGAAGATGTAAAGTCATTGGGTAAAAAAGGTCAGATTGTAAAGATTAATGATGGCTATGCAAGAAATTTTGTACTGCCAAAGAAGTTAGGTTTAGAGGCAACACCAAAGAATTTAAACGATTTAAAATTGCAGAAAGCAAGAGAAGCCAAAGAAGCAGCAGAAGAATTACAGGCAGCAAAGGAGCTGGCAGTAAAGGTAGAAGAAAAGCCGGTATGTCTGACCATGAAGACCGGTGAAGGCGGAAAGACATTTGGTACAATTTCTACAAAGGAAGTTGCTGCCGCTGCAAAAGAGCAGCTGGGTCTTGATATTGATAAGAAGAAAATGAAGCTGGACGAGCCGATTAAGACACTGGGTAATCATATTATTACTGTAAAGCTTCACAAAGATGTTACAGCAAAACTCACTGTTTCAGTAGGGGAAAGTAAATAATGGACGATATTGCAATCACCAGAATTATGCCAAACAGTCTGGAGGCGGAGCAGTCTGTGATTGGTTCAATGTTAATGGACAAGCAGGCGATTATCAGTGCAGGCGAAATCCTTTCGGCAGACGACTTTTATCACAGACAGTATGGAATTATGTTCCAGGCCATGGTTGATATGAACAATGCGGCAAAACCGGTGGATATTGTTACCTTGCAGGAAGCACTCAAGGAAAAGGATGTACCGCCTGAGGTTTACAGCCTTGAATTTATCAGGGAACTGCTGGCTGCCGTGCCGACATCTGCCAATATCCGGCATTATGCGACGATTGTAAAGGATAAGGCGATTTTAAGAAACATTATCCGGGTCAATGACAGTATTGCAACAGCGTGTTACGAGGGTAAGGAAAGTACAGAAGATATTCTTGCCGATACGGAGAAACGTATCTTTGAACTCGTAAAAAATAAAGGCGGGCATGAATATATGCCGATTGATAAAGTTGTATTGGAAGCACTGGATAAGATTTCCATAGCTGCCAAAAACAGAGGTGCAGTTACCGGTGTGCCGACCGGATTTAAAGATCTGGACACATATTTATCAGGCTTACAGCCGTCGGATTTTGTACTGGTTGCGGCGCGTCCGTCTATGGGTAAGACAGCATTTGTCTTAAATGTGGCGGAAAATGTGGCGATTAAGCAGGGCATTACAACAGCCGTATTCAGTCTGGAAATGTCCAATGTACAGCTTGTTAACCGTATGCTCAGTCTGGAATCGACCGTTGATGCGGATAAAATCCGTAAAGGCCGTCTGGATTCCAATGACTGGGGTAAGCTCATTGAAGGCGCCGACAGCATTGCAAAATCGCAGCTGATTATTGACGATACGCCGGGTATTTCGATTGCGGAGCTGCGCTCAAAGTGTAGAAAGTACAAAATGGAAAATAATCTCGGACTGGTAATTATCGATTACTTACAGTTAATGAGCGGAAACGGAAAGACGGATTCTAGACAGCAGGAAATTTCGGATATTTCCCGTTCATTAAAGGCACTTGCAAGAGAACTCGATGTGCCGGTGGTAACGCTTTCACAGCTCAGCCGTGCGGTAGAACAAAGACCCGACCATCGTCCGATGCTTTCGGATCTGCGTGAATCGGGTGCAATTGAGCAGGATGCCGACGTTGTTATGTTTTTATACCGTGATGATTATTACAATAAGGATACAGACATTAAAGGCATTGCGGAAATTATTATTGCAAAACAGAGAAACGGTCCGATTGGTACGGTAAAAATGGCGTGGATACCGGAACAGACCCGTTTTGCGGATTTACTCACAAAAGAACAGATTCCACACTGATAAAAGAAATATTTTTAATATCAAAAAAGAACCGGAAACAAGGAATATCCTTTATTTCCGGTTCTTTTTTTGTGTCTTGAAACACGTTTAATGAATAGTTGTATGTAGTCTACTGTGGGTTTGGAGCGCCTACAGGACAGACACCGGCACAAGCGCCGCAGTCTACACATACATCAGCATTGATTTCCATATGAGAAGCGCCTTCAGAGATAGCTTCTACAGGACATCCAGCTGCACAAGCACCACAATTGATGCAGTCATCGTTAATTACATATGCCATGATTCAATCCTCCTTAGATTTTGTTAGTTCATTATACGATATTTACAGTTAAAATTCAACTATCGGATAATAGTTTCTTTGTTAAGAGTATAAAAAAATGCAACATCTTTATAAAAAATGGTGCGTTTGCGGAAAGCAATTTGTTTCTGAACGAAACAAATTGACATAATGATAAAAACAAGGAGGTAAAAACCTCTGCTCCTGCTTAGGGCAGAATGTGAGCAAGCTCACATAGCATTTTTCCTTCGGAAAAACAAGGAGGTTTGTATGGTAAAGCTTACGTTAAGACTGGGTGAGTTTATTGATATCGGTGAAAATGTCCGTGTGATTTTTTCAGGCGGTTTGGCAAATAATATTCATTTGCTGGTTGATGCACCCAAAGAAGTCAATATAGCAAGAAGCTCAGCCGGAAAGAAAAAGGAACAGCCGGAACAGAGTGCTCGGACATATTACAGGGAAAAAGGTATATCCGAAGAAGCACAGCGTGAGATTGTCAGCATTTTAATGCGCGAAAAGAAGCGCAACGCGGTAAATGAAAAGCCGTGACGGCAGGACAGTGTTACGGCAGAATTATGAAGCAATGTATGCAACGGAGTATACAAAGCACAAAAATCTGCATTTAACGAATGAGAAGCTTATGGGGAAGACTGCAATAGAAAAAGCAGGGGATTTGATACACATTATTTTACTGGGACTTGCAAAAAACTTACCACCCTATACAGAGGAAAATAAACTGCACGGGCTGTTGGGTGCATTATTTACAAATGAGTTGACGGCAGATGAGAAAATCAGTATCATAGAATCAGAATATAACATTGAAGCGAAAAATGAATTGCGAAAGGATGTGAGGAAAGTGAGCGGATTAGGAGAAAGCCTTGTGGAAAGTGCGGCAGAAGAAGCATGGGAAGAAGCATGGGAACAGAGCAAAATTAAGTTTATCATCAATATGAACGAAAAAGGCTACACAATAGAGCAGATAGCCGACGTTACGGAAAAGAGCAGGGAAGAAGTCGAGGCAGTACTGGAAAAAGAGAAATAATGTGCGGCGGCTTTAAGCAGAGATTCAATGAATACTTGACATTTTAATGGGGCAAGCTTATAGTAGAATCACTACGATAAACAGGAGGAACATATTTATGACAAGAATAACCAAGGATACAACAATTGGCGAAGCAATTCAGTATGATGCAGGGATTGTTTCAATTCTTATGGGCGCAGGAATGCACTGTGTTGGATGTCCGTCATCAGCAGGTGAAACATTAGAAGAAGCTGCTATGGTTCATGGTTTAGACTGTGATGAATTATTACAGGATATTCATGACTATCTTCAGTCAGTAGGTTAATTCATAAATAAAATAAAAGCGGCGGGATTTACGTTTAATCGGTAAATTCCGCCGCTTTTTAGATGATATGCCGGGGGACGGCATACATTATATTTAAAAGCTAAAGTTTTGCCATAACCTGTATTGCACGGTTTTTTATAATGGAATCCATGTGTTCCGTGAAAAATAAAAGGCTGCTGTCCGGAAGATATTCTTTTTTGCCGTATTCGGAAAGAATGTTGCAGGTCTTGTTAAAGTCCACAGAAGAACAGCGGGTCTTTTCCAAAAATACATAGTAGCGCCCGTTGGTATGCTTAAATAAATGACTCTTGTCATTGTATACCGGAAGAACGGCTTTTGCGGACTCACTGAAGGCATCCAGATTTTCAAAAGAAAAGCAGCGGATGACAGGGGCGTCTTTTTGTGTATCGGCAGACGATTCCGGTTTATTTGCCGCAGGTACGGAGACAGTTCCGGTGCCTTTTGAACCGGATGCCGAGCCTTTATTCAGATAATCATTTAATTTGCTGAAAATATTTAAAACGTCATCTTCAGTGGAATCCGCGTCTGTATCAGATTCATTTAACTCATCATTAGCAGATGGCAGTGCATGTGCTGCTGATGCATCAATTGTTTCCATGGAATCATAATCCTCATAGGGGTAATCATAATCCTCATAATCGTCGTCCGGGTCGGACGGCGAAAATTTGGAAAAACGGGTATCCAGTTCTTCCGGATCGTCTACCTTTGTAACAATTAAAACGATACAGTCAGCAGAAACAGGAATTGCTTCAATCATCAGAGGAATATCTTCCGCTTCAAAACCGAATTCATAGGAAGCCTGCTGCATCATATCCTGAAAAAGCTTCTTCGCCTTTTCACTGCCGTAAGCCAGTTCACTGATTTTTAACTGCCGGGCTGCCAGGTCAGATTTATTCAGGGTGCAGCGTATTTGGTTCTCACTTAATTTTTCGATTTTCATATTATCACTTCCTATCACTATTGTCCTAAATTTATAATACCCATTTTTAGTGGATATGTAAAGGTTATATTGATGAATATATTATAAGAAATTGTAAAAAAATAAAAATAAATAAAAGATAATTTT
>OOIF01001827.1_pt1 | contig 16278 bp, 15 predicted proteins | sample 1691961 | NCBI WGS metagenome assembly OOIF01 (sample SAMN06348146, study PRJEB24527) | human gut metagenome | biome: human gut; feature: ankylosing spondylitis patient; material: feces | host: Homo sapiens | place: China | collected 2015-10 | reverse complement strand
TACTTCCACACCACCCGGCAGGACGCCCGGGGATGAATCCGGCAAAAGCAGCGCCGTCTGCACCTGTGAAAAAAGCCGCCCGGGAAGATCCGCAGATCCTCCCGGGCGGCTTGCTTATCCTATTTTTTCTTTTACTTGCGGCGGGTGAGGCAGTTCAGCGCCATCACAACCAGCACAAGAAAGCCGATGACCAGCAGGATACCGGTCATGCCGATGAGCATCATGGGCAGGGTGGTCATCCAGGAAGAAAGATGAAGCATAAAGGTACCTCCGTTAAGCCATCAGGGAAAGGATCAGTCCGCCGGCAAGGACGGATGCGATCTGCCCGGAAACGTTGACGCTGATGGAGTACATCAGCAGGAAATTCTGGTTGTCCTCGGCCAGACCCATCTTGTTGACCACGCGTCCGCTCATGGGGAAAGCCGAAATGCCTGCCGCGCCGATCATGGGGTTCAGCTTTTTGCCCTCGGGCAGGAACAGGTTCAGCAGCTTGGCGAACAGCACGCCGCCAGCGGTATCAAAGATAAAGGCCACAAGACCCAGCGCCATGATGAGCAAAGTGTCCGGCCGGACGAACTTGTCGGCGGTCATCTGCCCGGCAACGGTCAGACCCAGCAGCAGGGTGATGAGGTTTGCCAGTACGTTCTGGGCGGTCTCGCTCAGGGAGTTCAGAACTCCGCACTCCCGCAGCAGGTTGCCGAACATCAAAAAGCCTACCAGCGCCACGCTGGCCGGGGCTACCAGACCGGCGACCACCGTGACCACAACGGGGAACAGGATCTTGGTCAGCTGGGTGACGTTGCCTTTTTCGTAGGGCATACGGATGCGGCGCTCCTTCTGGGTGGTCAGCAGACGGATGACCGGCGGCTGCACGATGGGCACCAGCGCCATGTAGCTGTAAGCTGCCACCATAATAGCGCCCAGATACTGGGATTTCAGGGTGTTTGCCACAAAAATGGCGGTGGGGCCGTCCGCTGCGCCGATGACCGCAATGGACGCGGCGTCCTTCAGATCAAAGAAGAACCCGGCCAGAAACAGGGTGAAAAAGATGCCAAACTGTGCCGCTGCGCCAAACAGCATGAGCCACGGCTTTTCCAGCAGCGGGCCAAAATCGATCATGGCACCGATGCCGATGAACAGCAGCAGCGGGAACAGCTCGTTGGACATCCCCGCCTCGAACAGGGCAGAGATGGGGCCAACGGTGTCTCCCTGCGTGATGGCACCGGATGCGGGAAGGTTGACCAGAATGGCGCCGAACCCCATGGGCAGCAGCAGACTGGGCTCCATCTTTTTGACGATGGCAAGGTAAATGAGCAGGGCACCGATGCCCCACATGACCACCATCTGCCATGTCAGCACCCCGAAGTTTGAAAAGAGCGCGGCGAATGTGTTCCAGAAATTCATATTGTTTTTCTGCCTCCTTTTGTTCTGATGCTGCGGCAAGAAAAAAGAGACCCTTGCCACAGCTTACGATCTGTGACAAAAGTCTCAAGCGAACACATGACATCGGGCATTGCTGCCGTGATGACGCTGCCATGCAGCGGCCTGCCGGAAAAAGCCTTGACCGGCGGGCTGCCCTTTACTCCCCTTTATCATTTTTATTGATACCAGAAACTGCCGCTTCTGTCAAGGGGGAAATGCGGTTTTTCGCAAAAATCCAACCGTGAAAAAGCCAACCGGGAAAATCCGCAATTTTAGTTATAGATGTAGCTTTCCTTTGCGGCTCCTCTTGTGAAAATGCGTTTTGAGCGGCCCGCAGGCCGCTCAAAACGTAAAATTCAAAAATTTTTTCCTCTGAAAATGGTCAGAGCGCAGCGGAGACCATTTAAAATCGTCTTAAAACCGTCAGTCCACCACCGGTACATCCAGCCCGAACTCCTGCGGGCGGAAGCGGGGACAGACGTTCTCGGTGATGCAGATGACCGAAGCGGCAAGACGGCTGCCGATCTCGCAGGCTTCTGCCAGCGTTTTGCCGTAGGTCAGGCCGATGACCGTGCCTGCAAAGAAGGCGTCACCCGCGCCGGTGGTGTCCATGACATCCACCTTTTTGGCGGGCACGATGCCGCAGCTGCCGTCCGCACAGGCGTATACCGCGCCCTGCCCGCCCATGGTCACTACCATGCTGGGAATGTTGGCGCTGCGCACGTTGCCCGTGAGCACCCGGCACATCTCGTCCGGGGAGAGGTGGTCGTAGTCGTCCGAGAACAGCAGCCCGGCCTCCTGCTGGTTGCAGACGAAACAATCGATCTGCTGCAAAAAATCCCGCCGCTCCATGGCGATGCTCATGTTGGAGACTACGGCAAACACCTTTTTGCCGTACTTTTTAGCGTAGCGCAGGGTCTGCTTCACCGTTTCTTTTTCGAGGTCCAGTTCCAGCGCAATGGAATCGCAGTCTGCAAAAATGGCGTCGCCCTGCTCCTGTAATAGGCCGGTCAGCGGGGTGGTGTCCGGTCGCTTGGAGATGGCGGCGTGCACATCGCCGTCGTTGTCAAAAATGGCCAGCCATGTGCCCATGCCGTCCGGCTTTTTCTGGATAAAGCGAGTGTTCACCTTGTGCCTTGCCAGCTTGTCGATGACGTCCTGTCCCATGCCGGTGTCATCCACCAGACCCACAAAGGTGGGGCGCAGCTCTACGTTGGCGATATCCTCCACCACGTTGCGGCTCACACCGCCGTGTACCTGCTCAATGCGTCCGGCGTTGCGCCCGCCGGGGATATAGGTGGAAAGGGGATAGCCCTTGATATCCACAAAAACAGCTCCGATGACTACGATGCCCATAAACGATAAACCTTTCTGACTTCAGTTGATTTTACCTGTATTATACAGGAAGCAGACAAAAGATGCTATCCTTTTGCCGTTTTTTGCAGAAAAATGTCTCTAAGGCGGGACGTTTTGGAATGCCCTCCGCGATGCTCTGGGCATTTTTAGCGGAAAGACTATTTGGATTTCGCGTTTTGCGCGGCCTGCGGGCCGCGCAAAACGCATTTTCACAAGAGGACCGTTTCCGGTCACGCCCCCTTTCCGTGAAAAAGGGCTTCCGAAAAGTCCGCAGACTTTTCGGAAGCCCAAATAAAAAATAATTCTTCCTCTTACATCGCCGTGCGGGCGGTGCGCACCAGATACTCCATGGCCTGCACCGGGTACTGCCCGGCGGCAGTCTCGCCGGTGAGCATCAGGCTGGATGCGCCGTCCAGTACGGCGTTGTAGATGTCGCTCACCTCGGCGCGGGTGGGTACCGCCCGGGTGTGCATGCTGTCCAGCATCTGGGTCACCACCATAAAGGGCACCCCGGCTGCCCGGCAGGCGGCGGAAAGCTGTTTCTGGCAGCGGGGCAGCTCCCACAGGGGCATGGCGTTGCCAAGGTCGCCCCGGGCAATGACCACCTCGTCCACCAGCGGCAAAAACTCCGGCAGCGCCTGCACGCCTGCAAGGTTTTCAATTTTGGCAAGGATCTTCAGCTGCGGCGCACCGGCTTCTGCCAGCGCCTGCCGCAGGCTGCGGATATCCGCAGCGCCGCGCACAAAGGGCAGCATGACTCCGGTAACGCCGCAATCGGCGGCGATGGCAAGGTTCTCCTTGTCCTCGGTGGTCAGGGTGGGCATCTGGATATCTGCCCCCGGTGCTGCCAGGCTTTTGCGGCTTTGCAGCACCCCGCCCCGCACTATGGTGCACACGAGTGCTTCCGGCTCTGCGGTGTCCACCTGTGCCAGCAGCTTGCCGTCATCCAGCAGCAGCTCCTGCCCGGGCTGCACACCCTGCACCAGCGCGGCAGGGCAGGGGATGCCCTGCGCGCCCAGACGCACGGTCTGCCCGGCGGTCAGGGACAGCGGCTGCGGCAGACGGCCGATGCGCAGTTCCGGCCCCTGCAAATCAATGAGCAGCTTTTTGACCCCGACCTTGCGCAGCAGCGCCAGCCAGTCCTTGTGCGCTGCCAGCGGACCGTGAGAAAGATTCATGCGGATGCCGGTCATGCCGGCCTCCACCATCTGCTGCAAAAGCTTTACATCGGCACAGGCAGGGCCGATGGTTCCGTAAAAATCCATAATTCCTCCTGCAATTCACGTTTTCTTTCTATTGTAGCATGACCGCACTGCAAAAGATAGCCCGGCGGCGCATAAAAAAACACCGGAAGCTGATGCAAAGCCTCCGGTGTCTTTTTATGATGCCTTATGGGGTTTACTGCTACACTTTGCACCGCCTGCGTTCAGTACAAAGCTTACAGCTCCCTCTATTTTTAAAGGTTGTACTTAGTTTACAGCATTTCGGGCGGTTCGTCAAGAGCTTTTTCCAGCTTTTGCCGGCAAAAACCGGAATATCACAACATTATCACAACTGCAGCTGGTGGTAGCACGTGCCCTCCATGGTCTTCCAGCAGGCGGTGCTTCCCTCCAAGGTCATGTAGCTGTGGGCGGTGCTTTCCTTGGGCAGGCTCACGGAGCCGGGGTTTAAGTAAAGGTTCCCCTGCCCGAAGTCTGTCCATGCGGGCACATGAGTGTGGCCGTGGAGCAGAATGTCCCCCGGGGCAAGGGGCGGCAGATGGTTCAGGTTGAACACATGGCCGTGGGTGACGTAGACCAGCCGCTGCCCCACCGGCAGCACGGCGTAATCTGCCAGCACCGGGAAATTGAGCACCATCTGGTCTACCTCGGCGTCGCAGTTGCCCCGCACGCACAGCAGCTTGGGCGCAAGGCTGTTCAGCAGCGGGATGACCTGCTTGGGGGCGTAGTCCCGGGGCAGGTCGTTGCGGGGGCCGTGGTAGAGCAGGTCTCCCAGAAAGAGCAGACGGTCGGCCTGCTCCCGTTCAAAGGCCTGTTGCAGTTGCTGCGCATAATAATAGGAACCGTGCAGGTCTGATGCGATCATCCATTTCATATATAATGCCCTCCCTCAGAGCCGGTTTGCCTTATTGTAGCGCCTGCTGAAAAAATGGTCAAGTGGGTAAAAAAGTCATACTTTTGCGCTGGAACCTCTTGACACAGCGCAGAGAATATGGTATTCTGCTAGGGTTGCAGCCCGCAAATGTGCGGGGCGCATATCGCGGATAGCTGCCGCAATCATAAAAACCGTGTGGATTTTTACAGCAGAATTGCTACTTTTCGCCACACAATGACCTCACAAGGGTCATTGTGTGGCTTTTTTGTGCACAGAAAACCGGCTGCAAGCCGATGCTGTGCCCGCCACATTTTTACTTTTTACAGATAGCAGGTGAAATTTTTCAATGAACGAAACTTTTATGAAGGAGAAGCCGGTGCTGCCGCTGCTGCTCTCGATGGCACTGCCCAACGTGGTCTCCATGCTGGTGAATAGCCTCTACAACATCGTGGACAGCCTGTTTGTGGCGCGCATCAGCGAGGACGCCATGACCGCGTTAAGTCTGGTGTTCCCCATCCAGAACTTTTCCAACGCCATTGCCATCGGCTTTGGCATCGGCATCAACGCCATGATCGCACTGTATCTGGGCGCGGGCGACCGTGAAAAGGCCGAGATGGCCGCCACCCATGGCTTTGTGCTCAGCCTTGTGCACGGCGTAGTGATGATGGCGGTCAGCATTGCCATCATGCCCGGCTTTCTGCGCCGCTTTACGCAGGACGAGGGGCTGATCAACGCCGGCATCACCTACTCTACCATCGTGTTCCTGTTTTTGGTCGTGAACATGGTCTCGCTTGCCTTTGAAAAGATCTTTCAGGCGGTGGGCCGCATGAAGGTGTCCATGGTCGCCCTGATCACCGGCTGCGTGTGCAATATTCTGCTGGACCCGGTGCTCATCTTCGGGCTTGGGCCGGTGCCCGCCATGGGCATTGCGGGCGCAGCGCTGGCCACCGGCATCGGTCAGATGCTCAGCGTGGCGGTCTACCTTGTGGTCTACCTGCGTACCGAGCTGCCGGTGCGGCTGCGCCGCAGCTGTCTGCGCCCGGACGCGGCGCTGGACGGCAGACTGTACGCCATCGGCATTCCGGCCATCCTGAATCTGGCGCTGCCCTCGCTGCTGGTCACCTTCCTTAACGGATTGCTGGCGGCCTTTTCTCAGAGCTATGTGGTGGTGCTGGGCATCTATTATAAATTGCAGACCTTTTTGTACCTGCCCGCCAACGGCTTCGTGCAGGGCATGCGCCCCCTTATTGGTTATAATTACGGTGCGCGGGAGCATGCCCGGGTGAAAAAGCTGTTCCAGCTGACCCTGCTCATGAGCGCTGCCATCATGGCGGCGGGCACTGTCATCTGTCAGGTTGCCTCCGGGCAGCTGATGGGGCTGTTCACCCAGAACCCCGAAACCATCGCCGCCGGACAGACCGCGCTGCGCATCATCAGCATCGGCTTTGTCATCTCGGCAGTCTCCACCACTGCTTCCGGTGCACTGGAGGGGCTGGGCAAGGGCGCAGAATCGCTGGTCATCGCTCTGTGCCGGTACGTCGTTTTTATCATGCCGCTGGCTGCACTGCTGTGTAACTGGCTGGGCGCAGACGGCGCATGGCACGCCTTCTGGCTTACCGAGGTGCTGGCGGCGGTGGTCTCCGGTATCGTCTACCGCCGGGCGGTCAGCCGCAAGGACTGAGCGCTGCCTGCCGCTTTGCGACGGGACGGTTTTGAATGGCCGCCGCGTGCGCTCTGGCCACAATTTAAGGAAAAAATATTTTATATTTCGGCACACCGGAGCGTCTGCGGGCGCTCCGGTGTGCCATTTTCACGAAGGGGGAACAAAGGCAAACAGCAGCGGCAGCACCTGTTTCCTACGGCTTGAACCCTCTCCGTCATCGCTACGCGATGCCACCTCCCCCGAAAGGGGGGGTTGCTCTACTTACCGGAAGATGGCGAAAAGCTCCCCCCCCTCGGGGGAGCTGGCAAAGCCGTCTGGCTTTGACTGAGAGGGTTTTATGCCTGAACCCTGATTTTTCATTGACACTACGGGAAAAGTACGGTAAAATAATTTTCGTGTTTTGACAGAAACTGTCAGTGCGCAAGATATTACAGAGGATGTGGAAGTATATGATCGAGACCATTGCCGCCGTCAATCAGGCGGTGAACAGCTTTATCTGGGGCATCCCCGCCATGGTGTGCATCATTGGCGTGGGGCTGCTGCTCAGTGTCCGCACGGGCTTTTTGCAGATCCGCAAATTCCCCTATGCCATCCGCACCACCGTGGGACGGATGTTCCGCAAGCGGGATGCTTCGGACGGTGCCATGACCCCTTTTCAGGCGGTGTGCACCGCGCTGGCGGGCACGGTGGGCACCGGCAACATTGCCGGTGTGGCGGGCGCTATCGCCATCGGCGGCCCGGGTGCCGTGTTCTGGATGTGGTGCTCTGCGCTGCTGGGTATGTGCACCAAGTTTGCCGAGGTGACGCTGGCCGTGCATTTCCGGGAGCGCAGCGACACCGGCGAGTGGGTGGGCGGCCCGATGTACTATATTAAAAACGGCCTTGGCCGCCGCTGGCAGTTTCTGGCCGTGCTGTACGCGCTGTTCGGCGTGCTGACCGTGTTCGGCACCGGCAACGCAACGCAGGTGAATACCATCGTAGCAGCAGTGGATACCGCCCTGCTGGAATACGGGCTGGTGGGCGGCAGCTTTCTGCCCACCCTCAACCTCATCGTGGGCATCCTTGTGGCGGTGCTGGTGGCGCTGGTGCTGCTGGGCGGCATCAAGCGCATTGGCAGCGTAAGCGAGAAGCTGGTGCCCTTTATGGCACTGTTCTATATTGTGCTGTCGGTGGGCGTGGTGGTGCTCAACTTCTCCCGCCTGCCCTATGTGCTGGAATCCATCGTGGCGGGCGCGTTCAACCCCGCTGCCTTTACCGGCGGCACCATCGGCAGTCTGTTCGTCAGTATGCAAAAGGGTGTTTCCCGCGGCATCTTTTCCAACGAGGCCGGTCTTGGCACCGGTTCTATCGCCCATGCCTGCGCCGACACCAAAAAGCCGGTCAAGCAGGGCATGTTCGGTATTTTTGAGGTGTTTGCCGATACCATCGTCATCTGCACCCTGACCGCGCTGGTCATCCTGTGCAGCGGCACCCAGGTCAGCTACGGCGCAGCGGCGGGTGCTGAGCTGACCATCTCCGGCTTTACCACCACCTACGGCGGCTGGGCGTCTATCTTTACTGCCGTGGCGCTGTGCTGCTTTGCCTTTTCCACCATCATCGGCTGGGGTCTGTACGGCTCCCGTTTTCTGGTGTTCCTGTGCAAGAGCAACAAAGTGGCGCGCCCCTTCTTTGTGGTGTATGCTCTGGTAGCCATTCTGGGCGCTACCATGGACCTTGGTCTGCTGTGGAGCATCGCCGATACCTTCAACGGCCTGATGAGCATCCCCAACCTCATTGCGTTGCTGCTGCTTTCCGGCACGGTGGTGCAGATGACCCGCGCCTTTTTTGAATCGGAGGGGTGAGCGGCAGCTCTGCCCATAGTGGACAGAAACGCCGGAACGCGGTATACTGAGAAAAAACAACGGTGGCTATGCACCACAGGAGGTTCTAACGTGGAAAACTTTAACGAACTGCTGCAAAAGTATGCAGATTTTATCGTCCGGGTGGGTGTGAACCCGCAGCCGGGGCAGACCCTGATCATCAACTGCCCGCTGGAGGGTGCCCCGCTGGCACGGCTGTGCGTGCGCAGCGCCTACGAAGCAGGTGCGCGGGATGTGCAGGTGAACTGGCAGGATGATGCCGTTACCCGCATCCGCATGGAGCTGGGCAGCGAGGACGCCCTGACCGACCACAAGGGCTGGCAGCTGCGCCGCTATCTGGACTATGCCGAGAGCGAGGGCGGTGTGTGCGTGCTGCACCTCATCGCGGATGACCCGGAGCTGTTTGCCGGGCTGGACGGTGCCAAGATCAGCCGGGTGAACAGCGCGAACCGCAGCTTTATGCAGCCGTGGCGGGAGTACACCATGAACGACCGTGTGCAGTGGTCCATCGCCGCTCTGCCCGCAGAGCCGTGGGCAAAGAAGATGTTCCCGGAGCTGGACACTGCCGCCGCCATTGAGGCACAGTGGAAGCTGATCTTCGACACCTGCCGCGTGACCGGCGGCGACCCGGTAGGGGAGTGGCAGAAGCATCTGGACCGCCTGAACGAGCTGGGCGCAAAGATGAACGCCCTGAATCTGGAAAGCGTGCATTTTGAAAGCGCCAACGGCACCGACCTGACCGTGGGTCTGGCGGAACAGGCGGTGTGGGAGAGCGCCGGCAGCAAAAACGAGAAGGGCGTGCCCTTCCTGCCCAACATCCCCACCGAGGAGGTGTTCACCGCGCCCCATAAGGATAAGGTGGACGGCATCGTTTACGGCACAAAGCCCTACGTCTTTAACGGCCAGCTCATCAAGAATTTCCACGTCACCTTCAAGGATGGCAAGGTGGTGGAGCACGGCGCCGACGAGGGCGCAGATCTGCTGGGCCAGCTGCTGGACACCGACGAGGGCGCACGCCACATTGGTGAGGTGGCACTGGTGCCCGCCTCCAGCCCCATTAACCGTAGCGGCAAGCTGTTCTACAACACCCTGTTTGACGAGAACGCTGCCTGCCACATCGCCTTTGGCGACAGCTACCCCGGCACCACCGTGGGCGGCACCGGCCTTTCCAAGGAGGAGCTGGCAGCCCGCGGCATGAACCATTCCTCCCTGCACGAGGACGTGATGATCGGTGCAGAGGACAGCCGCATCACCGGTAAATGCCGTGACGGCCGTACCGTGCCGCTGTTTGAAAACGGCGTCTGGGTGCTGTAAAAAGGCCCCAAAGGGTGCGCAACGGCAAAAAAATTGCGAAAATGCTTGCATAAATCGCAAGAGTATGATATATTCTAGTAGTACGATATAGTTTAACCTGAAACGTGGGCCGCAAGGTCCGCGTTTCTTGTTTGTTTGGAGGTTTTTTATGGCGAAGCAGTCTGGCGGCAACACCGCGCAGAGAGTGGAAGCGCTTGTCCGTCCCACGGTGGAAGGCATGGGTCTGCGCCTGTGGGATGTGGTTTTTGAGAAGGAAGGGCCGGACTGGTATCTTCGCATCCTCATCGACCGGGACGGCACCATGGATACCGACACCTGTGCAGAGGTGTCCCACGCACTGGACCCCATTCTGGATGAGGCAGACCCCATCGACCAGAGCTATTATCTGGAAGTGGGCAGCCCCGGCCTTGGCCGTAAGCTGACCCGCCCGGAGCACTATGAAGCCCTCAAGGGCCAGAAGATCCGGGTAAAGCTCATCCGCCCGAATGCAGACGGCGTGCGTGAGTTTTCCGGTATCCTGACAGGCCGCGAGGGCAGCACTGTTACGGTGAACACCGATGCGGGCGCTGTCACCTTTGAGGTGAACGCCGCATCCAGCGTGAACCTGTGCGACGATGAAGACCTGTTTGACTAACATAGATAGAGAGTAAATTACAGGAGGAACCCGAAAAATGGCAGCAGCGAACAATGAATTTTTTGAAGCTCTCTCCATGCTGGAGCACGAGCGCGGCATCACCGCAGAATACCTGATCGAAAAGATCAAGGCTGCTATCATCATTGCCGTCAAGAAGAACTATGAGGTGGAAGAGGACCACGTGAAGGTGGATATCGACCCCGCCGCAGGCCGCTTTGATGTGGCCCTGATCCAGGACGTTGTGGCCGACGAGGACTGGTACGACGAGCACTCTGAGATCGGCATTACCGAGGCACAGAAGATCCGCAAGAGCTACGAAGTGGGCGACCGCATCGTGACCCCCCTCAAGACCAAGGACTTCGGCCGCATTGCAGCCCAGACCGCAAAGCACGTGATCCGTCAGGGCATCCGCGAGGCTGAGCGCAGCCAGCAGCTGAGCGAGATCCAGTCCCGTGCACACGACATCGTGCAGGCCACCGTTACCCGCGTGGACCCGGAAAAGGGCATCGTTGCTCTGGATCTGGGCAAGGGCGGCGAGGCTATCCTGCCCCACAACGAGCAGGTGCCCGGCGAGGTGTACACCGAGGGCCAGACCCTGCAGGTCTACGTTGTGGACGTGGTCAGCACTGAGCGCGGCCCCCGCGTTATGATCAGCCGCACCCACCCTGGCCTTGTCAAGCGCCTGTTTGAGCTGGAAGTGCCCGAAATTTTTGACGGCACTGTGGAGGTCAAGGCCATCAGCCGCGAGGCCGGTGCCCGCACCAAGATGGCTGTTTGGAGCAAGGACCCCAACGTGAACCCTGTTTCCGCCTGCATCGGCGAGCACGGTGCCCGTGTAGCTGCTGTTGTGGAAAAGCTGGGCGGCGAAAAGATCGACATTGTGAAGTGGAGCGAGGATATCTCCGAGTTCATCTCCGCAGCACTCAGCCCGGCCAAGGTGGTCAAGGTGGAACTGCTGCCCGGCGAGACCCGTTCTTGCCGTGTGACCGTGCCCGACCAGCAGCTGAGCCTTGCCATTGGCAACAAGGGCCAGAACGCACGCCTGTGCGCACGCCTGACCGGCTACAACATTGATATCCGCCCCGAGAGCGGCTATTATGGCGAGGAAGAGCCCAAGAAGGAAGCCGAGACCGACGCCGAGTAATTCCGGCGCAGATGGCCAAAGGAGGGAAACCGGATGGCACAGAAAAAGATCCCTTCCCGCCAGTGCATCGGCTGCATGACCAGCCGCCCCAAAAAGGAGCTGGTGCGTGTGGTGCGTGCACCCAGCGGAGAGATCAGCATTGATCTGGTCGGCAAAAAGCCGGGCCGCGGCGCGTATCTCTGCCCGAACCCCGACTGCCTGACCAAGGCAAAAAAGAAAAAGGCGCTGGAGCGCTGCTTTGAGCAGCCGGTTCCCGCCGAAGTTTACGAGGCTCTGGCCGCACAGCTGGCCGAAGCCGCAAAGGAGGCAGCAGCAAATGGCAAAGAAGAATAACACCCCCGCAAAGCCCAAGCTGCCGCCGGAGGAAGCGCTATATCAGGCGCTGAGCCTGTGCCGCAAGGCGGGCGCACTGACCATGGGCTTTGATGCCGTGGAAGATGCCTGCGTCAAGAGCAAGGCATGGCTGGTGATGGTGGCAAGCGATGCCAGCGCCAAGACCGTGCAGCGCCTCGACTATTCTGTGGGCGATCTGGTGGATGTGATCACCATGCCGCTTACGCAGGATAAACTGGCCGATATCAGCCGCAAGCCTGTGGCTGTTTACGCGGTGACTGACCGCAACCTCGCAAAGCTCTGCTTTGACCGCCTGTCGGACTGCGGAGCAATCAAAAATGAGGAGGATATGAGCGAATGATCGTAAAATATAAAGTGAGTGATTTTGCAAAGGACCTGAACCTTTCCGCCAAGAAGGTCCTGGATGAGCTGAACGCCATGGGCAGCACCGGCAAGAAGAACAGCTCCAATCTGGAAGAGAACGAGCTGAACTACCTGCTGGAAAAGTTCAGCAAGGATAACAGCGTGGCAAATCTGGACGAATTCCTGAACAGCGCCAAGGCCGCAAAGGAAGAGCCGAAGCCCACTGAGAAGAAGGCCGAGAAAAAGCCCGAAGCTCCCAAGGCAGAAAAGAAGCCGGAGCAGCCTGCCGCCAAAAAGGCAGAGCCTGCCCAGCAGGATAAGAACGGCAATAAGCATAACGAAAAGAAGAACGAGCAGCACAAGAAGCGCGAGGAAAAGACCGTTTCTCTCAGCGAACTGGCTCGTGAGACCGGTGCCAAGGCATCTGCTGCTCCGGCACAGGCTGTGTCCGTGCGCCGCGAGGACAATCAGGTCACCGTGGATACCCGCACTGTGGATATGAACGTGGACCGCTTCGATGCCCGTTACGATGATCTGGCTTCCACCAAGAACACCGAGAACCGCCGCAAGCCCACCCCGCAGGGCAACAAGCAGAAGTTCACCCAGCGCGGCCAGCGCCAGCGCCAGCAGTTCCAGAAGGGCAAGCGCGAGACCGAGTTCGAGCGTCTGCAGCGCATCCAGCTGGAAAAGGCCCGCAGCGCACAGCTGAAGGTGATGATCCCCGACGAGATCACCGTGGGCGAGCTGGCTGCCCGCCTGAAGCAGCAGGCCGGCAAGGTCATTGCCAAGTTCATGCAGATGGGCGAGATGCACGCCATCAACGACGTGATCGATTTCGATACCGCTTCTCTGCTGGCAGAGGAGTTCCACGCAAAGGTCGAGCACGAGGTGCATGTGACCATCGAGGAGCGCCTGTTCACCCAGGAAGAGGATTCGCAGGAGGATCTGGTGGAGCGTCCCCCGGTGGTCTGCGTCATGGGCCACGTTGACCACGGCAAGACCAGTATTCTGGATGCCATCCGCAAGACCAACGTTACCGCAGGCGAGGCCGGCGGCATCACCCAGGCCATCGGTGCCTATCAGGTCAAGGTCAACGACAGCCTGATCACCTTCCTGGATACTCCGGGCCATGAGGCATTCACCTCCATGCGTGCCCGCGGTGCCAACATGACCGATATCGCCGTTCTGGTGGTTGCTGCCGACGACGGCATCATGCCCCAGACCATCGAGTCCATCAACCACGCCAAGGCTGCAAATGTCAAGCTCATCGTGGCAATGAACAAGATGGATAAGCCCACCGCAAACCCCGAGCGCGTGATGGAAGGCCTGACCAAGTACGGCATCATCACCGAGGACTGGGGCGGCGATGTGGCCTGCATCCCGGTGTCTGCCCTGACCGGCATGGGCATCAACGACCTGCTGGAGCGCATTGCTCTGGAAGCTGAGGTCATGGAGCTGAAGGCAAACCCCAACCGCCGCGCCAAGGGTGCGGTCGTCGAGGCCCGTCTGGACAAGGGCCAGGGCCCCATTGCCACCATTCTGGTGCAGAACGGCACCCTGCACTCCGGCGACGTCATCATTGCCGGTACCGCTGTGGGCCGCGTGCGTACCATGCGCAGCGACAAGGGCCAGCTGCTGAGCGATGCCGGCCCCTCCACCCCTGTGGAGATCACCGGCCTGACCGCAGTGCCGGAAGCAGGCGACCTGTTCGAGGCTGTTGAGGACGAGCGTCTGGCCCGTGAGCTGGCCGAACAGCGCGTTGCTGCCGCCAAGGAAAAGCAGTTCTCCTCCTTCCAGAAGGTCACGCTGGATAACCTGTTCAGCCAGATGGCACAGAACGACATGAAGGAACTGGCCATCGTGGTCAAGGCCGACGTGCAGGGCTCTGCCGAGGCTGTGAAGCAGAGTCTGGAGAAGATCTCCAACGATGAGGTACGCGTGCGCGTCATCCACGCCGGTGTCGGCGCCATCAGCAAGTCCGACGTGGATCTGGCCGATGCCTCCAACGCCATCATCATCGGCTTCAACGTCCGCCCGGACAACGTGGCCAAGGAAGAAGCCGCTGCCACCAAGGTGGAAATGCGTATGTACCGCGTCATTTACGACGCCATCAACGATGTCACCGACGCTATGAAGGGTATGCTGGCACCCAAGTTCCGCGAAGTCTCGCTGGGCGAGCTGCAGGTCCGTCAGGTCTACAAGATCAGCAATGTCGGCACCGTTGCAGGCTGCCGCGTCACCAGCGGCAAGATCACCCGCGACAGCAAGGTGCGTGTCGTCCGTGACGGCATCGTCATCACCGAGGACGAGATCGCATCCCTGAAGCGCTTCAAGGACGACGCCAAGGAAGTGGCCGAGGGCTACGAGTGCGGCGTCACGCTGGCAAAGTTTGCGGACGTCAAGGAAGGCGACGTGTACGAGGCCTTCAAGATGGAAGAGTACCGCGACTAAGATTTAAAATAACCCTCTCCGTCATTGCTGACGCAATGCCGCCTCTCCCGAGGCAGGAGGCTTGCAAAGAAACGGAAAAGCATCCCGTATCCACGCAAAAAGCTCGCCCTTCGGGAGAGCTGCCAAGCGAAGCGAGGCTGAGAGGGTTTTCTTTTTAAAGGAGAAACGGAATGTCTCAGAAAAATATGGGCCGTCTTGCGCAGGATATGAAGCGCGAGATCATTGCCATCATCGGCCGGCTGAAGGACCCGCGGCTGGAGGGCGGTCTGCTGACCGTCACCCGTCTGGACGTGACGCCGGATCTGGATGTGGCAAAAGTGTATGTAAGCGTGATGGGCCGCGCAGACGGCCCCAAGCCCGCCATTGAAGCGCTGAACCGTGCCGCAGGCCATGTGCGCACCGAGGTCAGTAAAAAAATGCACATCCGCAAGGCACCCCGCTTCATCTTTGTGGAGGATGACGGTGCCGCCTACGCCGCCCACATCAACGAGCTGCTGCGCAGCCTGAGCGTGAACGGCGAGGAAGAAGCACAGCCTGCCGATACCGAACAGACCGAGGACTGACTGCCTTTGCGGAAAGGATGGATCATTGGATGACAGAACAACTGGATGTGCAGCAGATGGCGCAGCGCCTGCTGGCTGCGGACAACATTTTGATTCTGTGCCACAAAAACCCGGACGGTGACACCATCGGCTGCGGCAGCGCCCTGTACTATGCGCTCAAAGCGCTGGAAAAAACAACGGCGGTGCTCTGCTCCGATGCCATTCCGTCCCGCTACGCCTTTACGAACCCACGGCTGTTCAAGGGCGAGTTCGAGCCCCGCACCGTGATCGCGGTGGACGTGGCCGGTTTGCAACTGTTTGGCGAAAATAACGGTGTGCCGCAGTTTGCACGCCATGTGGACCTGTGCATCGACCACCACGCGGGCAACAACGGCTATGCCGATTTTACCCTTCTGGATGCCAGTGCCGCTGCGGCAGCAGAGCTGCTGTATCAGGTCATCGTGGAGATGGGGGTGACGATCACCCCCCACATTGCCGACTGCCTGTACACCGGCATTGCCACCGACACCGGCTGCTTCAAGTTCTCCTCCACCACCGCCAACACCCACAAGGTGGCTGCAAAGCTTATTGAAGCCGGCTGTCATGTGGAGGAGCTGAACACCCTGCTCTTTGACACAAAGCCCCGTGCCCGCATGGAGGCCGAGCGCATCGCCCGCAACCATCTGGAATACTATCTGGATGGCCGCTGCGCCCTGATCTACCTGACGCGGGACGAGATCCGGCAGAGCGGGGTAGACCCTGCAGATCTGGAGGAGCTGACCGGCCTGCCCATCAGCATCGAGGGGGTCAAGGTGGGTCTGACCCTGCGCCAGCAGCCCGGCGGCAGCTACCGCATCAGCGTGCGCACCGCAAAGGGTGTGGACGCCTGTGCCATTGCCCGGCGTCTGGGCGGCGGCGGCCACACCCGCGCAGCGGGCTGTGAGCTGCTGGGCGACCTTGAAAACGCCAAAAATGCGATCCTTGCAGAGGTGGAAGCCGAACTGGACGCACCACAGGAGGAAGCATGATGCAGGGCATCCTGATCGTAGACAAGCCCATGGACTGGACCAGCTTTGATGTGGTGGCAAAGCTGCGCGGCGTGC
>OOIF01001823.1_pt1 | contig 16310 bp, 17 predicted proteins | sample 1691961 | NCBI WGS metagenome assembly OOIF01 (sample SAMN06348146, study PRJEB24527) | human gut metagenome | biome: human gut; feature: ankylosing spondylitis patient; material: feces | host: Homo sapiens | place: China | collected 2015-10 | reverse complement strand
CAAAGAGGAATACAAGTTGAGGAATGAAGAGTTGCAAAGTCAGATAAAAAAAGCAGAAGAAATGGTTGAAAATGAACGTGAAAAACAAAAAGAGCTTTTATTATATAAAGAGAAAAAATTGTATTTTAATGATTGTATTAAACTTATAGATAATCAGAATATAGATGCAGCTAAAATGAATCATTTTTTAAAAAGTTTTATAAGTAAAATAGAGTATTATGATAATTCCTTCAATGACATGAATAAGTATAATTTGAAAATTTATTTGAAAATATAATATGCAACATAAGTGTGCAGATTCTTCTGTTCCAATATCTGTAAGAAGCCCCGCCACAGCACGGTCGGGCATGGTATAACGTTGCGAAATATAACGCATTGAAGCCCCAAGCTCGCCGTCAGGTCCACCATACTGACTGATAATCATAGCTGCAAGTGCCGGATTTGTCTGTTTAATATTTATAGGATATTCAAGCCTTTTTTCATAATTCCACATATCAACAGCCCTCCTTTTCCCATGGAAGTGGTGTCGCCTGCCAGTTCCAGTAACCACATCCGTTAGTGCTGTCCGCAATAATTGCACCAAAACACTCCTCATAATCAGCAACGGCTTCGGCATATTGTGGTTTTATTGAGTTATAATATTCAATAGCTTCGGCATCATCGGGATGCGTATCAAGATATAATAGAGCTTCTGTCATGGCAAACCCAAGTTCATATATACTCATAAGTCCTTTATTTTTATTATACGTCTCAACTGCCGGCATGGCATTTCGCTGCTGCATATTTCTGTTTTGCTGGCTGCATCCACAGTTTCGCATATTTGCATTTCTCATATAATTGTTATTCATCGACAGCCTCCTTTAAAAGGTTTATCCAAGGCTGCAAAAAGAGTTCCTCTTGCCAATGCCTTACATGGTTCATATATGTCGCCCCAACGCTGCCATGGAACATAAGCCATTCCAACAACCTGAAGCTGTACAGAATTTGGACAGTTCATAAAAACCTCGTAACAGTTAATGTTCTATTTAGTCTATGCTTTGAATATAATTTTGTGCAAATGATGTATATATATGAAGTGGCGATAATGGAAGAAAAATATCTGAAAATGAAAGAGATAGATGATATGGATGAATGGGTTATAAAGATATATACACCCGAAAATGCAAAAAAGAATATTATAGAAAAAATAAATAATACAGCAGTGGATTTGTACATGGAAAGTAAATGTGAAAATAAATTATAGTAATTGAAAAGCATTATGCGATATGATATTATTAAAACAGTTGGAATAAAAGAGCGTGATGTCATGGAGGGGGCATAAAAAAAGGTCTCATATGAGACCAATAAAATCTGCACCATGCAGAGCCACAAAGTGGCGATTTCGGATTAACCTTATTTGCACTCGCTTTGTTAATTCAATATTAAAATAACACTAGAAAAGATTTAAGTCAAGGGGGTTTTACGTATGGAGAAAGAATATTATCTTGGACTTGATATGGGTACTAATTCTGTAGGATGGGCAGTGACAGATGACGCCTATAATCTGATTAGGTTTAAAGGAAAGGATATGTGGGGAATCCGTGAGTTTGATGAAGCTAATCCGGCAGTGGAGAGGAGAACTCACAGGACATCAAGGAGAAGGGAACAAAGAAATGCAGTCAGAATGGGATTAATCAGAAGTTATTTTGCAGATGAGATTCAGAAAGTTGACAGTAATTTTTATCAACGACTTGATAACAGTTTTTTTCACGTTGAGGACAAGCAGGATAATGTAAAAGATAAGAATGGTATATTTAATGATAAAAATTATAAAGATGCCGATTATTATAAACAATATCCGACGATATTTCACTTGAGGAAAGAATTAATTGAAGATGCTTCTCAAAAAGATGTGAGATTGGTATATCTTGCGGTTGCAAATATGTTTAAGCACAGAGGGCATTTTTTGTTATCCGGAATCGGAAGTGAAAGCAGTAAACAGACGATAACAGATTTGTATAATCAGGTGTCTGGTCTTATTACAGAAGAGTATGGAATATCATTAAAGACGGACATTGCTGGAACAGATTTTGAGCAGGTACTTTGCAGCAGAGAATATTCAAGAACAAGAAAATCAGAAAAAGTTTGTGAAATACTTGAGATAAAAAACAGTGATAAGTTAAAAAAAGCATTTGTTAAGAGCATGTGCGGACTCAGTGTCAAAATTACAGATGTTATAGATGATACATTTACTGAAATATCAGATGAAGATAAGAAAATCACATTTAGTTTTGTTGATAGTGATTATGATGAAAAGGCAGGAGTGCTTGAAGAAAAGCTAGGAACAGATGTATATGATATTATTTCAAAATTAAAAGAAATACATGATAAGGCACAGGTGGCAGAGATAATGAAAAATTATCAATATTTGTCATTTGCAAGAGTTGCTGATTATGAAAAACACAAAAAAGATTTAAAAATTTTAAAACGAGTTGTAAAAAAGTATTTTGAACCTACCGTATATGATAAATTGTTCAGAAGTGGAGAAAACGGTACATATAGTGCATATGTCAATTCGTTTAACTCAGGAGAAAAGTCACGAAGAAATTATAAAGAGCGAAAGCAGGAAGATTTGTACAACAGTATAAAAAAACTGCTAAAATCTATTGATAATGTATGTGATACAGATATAGAATATATAAAAAATGAGATTGAAAAGGAAAATTTTCTGCCAAAACAGCTTACATTTAAAAATGGGGTTATTCCGAATCAGATTCATGCTTCTGAATTAAAAGCAATATTGAAAAATGCTGAAAAATACCTTCCGTTTTTGAATGAAAAAGATGAGTCGGGATATACAGTATCAGAAAGAATATTAATGCTTTTTTCTTTTCAGATTCCATATTATGTTGGGCCTGTATCACCAAACAGTAACGGCTGGGTAAAGAGACTTGAGCCGGGGCAGGTACTTCCGTGGAATATTGATAAAAAGATAGATTTAAAGGAAACATCTGAACAGTTTATACAAAGAATGGTCAGAAATTGCACATATATCGCTGGAGAAAAGGTATTACCCAAAGCTTCGCTTTTGTATGAAAATTTCAAAGTTTTAAATGAAATTAATAATTTGTCAATTAACGGTGAGCGGATAGCCGTTGCTTTAAAGCAGGATTTATATAACACATTATTTTTAAAGGGAAAAAGAGTTACGCGAAAACAGATATTTAATTATTTTCATAGCAGAGGTCTTGTTGAGGAAGATTCACAGATAAGCGGAATTGATATTGCTGTTAATAACAGTCTTTCTACCTATGGAAAGTTCTTGCCTTTATTTGGAGAGCATTTAAAAGAAGATAAATATAAAAAGATGGTTGATGATATTGTATTCTGGTGTACTGTATATGGTGATTCAAGGAAATTCTTAAGGGAACAGCTTGAAGAAAAATATTCAGATGTGCTTGATGAAAACCAGATAAAACGAATAACAGGAATGAAATTTAAAGACTGGGGCAACCTGTCAAAAGAATTTCTTGAGTTATTAGGGTGCTGTAAATCAACAGGTGAAATGATACCTCTTATAAGAGCAATGTGGGAAACTAATTATAATCTTATGGAACTGCTTCACAGTGAAGAATTTACATATAGTGAAGAGTTAGAGGAAAAGCAGGGGAAAATTGAAAAAGTCCTTTCAGAATATACTATAGATGATTTGAACGAAGAATATTTTTCTGCACCTGTAAAACGAATGGTATGGCAGACATTACTTATTATTAAAGAAATTGAGAAGATAATGAAATGTCCTCCAACAAGAATATTTGTTGAGATGACAAGAAAAGATGATGAAAAAGGTGATAACGGACGTAAATCATCAAGAAAAGACCAGCTGCTTGCACTTTATAAAAAGATTCAGAGTGAAGATAAAGAGTGGAAGAAAGAGATGTCTTCTCGAATTGAGGATTACGATAAAAACGGTGCATTAAGAAGTAAGAAACTTTATTTATATTTTATTCAAAAGGGGCTTGATATGTATACAGGCAAACCTATAGATTTGGATAATCTTATGAGTGCCAATTCAAACTATGATATAGACCATATATATCCTAGACATTTTGTTAAAGATGATAATATTAATAATAATCTTGTGTTGGCAAGTAAGCCTGCAAATGCGGAAAAGAGCGATATATATCCGATAAAGGATTCCATATACCAAAAGATGAAATATACATGGAAAGTTCTTAGGGATGAGGGGCTTATAACAGAAGAAAAGTACAAGAGACTTACCGGAAGAAATCCGTTTACAGATGAACAAAAAGCCGGGTTTATTGCAAGGCAGTTAGTTGAGACTGGACAGGGAACAAAGGGTGTAGCAGATTTACTTACGGCATTGCTTCCCGATACAAAGCTTGTATATTCTAAGGCTGGTAATGTTTCGGACTTCAGAAAAAGGTATGATATTCCTAAGAGCAGGCTTATTAATGATTTTCATCATGCACACGATGCTTATCTTAATATAGTTGTTGGAAATATATATTTTACAAAATTCACATCAAATCCGTTAAATTATATTAGAAAAGAGTGTTCATCGAAAGATAACAAGTATCAATATAATCTTGGAAATATGTATAAATGGGATGTGAAAAGAGATGGAAAGACTGCATGGATAGCAGCAAAAGAAGGAGAAACGGGAACGATTGCGACAGTTAAGAAGATACTTTCAAGAAATACACCTACACTTACAAGACTTACAATAGAAGGACATGGTGGAATTGCTGATGCAACACTTTACAGTCACAAAAAGGCTAAGCAGGATGCTTATATTCCATTAAAATCCTCTGATGCCAGAATGGCAGATGTGACAAAATACGGTGGTTATTCAAGTGTCACAACAGCATATCTTTTTCTTGTAGAACATGAGATAAAAGGGAAAAAGATAAGAACACTTGAGACGGTGCCGTTATATCTGAAAGATAGATTAGAAAACAGTAAAGAGAAACTTGAGGAATATTGCAGAGAAACTTTAGGTTATACTAATCCATCTGTAAGAATGAAGAAAATCAAATTGCAGTCATTAATAAAACTTAATGGTTATTATATGCAGATTTCGGGAAAAACAAATAAACAGTTTACTGTAAGAAATTATGTCCAGTTTTGCCTTAACAGTAAATGGGTTGATTATATTCATAAACTTGAAAAATATCAGGATAAAGGTGTTATAGATGATGCTATAACTGATGAAAAAAATGTGGAATTGTATAATGTTTTATGCGAAAAACATAGTGTGGGCATATTTACACTACGTCCGAATCCGGTAGGCGATAAAATAAAAAAAGGTTATGATAAGTTTGTAAATCTTACTACAGAAGAGCAAATAAAATTGCTTATTGAGATTATAAAACTGACGTGTGTTGGAATAGTTAGTGCTAATTTGACTTTAATAGGCGGTGCAGCTATAAGTGGAAAAATGCTTATAAGCAAAAATATAACTGATGCTAAAGAATGCCTTTTAATAAATCAATCTGTCACGGGATTATATGAGAACAGAATTGATTTATTAAGAGTATGAGTTGGCGTACAGTGGTAATCTCAAGCAGTGCAAAGCTTGATTATCATATGGGATATATGGTTGTGCGTAAAGATGAAGAGATAAAGATACATATAAGCGAAATATCAATTCTTATTATAGAGAGTACAGCCGTATCCCTTACAGCAGCATTGCTTAGTGAGCTTACCAAGAAAAAGATTAAAGTTATTTTTTGTGATGAGAAGAGAAATCCGTCATCTGAGCTTGTGCCATATTATGGGGCACATGATACAAGTGAAAAAATAAGGCGGCAGATGGCATGGACAAGTGATGTTAAATCAATTATATGGACTGAGATTGTACGTGAAAAAATATTAAAGCAGGCAAAACATCTTGATGAATGGAATCTTGCAGAAGCAGAAATGCTATATAATTATATTAATGAAATAGAAATTGGCGATGCAAGTAACAGGGAAGGTCATGCGGCAAAAGTATATTTTAATGCTTTGTTCGGCAAAGATTTTACAAGAACAGAAGAAAACAGTATAAATGCAGCTTTAAATTATGGATACGGAATTATATTGTCTGCATTTAACAGAGAAATAGTTTCTAATGGCTATATAACACAGATAGGACTTTTTCATGATAATATGTTTAATCAGTTTAATCTTGGTTCTGATTTAATGGAACCATTCCGTTCGTTAGTTGATTATATTGTAAGGTCATTAATGCCGCAGAAATTTGAACGAGAAGAAAAACTTGAAATTTTAAGAATATTACAACAGGAAGTTACAATTGCTGGAAGAAGGGAAGTAGTCAATAATGCCATTAAAATTTATTGCAAGAGTGTTTTTGATGCTTTAAATGAAAATGATACATCATTGATAAAATTTTATAAGGATGAGTTATAGATATATGAGAATAATTGTATTTTTTGATTTGCCTGTAATAACAGCAAAGAGCAGACGTGATTATTATAATTTTAGAAAATATCTTATAAAATCCGGCTTTGTTATGATGCAGGAGTCTGTATATTGTAAACTTGTACAGAATTCAACAATGGCTGATGCATATATCAACAACATTAAGCAAAACAGACCACCGGCAGGATTAGTACAGTTACTCAAAGTTACAGAAAAACAATATGCAAAAATGGAATATATAGTAGGACGTGGGAAAAGTAATATTCTGGATACAGATGAAAGACTGGTGATTATATGAGTATGAGGGTTGTCTGGAGTGTTGGAAATCTGGATATAGAACTTCAGGAAAATAAAATTACGGTTATAACTATTGAAAATACAGAAGCGTATGTTGATTTTTTAATGAATTTGAATCTGCAGGCAGAAGGACAGGCAGGGACAATAATAGTATCAGATGGAGTAAAGGAGCAGAACTTTGTAAAATCATGTGATGTTATATTTAATCCGTTTGCATTAGAGCTTAATAGTAAAAAGGTTTTGACAAAACTGTATCAAGAATTGCAGGAAATTGCTGATACAGTCTGTCAGGAAAAATACATACAGGTAAAATCTGATTTGATTGCGTTTATGGATGAACTTGCAGATAATAGTTCATATGCTCTTGAATTTGATTTGGAATTCGAAATATCGTCGTTGTTAAAAATATTTAATATGCATCTTTTAAATAATGCTCAGGGATTGCTTGAAAATATTATTGAATATATAAAGGCACAAAGTAGAATATGTAATATAAAAAATTTCTTTTTTATAAATTTGAAAGATTATTTGAATGAAAAAGATATTGACATGCTTTATGAATTTGTCAGATATGAGAAGGTTAATCTTATTTTAACAGAATCACATCAATCTCATGTGAATTTACAGGAAAAACGCTGGATTTTAGACATGGATAGGTGCATAATAGAACCAGATGAATTAACAGTGTAATCGCATTGCACATACAGCTCGGTGAGAACCTCAAATTTTGAATTTGAGGTTTGAGAGCTTTGTTAATTCAGAAGAGTATCAAACGGAGAGTGCCACGCTTACTATTATGGGCCTGTTTGAGAGCTTTGTTAATTCAGAAGAGTATCAAACTTACCTCCTTTTATTTTTTATTACATTATAGTTTGAGAGCTTTGTTAATTCAGAAGAGTATCAAACAAAAATGAAACCGGTAAAATATTATGAATAGTTTGAGAGCTTTGTTAATTCAGAAGAGTATCAAACAATACGAAAGTTGGTATTGATATGAATATTGTTTGAGAGCTTTGTTAATTCAGAAGAGTATCAAACAACTAGCATGTAACTTACACTCGTAACTTGGTTTGAGAGCTTTGTTAATTCAGAAGAGTATCAAACATTGGAATGGTACAGTTTTACAAGGTACTCGTTTGAGAGCTTTGTTAATTCAGAAGAGTATCAAACAGTCTAAACAGCTCTTATGCCATATCTTATGTTTGAGAGCTTTGTTAATTCAGAAGAGTATCAAACTGACAAGTTACATCCATCAGCCGCCGGACAGTTTGAGAGCTTTGTTAATTCAGAAGAGTATCAAACTATATTAAATTGTAATAAATCAAAATCATTGTTTGAGAGCTTTGTTAATTCAGAAGAGTATCAAACAAACGAACGAACAGTTGAAGCAAAAGCGTTGTTTGAGAGCTTTGTTAATTCAGAAGAGTATCAAACAAACCTCTTGCAATCTGTGAGACAAGCCTTGTTTGAGAGCTTTGTTAATTCAGAAGAGTATCAAACCATGCAGATTCCCAAAGACCTTAATCTGCAGTTTGAGAGCTTTGTTAATTCAGAAGAGTATCAAACCAGTCACTCCCGCAAGTCCGTTTGCTTCATGTTTGAGAGCTTTGTTAATTCAGAAGAGTATCAAACTGAATTGCGTTCAGAATATGCTAATCTGCTGTTTGAGAGCTTTGTTAATTCAGAAGAGTATCAAACAGAACAGTCAGATGCAAACCTGATTGCTTTCGTTTGAGAGCTTTGTTAATTCAGAAGAGTATCAAACGTCTATCGGTACTTTTATGCTCTGTGTGTTGTTTGAGAGCTTTGTTAATTCAGAAGAGTATCAAACTGAGGGTCTTTTCTTCCTCTGTCAACTCGTGTTTGAGAGCTTTGTTAATTCAGAAGAGTATCAAACCAGCCCGTGCGTTGGTTGATTAAACAGCTGGTTTGAGAGCTTTGTTAATTCAGAAGAGTATCAAACGCGGATGATAACATAAAGGACGGCGACGAAGTTTGAGAGCTTTGTTAATTCAGAAGAGTATCAAACTACTACATTCTTTATCATATACAGAACATAGTTTGAGAGCTTTGTTAATTCAGAAGAGTATCAAACTTAGAGCCTGTGTATAAAGCATTGATGCAAGTTTGAGAGCTTTGTTAATTCAGAAGAGTATCAAACCTCAAGCTGTTTTATCTTGTTGTCAACGCGTTTGAGAGCTTTGTTAATTCAGAAGAGTATCAAACAAGCGGCGTGCTTATACAGGCTGGACGTGCGTTTGAGAGCTTTGTTAATTCAGAAGAGTATCAAACCGTCCTTGCCTATCGGATAGATTCTTGTGTGTTTGAGAGCTTTGTTAATTCAGAAGAGTATCAAACTTTTCGTCCGACACGAACATCTTTAGTCTGGTTTGAGAACTTTGTTAATTCAGAAGAGTATCAAACAACAGGGCGTGAGGCAGATGCGGAACTGCAGTTTGAGAGCTTTGTTAATTCAAAAGTAGTATAGATAGCTTGATTTTATGGCTTGTTAATAAAATATATACATCATGAGTGGGCATATGAACTCGCTCACTTTGAGATGATTAGCACAATGGTGCATCAGCTCACACGCAACATGACGGTTGAACAGCTTAAAGGAACGCCGTTTGAAGCATACTATGTTGACCATACGGCGGGAATCTGGCCGCAGGCTGCAGGCGGAATTCCTTTCAATGCGTGCGAATTCCAGTCAAAAGGTGATGCAATTACAGATTTAACAGAAGACATGGCAGCGGAGCAGAAGGCACGTTCAACATATGAAAATCTTATAAGGCTTACAGATGACCCGGATGTGCTTGACCCATTGAGATTTTTGAGGGAGAGAGAAATAGTGCATTTTCAGAGATTTGGCGAAGCACTTTCAATGATTCAGGATAGTCTAAACTCAAAGAATTTTTATGCATTTAATCCGGAGTTTGACAAAGGCTGCAAATAATCAGATAATAGCAATAATACATGTCAATAATGATGTGGATTAATTGAAAGGAATTTGCATGCAGATGAAAGAAAAAATATTTACAATACCGGTTAACGATGCTTTTGACAGTGGATGTGAGTGCCCGGTATGTTATATGAAGCGTGAGCTTGAAAATGCAGCGGTTGAATATACGATGGGTCCCAGCTATATGGAGGATGATATAAGAGCAAAGACAGATGAGCTTGGATTTTGTGAAAAACATATCAAAGATGTGTACAATTGTGAAAACAGGCTTGGTTTTGCACTTGTAATGAAAACTCATATGGATAGGGTTATAGCAGATATATCAAAAAAGACACAGGAGCCTGTAAAAGGTAAAAAGCTGTTTTCAAAAGTGCAGCCTAATGGCATATCTGATTATACGAAAGAACTTAATACAAAATGTTTTGTATGTGAGAGGATAGAAGATACATTTAAAAGATATATAGATACAATAATTTATCTTTACAAACAGGATGAATCATTTAGGAAAAAATACAATGAGTGCCAAGGATTCTGTACGCTGCATTACGGAGTTCTCATAGAAGAGGCATCATCAAAAATGAGTGGTCAGATTCTTAATGATTTTGTTGAACAGACCAATAGGTTATATCTTGAAAACATGAAGCGTGTCCGTGATGATGTTGAATGGTTTATCAACAAATTTGACCATAAATATGCTGATGAACCTTGGAAAAATGCAAAAGATTCGCTTACAAGAGCAATGATAAAAACAGCTTCTGTTCTTCCTGAAGAAGAAAAGAAGAAAAAGTAAATTAAAACCCACGGAGCACTGAACTGATGGTGTTTCGTGGGCTTTTATTAAATGATTTAATAAATACAGAACTGTTTTATTCTTTCTCTTTGTGGGTATTGATACTTATTGATACATATTCACGTGGAGTATCATTAGTCAGAGATTCAAAATCTATAGTATCAATGTCATCATTTTCATTATCAGCCGTGATTTCATCGGCGGTTTTATCAGCATTTTTATTTTTTCTATATTTAGTGAAGCAAGCAGCCAATGTGGCGGCAACAGCTCCGACAGCACCCGCGGCAGCAGTCAAAGCAATAATTTTCTTAGAATTCTTAGCCATATAATCCTCCTTGTTTTGCGAAGCAAAACTGTCATTGTGTTACATTGTTTCTAAGTATTCTACTCTATAAACAAAATTTTTTAAAGTGCAAAATATAAAATAATAATAAAAATTCGTATTTTGCAGTTACAGTGTGATATTATATGAGAAAAATGAGCAATAATATTACATGACAGATATGGGGTATACATATGGACGTTGAATATAAAGGAAAAGATACTATAATACATAATCTGAAAGATTTTGATTTGGGACAGACGATGGAGTGCGGACAGTGTTTTCATTTTCAGAAAATTGATGATGATGAATATGGAATGTCAGCATATGGAAAATTTCTGCATGCAGCCCAGAAGGATGATAAACTGTATTTATTTGATACAACAAAAGAAGAATTTGAAAAAATATGGTGTCATTATTTCGATTTGGATAGAGATTATGGGGAAATAAAGTCATTTTTGTTGAAAGAAGATGAAAAATTGCGTGAGGCTGTGGAAAAGATGTGGGGTGTAAGAATTCTTAATCAGGAATTTTTTGAGACATTGATTTCATTTATAATTTCGCAGAATAAGCAGATTCCGCATATCAAACAGATCGTTGCAAGAATTTCACACGATTACGGCAAATATCAGGGAAGTGTTGGCGGGATTGATTTCTATGGCTTTCCGACGCCACAGCAGTTGTCACAAGCGGATATAGATGCATTGAGAGAGTGCAAAACGGGATTTCGTGCTCCATATATTTATAATGCGGTTGAATTTGTGAATAATGAAATAATAAAAGAAGAGAATTTAAGAAAATGTGGTGTGGATGAATGTCGTGAACAGCTTATGAAAATAAAAGGTGTGGGAATGAAGGTTGCTAACTGTGTGAGCCTTTTTGGATTAGGTTACAGGGAAGCATTCCCGGTTGACGTCTGGATAAAGAGGATTATGCAGAGTCTTTATTTTGATGGCAAGGAACATTCCAACGCGGAAATAGAATCATACGGCGTGGAGCATTTCGGAAAATATGGCGGCTATGCACAGCAGTATCTCTTTTATTATGGAAAATCAGAAAAAATAGGATTGAAAAATAAGACAAATTAGTTCCTTATTGAACAGCAAAAAAATATTAAAAAATTATAATGAAATCATTAAATAAATAATATATTTAAAATAGCTGTTGACAAACAAAAAGGGTAGTGATATTTTAATGTTATCGTAATTAGCACTCGAAAATAATGAGTGCTAACAGAACAAGAGCTGCCAGCAAGGAAAGAATCAATGACAGCAGAATGGAGGAATATTAATTATGAAGTTAGTACCATTGGGCGACAGAGTCGTAATTAAAGCATTAGTTGCAGAAGAAACAACAAAGTCAGGCATTGTTTTACCTGGTCAGGCAAAGGAAAAACCACAGCAGGCAGAGGTAGTTGCAGTAGGACCTGGCGGAATGGTAGACGGCAAAGAAGTTAAGATGCAGGTTAAGGCCGGAGATAAGATTATTTATTCTAAATATGCAGGAACAGAAGTTAAGCTTGAAGATGAAGAATATATAATTGTTAAGCAGTCAGATATTCTTGCAATAATTGAATAATAGATAATATAGGCATTGAATTATAATTTGATTTAATATTTAATCAGGAGGCAATAATTATGGCAAAGGAAATTAAATATGGCATAGATGCAAGAAAAGCACTTGAAGCAGGTGTTAACCAGCTTGCAGATACAGTAAGAGTAACACTCGGACCTAAGGGAAGAAACGTAGTCCTTGATAAATCATACGGTGCACCGCTTATTACTAACGATGGTGTTACAATTGCAAAGGACATTGAACTTGAAGATAAGTTTGAAAATATGGGTGCACAGCTTGTTAAGGAAGTTGCAACAAAGACTAATGATGTTGCAGGTGATGGTACAACAACAGCCACAGTTCTTGCACAGGCAATGGTAAATGCCGGTATGAAGAATCTTGCAGCAGGTGCTAATCCTATTATTTTAAGAAGAGGTATGAAGAAGGCTACTGATTGTGCAGTGGAAGCAATTGCAAAGATGAGCCAGAAGGTTACTGGCAAAGACCAGATTACAAAGGTAGCTTCAATTTCAGCAGGTGACCCGGAAGTAGGACAGCTTGTTGCTGATGCAATGGAGAAGGTTTCTAATGATGGTGTCATCACAATTGAAGAGTCTAAGACAATGAAGACAGAACTTGACCTTGTTGAAGGTATGCAGTTCGACAGAGGATATATTTCAGCATATATGGCAACAGATATGGATAAGATGGAAGCAAATCTTGATGACCCATATATCCTTATTACAGATAAGAAGATTTCTAACATTCAGGAAATTCTTCCAATTCTTGAACAGATTGTACAGAGCGGTGCAAAGCTTCTTATTATCGCTGAAGATATTGAAGGTGAAGCACTTACAACACTTATTGTTAATAAATTAAGAGGAACATTCAATGTTGTCGGTGTTAAGGCTCCGGGCTATGGTGACAGACGCAAAGAAATGTTAAAGGATATTGCAATTCTTACAGGTGGTCAGGTTATTTCAGAAGAAATTGGACTTGAACTTAAAGATACAACAATGGATATGCTTGGACGTGCTAAGTCAGTTAAGGTTCAGAAGGAAAATACTGTAATCGTTGATGGCGAAGGCAACAAAGAAGATATTCAGGCAAGAATTGCACAGATTAAGGCTCAGCTTGAAGAGACAACATCTGATTTTGATAAAGAAAAACTTCAGGAAAGACTTGCAAAACTTTCTGGCGGTGTTGCTGTTATCCGTGTCGGTGCAGCTACAGAAACAGAAATGAAAGAGAATAAGTTAAGACTTGAAGATGCTCTTGCAGCTACAAAGGCAGCAGTTGAAGAAGGTGTTATCTCAGGTGGTGGTTCAGCATATATCCATGCATCTAAGGAAGTTGAAAAACTTACTAAGACACTTTCTGGCGATGAAAAGACTGGTGCTGAGATTATTCTCAAGGCTCTTGAAGCTCCACTCTTCCATATTGCAGCTAATGCCGGTCTTGAAGGTGCGGTTATTATCAACAACGTAAGAGAATCAGAAGTGGGTACAGGTTTTGATGCGTTAAATGAAACATATGTAAATATGATTGATGCAGGTATCCTTGACCCTGCAAAGGTTACAAGAAGTGCATTACAGAATGCTACAAGTGTTGCATCTACACTTCTTACAACAGAATCAGTTGTTGCAACTATTAAAGAAGATACTCCAGCAATGCCAGCAGGTGGTGCCGGAATGGGAATGATGTAAAATATGTATAATGTTTCAACAGAGCAGATAATAAAGGTAAAAGCACCTAAGAATGCACTTATCTTTAAAATAATAATGATAATAGCATGTATTCTTGCGGTTACAACAATTCCACAGACACATGCATTTGGTCTTCTGTTATTTGTTGTACTTGTAGTGTTTACTGTTTTTGTATTCAGATATTACAATGCGGAATATGAGTATTCACTTGTTGACGGAGAACTTACAGTAGACAGGATTATGGCAAGAACAAGAAGAAAAAGATGTGGTGTCTACGATTTAAGTAAAGCTGAGCTCGTTGCAAAGACAGGAAGCCAGGATGCTTTGAGAATGGAACATAGACAGTTAAGAACACATGATTATACTTCCAATGAAGGGAATGAAGCTGTTGTCATTTATACATTTAATGTAAATAATGAGATGGAGAGACTACTCATAGAACCGTCAGAGTCAATGCTTGAAGCGGTAAAAGAGACAGTCCCTAAGCAGTCATATAAGGTTGACTGATAAAATATACAATGTTTTTTAATACAATAGCAAATGGAAAGATGAGAAAAAATTTCTTGACTTTCTATTTGCTATTTGTTATATTGTCTGATAATATTATAGCAAGGGCGGACGAAGATGTACGCCGAAAGAGATATCCGAAACGAATAAGTATTCGGATATTTTTGCAACATAAAGATAATATAAAAGAAAGCGAGGATAAAGATTACAATGGGTAAAATTATTGGCGAAGGAATTACATTTGATGATGTGTTATTAGTACCACAGTATTCAGAAGTAACACCTAACATGATTGACTTATCAACACAGCTTACAAAGAATATTAAGCTTAACATTCCGCTTATGAGTGCGGGAATGGATACAGTAACAGAACATAGAATGGCAATTGCCATGGCAAGACAGGGCGGTATCGGTATTATTCATAAAAACATGTCTATCGAGCAGCAGGCAGAAGAGGTTGATAAGGTTAAGCGTTCAGAAAACGGTGTAATCACAGACCCATTTTATCTTCATCCTGATAATACACTTGCGGATGCAAATGACCTTATGGGTAAGTTCAGAATTTCAGGCGTTCCTATTACAGATGATAACGGTAAGCTTGTTGGTATCATCACAAACAGAGACTTAAAGTTTGAAGAAAATTTTGACCGTCCAATCAGTGAATGTATGACAAGTGAGAATCTTATTACTGCACCAGTTGGAATTACACTTGATGAAGCAAAGAAGATTCTTGCAAAGGCAAGAAAAGAAAAGCTTCCTATTGTTGATAATGATTTCAAATTAAGAGGTCTTATCACAATTAAGGATATTGAAAAGCAGATTAAGTATCCGGCATCAGCACATGATTCACAGGGCAGACTTCTTGCAGGTGCTGCAGTGGGCATAACATCTAATGTTATGGATAGAGTACAGGCTCTTGTTGATGCAAAGGTTGACTGTATTGTTATTGACTCAGCACATGGTCATTCAAAGAATATTATTACAACATTAAAGAATATTAAGTCAGCATTCCCTGATTTACAGGTTATTGCAGGTAATATTGCAACAGGAGCAGCTGCAAAAGCTCTCTGTGAGGCTGGTGTAGATGCTGTCAAAGTTGGTATCGGACCTGGTTCTATCTGTACAACAAGAGTTGTAGCGGGTATTGGTGTGCCTCAGGTTACAGCTGTTATGAGTGCATATGAAGAAGCTAAGAAGTATGGAATTCCTGTTATCGCTGATGGTGGTATCAAGTATTCAGGTGATATTGTTAAGGCTATTGCAGCCGGTGGTAATGTATGTATGCTCGGAAGTCTTCTTGCAGGATGTGATGAAGCACCTGGTACATTTGAGTTGTTCCAGGGAAGAAAATACAAAGTATACAGAGGCATGGGTTCTATCGCAGCTATGGAAAACGGAAGTAAAGACAGATATTTCCAGACAGGTGCAAAGAAGCTGGTTCCGGAAGGCGTTGAAGGACGAGTTGCATATAAGGGACTTGTTGAAGATACAATATTCCAGCTTATGGGTGGTCTCCGTTCAGGTATGGGCTATTGTGGAGCACCTACAATTCCTGTACTTCAGGAGACTGGTCAGTTTATTAAGATGTCATCAGCAGCATTAAGAGAGAGTCATCCACATGATATTCATATCACAAAGGAAGCTCCTAACTACAGTGTTGAAGATAAATAAATTAATAATTATTGTGTAATTGTGAAAAAGAGGGTTCAATTTGAACTCTCTTTTTCTTGATTTTTTTACTATTTAGGG
>OOIF01001814.1_pt1 | contig 16378 bp, 20 predicted proteins | sample 1691961 | NCBI WGS metagenome assembly OOIF01 (sample SAMN06348146, study PRJEB24527) | human gut metagenome | biome: human gut; feature: ankylosing spondylitis patient; material: feces | host: Homo sapiens | place: China | collected 2015-10 | reverse complement strand
TGCTCCACATCCTCTTTTCGCTTGCTTGTTAATACCATCATATCAATCTTGATAATTTTTGTCAAGATACTTTCAAAAAAAATATCGATTTATTACAGACCGCCCCAGCCCGGGTCAGCTTCGCTTTCCATTCAGCGAAAAGCCATGTTCCTTACAATTATAGAAGCCGAAAAAGCTGTGCCGTGGCAGTCCGCCGAAAGCAGAAAAGACTATGCCTGAAAACCAGAAAGCGGAGAAATTGGTTGGGGCTCGCAGGGGTCGCCCATCCAAGGCGGATGAGGCGATCCCTGGCAAGTCCAAGGCAAGCACCAAAGTGCGTGCTTTTCATTTTATATCCGACGCATTATGTTAAGATGTGCAGTAGATGTTCCATTTTGCTGTCCCATTCTCTGCTGGAATCGGCGCACTCTTTCAGTTCAGTTTCGATTTCAGCATTTATCGGCAGATTTTTCTTATAGCGGATGGTATGCTCAAGGCTTGCCCAGAAGTCCATAGCGATTGTACGGAGTTGTATCTCCACTGGCACATGGATCTCTTTTTCCGCAAAGAATACCGGCAGCCGGATCGTCAGGTGCAGACTGCGATAGCCATTTGGCTTAGGGTGTGAAATATAATCTTTCTCCGTGATGATTTCAATGTCAGACTGATCTTTTAAGCACTTTGCCAAAAAGAACACATCCTCCTCGAAAGAGCAGATCACCCGCACACCGGCAATATCCATGATATTTGCCTGCATGGTCGGAAAATCCAGAGAAAGTCCGCGCTTCTGCATCTTATTCATAATGCTGGACGGCGACTTCAAGCGACTTTTCATACTTTCTATCGGATTGCGATCATGCTGCAATGAAAACTCTTCGTTTAGAATTTCCAACCTGCTTTCCAGTGCTTTCAGCGCACATCGGTATTGCAGCATGACTTCCTGATACCTGCGATTTTCGCTTAAAAGGCGCTGGCACTGCAGATCATCTAAGCCTTTATCTGCCGCAACCGTCAAGCCAAATAAAATTTCACTCATAGTTTCTCCATTCCGCAGGGATAGGCGCTCCGCGCTGTCTGCTGCTCTTGTGTTACGACCTGATAAAAACTGTATCCGCCGGAGAGATGGGAACAGCTGAAACCATACTGCGTTAAAAGCCGACAGGCCAGATAACTGCGAAGCCCAGTCTGGCAATTCACATAGATAGGCTTGTCCCGCTCTAACTCGTCCAAGTGCTCCCGCAGATCGTCCAGTGGAATATTGCGGAATCCATTCAAGTGCCCACGCCGATATTCGCCTTCCGTACGGACGTCCAGCAGCGTCGCACTGCCATCGCAGGGCAAGTCCTCAACATCATTCCAATGGAACTGCTGCACTTTCCCGCTCTCCAAATCCTCGATCATAAAACCGGCCATATTGACCGGATCCTTGGCAGAGGAATAGGGCGGCGCATAGGAAAGGTCAAGTTCCGTCAGTTCCAAAGCTTTCATTTTTGCGCGAATGGCCGTTGCCAGTACATCGATACGCTTGTCCACGCCCTCGCCGCCAACGACCTGCGCACCCAGCAGCCGCAGACTTTCCTTTTCATACAGTACCTTCATTGCCATAGACTGTGCGCCGGGGTAATAGGCAGCGTGGGATGCCGGGAAAAGCACGACTTTGTCGTAAGCGATCTCTGCTGCCTGCGCCGCTTTTTCATTGATCCCCGTGGAGGCCGCTGTCAAACCGAACAGTTTCAGAACAGACGAGCCCTGAGAGCCGTGAAAGTGGCTATTGCCGCCACAGATGTTGTCGGCGGCAATGCGTCCCTGCTTGTTGGCGGGCCCCGCCAGCGAGATCAATGCTTTTTGGCCGGTCACGAAATGGGTGACCTCTACGGCATCGCCCACAGCGTAGATATCCGGCACGGAGGTTTCCATCCGCTCGTTGACAGCGATGCTGCCCCGGATGCCCAGCTCAAGTCCGGCCTCTTTTGCCAGATGGGTGTCCGGCGTGACGCCGATGGCCAGCAGCACCATGTCGGAGCGCAGCGGCTCACTTTCCTCCAGCAGCGTCAGCACGGAATCTCCGTCCTGCCGGAATCCGGTGACGGTTTCACCCAACCGCAGAGTCACGCCGTGTCTGTGCATTTCCGCATGGACAAAGCTCGCCATGTCCGCATCCAGTGGTGCTAATAGCTGATTGGGTCGCTGAACGATGGTGACAGAAACGCCCATTTCTGTAAGGTTTTCCGCCATTTCCAGACCGATAAAGCCGCCGCCAGCCAAAACAGCGTTTTTCGGCTTCTGATCCTCTACAAAGTGCCTAATGCGGAGGGTATCCTCCACGGTGCGCAGCGTGAAAACACGCTCACTGCTGACGCCGGAAAGCGCAGGAACCGTCGGCTTTGCGCCGGGTGCGAGGAGCAGTTTGTCATAGGTTTCCGTGTAGACCTTTCCACTATCCAATGCGTGAACGGTGACGGTTTTCTCTGTGGGATTGATTGCAGTTACTTCCTGCCGTACCCGCACATCAATGCGAAAGCGGTCCCAGAAGCTCTCCGGAGTTTGCAGTGTCAGTTCTTCTTGCTCCTTGATCACACCGCCCACATAATACGGCAGACCGCAGTTGGCATAGGACACATAGCCGCTGCGCTCGATCATGATGATCTGGGCGTGTTCATCCAAACGGCGGATGCGGGCAGCGGCAGAAGCACCGCCCGCCACACCGCCTACGATCACAACTTTCATCTTGCGCCCTCCACCATTGCGGCAATCTCCGACTTAGGCCGATAGCCGACCGATTTGGTAATGGCCTTTCCATCCTTGAATACGACCAGCATCGGGATGCTGGATACCTGAAAACGCATCGCCAGCTCCATCTGCTCGTCCACATTGACCTTGCCCACCTTGAGCGTACCGCTTTTTTCTTCGGCAAGCTCATGCAGTACGGGAGAGAGCATTTTGCACGGTCCGCACCAGTCCGCATAGAAATCCAGCAGGACGGGCTTGTCGGAATGCAGTACCTCATTTTCAAAATTCGCAGCAGTAATTTTCAGTTCAGCCATGAGAAAGGCTCCGTTCTGTTATCTTTGTTTATTCTTTGTTTTTCAGCTTGCAAATACCCTGCGTCATGGTTCCCATCGGACAAAACGCACACCATGTGCGGGGCTTGTAGAGCACCATAACGATCAGACCCAGCAGCAGAGAGGTCAGCATGAGGCTATAAAAGCCAAAGCTGAACTGCGCCATCCAATCAGCGACTGTACCGGCTGTATAAGTCCAGCCCCATGGCACACGGAATGTCCAGAACAGCTTAATGGCCTCCCGCAGGGACGTAGCACCAGCAGCGACCAGATAGGTCTGGAACACCATGTTGCCGAACATCGTCAGGAAAAAGAGCAAAAAGGCATAACGGAACCACTTGGAGGACATCCAGCGGGGCGTGGGCTTGCAGCGGGAGCATTTAAGGTCTGTCCCCAGCTTGCTGAACAGTTGACCCCGTCCGCAGAGGTGGTTGCAAAAGAATTTGTTCCCGCCAAAGATGGCTAAAAGCAGCGGCAGAAGAAAATCGATCATACCCAGCCACGCGAACAGGATATTGAAAAAGCCCAGTGCAAAATAGATGATGGCATATACCCACAGGTAATCGTACCAATGCTTTGCTTTCATGCGTCAGCCCTCACTTTCACCTCAATGCAGCCGACGGGACAGAGCTTTGCGCACTTGCCGCAGCCTACGCAGCGTTCCGCCTCCACGGCGGCGTAGCAGCCACGGCGCACCTTGACGGCCCCCAGTGGACAGGTATTTTCACACACACCACAGGCGACACACCGCGTCTTATCTATGGCAGCCAGTTTCTTTGACAGCATAGCTTTCCTCCCTTAATCCTACAAGGATTTGTAATAGAGCATACAGTGGCAGACCCCCTCGAAGCCCGGATCTGCAATTGGATTCTTGAACTCCTGGCACATACATTTGGTTGCCTCTGTGCGCTCCCTGCGGCAGGGGCAGTACCCGCCGGTGCGCTTGAGTCCTTTTCTGATGGTGCTGACAATCTCCTGATCGGGATTGAGATTGATTTTCACGTTCGCCAGCTCTTTCTTGATTGTGGCTTTATCATACCGCAGGACAAAGTCTTTTTCTGTGACGAGGTTACATTGATAAAAAAATCCGGTGCTTTTTGAGCACCGGATTTTAAGAAGGTGAATTACGCTTTCCACAGACTGTGGAGGTTGCAGTAGGCGTAGACCGCCTCTACCTCATCGCCCTCGCAGAGAGCGAAGCAGACCTCCGGCTTTTCGCCGGGATGCAGTTCCTTACGCTGATTGCCCTGCTTGGTCTGGAGAGATACCCATTCGATGTAGTGCTCCGGCAGCATGGGGTGCTCCACAGAGCCGACCTTGACATGGACGATGCCGTTTTCCACCGTCCAGACAGGGACGTGCTTCTCCACGGCGGCGTCGGTGGTGCCGGGAACGATCTCGCTCATCGGCTCGCCGCAGCAGACAACAGGGACGCCTGCGTCCTTAACTTTGGCAATGATGTTACCGCAATGCTTGCAAATGTAAAACTTCTGCTCCATGATAATTCTCCTTTTCTTTCTTTAATAGTTTTCTGCGTGAATTTCAAAATAGCTCTGGGGATGGTTGCAGGTGGGGCAAACCTCTGGAGCTTTCTCACCGATCACAATGTGACCGCAGTTGCGGCACTCCCATACCTTGACCTCACTCTTGGCAAAGACCTCTGCCATCTCCACATTGTGCAACAGGGCACGGTAGCGCTCCTCATGGTGCTTCTCAATGGCGGCTACCAGGCGGAAACGCTGGGCCAGCTCATGAAAGCCTTCCTCATCGGCAGTTTTGGCAAAGCCATCGTACATATCCGTCCACTCGTAGTTCTCACCCTCAGCGGCGGAGAGAAGGTTTTCTGCGGTGTCGCCAATGCCGTTCAGTTCTTTGAACCACAGCTTGGCGTGTTCCTTCTCATTATCAGCGGTTTTGAGGAACAGTGCCGCGATCTGCTCAAAGCCTTCCTTCTTGGCCTTGGATGCAAAATAGGTGTACTTGTTGCGTGCCTCGGACTCACCGGCAAAGGCAGCCATCAGGTTTTTTTCGGTTTGAGTTCCTGCGTATTTCGTTTCTTTCATGGTGGATACTCCTTCCTGCTTTTCTGCTTTTATTGTAGCAAATCTATGATTTTATTCCGTGACGAAGTCACATTCCTTTTTATTTTAGACGATTTAGTCTGTTCTTATCCCGCAGCGTGATTGCACCACGCTTCAGCTCCACCAGTCCGTCCTCCGAGAAGCTTTTGAGCATCCGTGCCACTGCCTCCCGTGCCGAGCTGATGTGCTGGGCGATCTGCTCATGGGTCATACGTATCGTGTCGGAACCGGTACGTTCCGCTTCGGCAAAGAGAAATTCTGCCAGCCGTTGATCCAGTCCCTTGAACATGATCTGCTGCATCGCCCACATCACATCAGAAAACCGTTTCGTTGCCAGTTCATAGAGAAAACAGCGGACATGGAGATTTTTCTCCTTGAGTGCAGCAATGACATTTGCAGGGATAATCAGAACGTCCGTATCCATTCCGGCAGTCATTTGCGTATCAAAGGTGATCTGACTGATCACGCAGGAGGCGGAAAGCACGCATAGTTCGCCCGGATACAGGCGGAACAGCGTTACCTCCCGCCCCTCATCAGAGAGAAGATAGGTGCGGATCTCGCCGGAAAGAATAAACAGCATTCCGAGACATTCATTGTCGCTACTGTGAACGAACGCACCCTTTTATAATGACGGACAAAGGCACTTCGGCGTAGTGTGTCCATTTCGCGTTCGGTCAAGGATGACCAGAATGGAAGTTGTGTCAGTGTGCGTTCCATATCAATGGCAGCTATGCTTGCCGCAGCCGTGGTCACCGCAGGAGTGACCAGCCTCGCCGTGCTCGTGGTCATGGTGGTCACAGTGAATGTTGGAATCGTAGCCCAAACTTCCGCTGAGCAATGCGCTCACCGCCGCGTCAGCGTCCCCGCTGACACCGCCGTAGAGCTTGATGCCCGCTTCGGCCAGTGCCGCCTGTGCACCGCCGCCGATGCCTCCGCAAACCAAAGTGTCCACACCGTGCTGCATTAGGAAGCCTGCCAGTGCGCCGTGACCGCTGCCGTTGGTATCAACAACTTCCGTATGGGTGATTTTGCCGTCCGCAACTTCATAAAGCTTGAACTGTTCGGTGTGGCCGAAATGCTGAAAAATTTGACCGCTTTCATAGGTAACTGCAATTTTCATAATGGAATCTCCTTTGCAAGTTTTGCCTGATTTTTCCATGTTGGCTCTCTGCATCCGGCAGCAACGGCCGCAGTGAGCTGCCTCCTGTCCTCCGCAGATGCGGTAGTTTCCCCCGGTGATGTGCAGCGGTTTCCCGTGGACAAGACACGCTGCGATCTTGCTCCGTGCGCTTTCGTAAATCTCCTGCACGGTAGAGCGGGAAATGTCCATTTGAGCGGCACACTGCTCGTGGGTTTGCTGCTCCAAGTCAACCAGCCGAATGACCTCGTATTCGTCCAGCGTCAGCAGGATCGGCTCGGTATTCTCGCACCCGTTGGGACAGAATGTATCGACCTGTGGTACGCCACAAATTTGACGGCACCGTGGCGGTCTTGGCATGGGAGCTTTCCTCCCTTTGTATTCGGTATATTCCGATTGTAGCACTTTGAGCAGAAAAAAGCAATTTTTTTCAAAAGCTGCTACATTTTCCGTCCTCATATGTGTGCTGGCTGATATTCGGAGTCGAATGCTACATGTGAGCCTTGTTCGTAATGCCCACCGATCATGACCGTAGCGGCAGTCACAGCATCCACATGAAAGCGTTCCCGGTAATGCTTGCATTTTCGTAAAAAAACGTTATAATTGAATCAGTTAAATCAAAAGAGTTATCAAATCATGAAATCACATAAATACTGGTCCTTAGGCGCACTTTTCTGTATGTTGGGATGCATTTATTCTGGAATCAAAAAATCTATGACTGCGCATAAATACTTTGCCTATTCTTCATTGCTTTGTATGGGCATGTCCATTTATTCCGGTCACAAACTGGTTTCTCCAAAGAAGAAAAAAATCACTAAATCAAATAATAGTGAGAATAGTTAAACAAAAAATTTCCTTTATTCATCAAAGACAAAGTTGCTGGAGAATTTTTTCTCCAGCAACTTTCTTTATCTTTATTCTCCTTGCCCTGCGGGACCAGTATGATTTTGAATACGGAACCGATAAAGAGGTTGACGGTGTTGTCATCAACGACAAGTGCAAGGCTCTGGCGCAAAAGGTCAAAGAGATTATCGACACCAAATCTTCGTTTGCTGACTGGCTGAACAATCAGAACGTCCGCAATCAGTTGAAGCTGGAGATCAAGATCTGCCTTGTAAAAAACGGCTATCCTCCACAGTACAGCCCCGAAGTTTTCAAAAAGGTCATGGAGCAGGTTGAAAATTTTGAAGAAAACAATTGATTGAATTTATGTAGAGGTGATTTTTGCATGAACTCTAAAACATCGCCTTACGCCTTACTAAAAAACAAAAATATCCTTGCCATTCTCGATGGTGACACCCCGATGGGTACTTATCTGTTCTCTGATGGACAAACAATTGAGGTAAGAATGCCGTATCTAAGTGGCCCTAATCTGTGTGACATTTCAAACCAATTTGGACTGCCTGTCAGTTACAATCGGGATGCAACCCTGAGTAGATGGCAATATCTCGATAATCTTATGGACTACTGCATCGAACAAGATAAGTTTTCCGCTTTATTAAGCTACTTGTTCGATAAAGCTCAGTTCGCCGATGCCTTATTCGGTTATAATGTCGCTGAAATTGATGCTGCTTATACCTATATTACTTCAAGAGCAATCCAGATGATCAATGGCATTCTATATTTCGGCGGCAATGAGCTTTCCCTTATTGGAAAACAGTTTATTGTTCATCCCATCGGCAGTCATCCTGAAGTAGAAACACCTAAAATTAAAGCCATTGACCGAGAATACATCAAAGACATCTCAAGTCGTGCTATGGACGATGTGGAGCAGAACAACTTTGATAGCGCAATTACAAAGTCCAGAACTTTGCTTGAAGAAACATTTTGTTATGTCATTGAAAAGAAAGGCGCTGCTCCTTCGGACAATGGAGATATGATGAAATTATTCAAGCAGGTTCGAGAGCTTTACAATATGCACACAGACAAAGATACAGATCGGCGAATCAACACGCTGCTCTCCGGGTTGAATAGTATCGTATCTGCTATTTCTGAAATGCGTAACAAAGACAGTGATGCCCATGGTGTTGGTTCCAAACGGATTCCAATCCGCGACTATCATGCTCGCCTATTTGTAAACTCTGCAATGACACTGGCTGACTTTATTCTCGCTGTTGAGAATAACGCAAACACTGCACACGGCTATGCTATGTGAAAACCCTAAAGTGATTTTTAGAAGGATTGTAGAGCAAGGGGATTTTTATAAATTAGAGGATTAACCATATGCTAGAGGAGCTATTCTATGGAAAAAAAGAAAGTAGCAGGCCTTTATCAGGCAGTAGATGATGAAGGTCAAAAAATAATGGTTGAGCAACTTCTTCCAGACGTTGCAAAAACTGTCGGTGAAATACTAGTTAACGAAAGCGTAGGTGCGCTTATAGGTGGAATACTTGGTGCAGTTTGTCCGACGGTAAACAATATAAGGATGTCATATCGCCAAAACCGTTTGGAACGAAATGTGAACAGTGTTTTGCTAGCTTTGCTAAAGAGGCAAGATGAGCTAGAAGTAAGGATTGGCGAACTGCAAAAGACCAATCCTGAATGCTTGAGAAATGTAACAGAAGCACTTTTAGATAATACCATTGATGAAATTCAAGAGAAAAAGATTGAATATAACATCAATGGATATGCTAACTTACTGAATGGCTCAGAAGTTAATGAAGACTTTTCACTAACATTTTTTAAGACATTGGCGCAACTCAATGAATTAGATATAAGAATTTTGAGGTGTTATGCTGGTTATATGGGTGATGGCGGAGAAAGTGTTCAGGACATCTGCGAAAATACAGGGATAGATTATACACAAGTCAGATTTGTCAAGGAAAAATTGAGTCGGTACGGATTGCTGCAGAGCAGAAACGAAGAGATAAACGATAAAAATATGGAAAGCATGGTCAAATACATGCAGGATGTTGAGCGAGAAAGCCATAAAAGCAAGCCTAAAGATGTAAAAGTACCAAAGTTGAAAAAACTGTTTGGAACAGACTCGTATTCAATCACAATGCTAGGACGGCGGTATTTAGCTTTAATGCAACTGTGAAAGACCAATTTGGGCTTATAAAATAAAAAACTGCTTTGGAAGTGTTTGGATTTGTATGACATAGATGTACCTTAAAAGTGCCGTTTGTATAGGACCACTTTATTCTTTGAATTATCACTACACTTTTCCGCTTATATTAAAGAATGTAAGCCGGTAATACTTGACGTATGATATAACGTTTGCTACAATAAAATTGATGACAAATGTTATACTTGCGGGAGGTGTCCGATGAACACAGTCTTTGAGATTCGTTCAGCTTTACAATGGAGCCAGTCGAAATTGGCGGATGAAATCGGAGTGTCCTTTGCGACCGTAAACCGCTGGGAAAATGAAAAATCTACGCCGAATCGTCTTGCACAGGAAAAAATGCTTGCGATTTGCGAAGAAAATCATATCACGTTGGCTGAAATTATACACGATGCTGTTATCGGAGATGCTGCAGAAATCTCTGCTATGCATCCGGATAAAATGGTTTTATACCATGGCTCCAAATCAGGCATTCAGGGGAAAATCAAACCAGCCAGCCGTGACCGCTGTGACTTCGGAGCTGGATTTTATATGGGAACGGATCCGCTCCAGCCGCTTACGCTGATCTGTGACTATGAGCAATCTGTTTTTTATATTTTATCGGTTGATCCTCATAGCTTAAAAACTTTGGATGTTCCGGCTGATATTGAATGGGCTATGCTGGTAGCATATCATCGTGGTAGAATGGAAGCCGCACGAGGAACGAAGTTCTTCCAGAAGTATCAGGAGCTGGATAAAGGCTACGACATGGTGATTGGCAGCATTGCAAATGATAGAATGTTCTATGTTCTGGATAGCTTTTTTGAAGGAACGATTACCGATACGGCATTGGTGAAAAGTCTGTCTGCGCTGAAACTTGGACGTCAGTATGTTGCTATTACGCAGAAAGCCTGTGATGCGGTCAAGATCGAGCGTGAAATCCAATTGCTTTGGATGGAACGGCAGGCACTAAAGAAGGCCAGCGAGCAGAACCGTAGTAAGGGCATTGCATTTGCAAACCAAATCTGCAAGGAGTATCGTAGAGAAGGCCGCTTTTTTGATGAAATCCTTGATGGTGCAAAGCAGAGAAGGTGAATCGTTATGGATCTGATTCAATTGAAACTATGCGATATTCAGGGCCGCTTGTTTGAGCTTTCTTTGCAAGCAGGCTATGACAGCGAGGATTTCATGAAGCGGTTCATGCGCTCTAAGGTTGCCCGTGATCTTGATTCAGAGTACAACCGGATGCAGTGGGCGGGAGAAGAATATCTTCTGGAGGAATTTGCAGACGAGTGCCCTCAGACGCAAAAGAGCAATGCCCGGTATGATAGAGAAGTAATGTATTGGACAGGCTACCTTTACCGTTATTGGCACATTCTGACCAACGAACCCAGCAGAGAGATTTATGCGCAGGCTCCGGCGAAGACCATGAACACAAACTATCTGATGTTCCACACCATGGCTCCAGAGCTGGCAATTGAAGACTTGAAAGAACTGCACCAACAAAAGAAACCATCTAAAAAACAAAAATCGAGAAAACCAGAACAGCAGATTTAGTGCCGGGTAAAAACTGCCGTTTGTAGCAGATCTGTAGCAAATCACTCGAATTTTACGAATTAGCGATATAAAAATCAAAAAGTCATCATGCATCACACGCAGGGGGTCTGGGGCTCGAGTCCCTAATTCTCCACCATACAGTTCGTACTCGAATCTGCAAGGGTTCGGGTACGTTTTTGTTTACAAGAGATTTGCGTTTGTGCAACAGCCCAGAAAACAGGCAAAGGCAGGGTATCACCATCACGGTGGTATCCTGCCTTTTTGCTTTACAGAAGGAAGCTTGCGTTGTGCGAGCCTGACCGCCCCTACAAGACAGGCGTCTAAAAACAGCTTGTCTTGAACAAGGTTTTCCATTGCATTTCACAGAAAAGTATGTTTCAATAAAAAGAGTGATACGGAGGTCGGACGCAGAGAAAAGGTGGGTACAGGATGTTCAGGATCGCGATTGTGGAGGATCAGGAGGAAACACGGGAAAGCCTGAATCGGTTCGTCCGGCAATATGCCAAGGAGCAGGGAATACAGGTGGAGATCAGCCTCATTGCAGACGGCTCTGAGATCGCAGAGCACTATGCGCCGGGGTTCGACATCATTTTTATGGATGTGGAGATGCCCCGGCTGGACGGCTTTGGCGCTGCCGAAGCTATTCGGGCGATGGATGCGGAGGTGGTACTGGTCTTTGTGACCAACATGGCGCAGTATGCCATCCGGGGGTACGAGGTGGACGCTCTGGATTATGTGCTGAAGCCTGTGAATTATTACCAGTTCTGCACAAAGCTCTCCCGCGCCATCCAGCGGGTGCAGCGGCGCAGAGGCGGGCAGGTGGTGCTGCAGCTGGCAGGCGGCGGCATCCAGCTGCTGGACACGGTGGATATCTATTATCTGGAGACTCACAGCCGGATGCTGTACTACCACACCTCTAAGGGGGAGTTTGCGGTGCGCGCCAGCCTGCAAAGCGCCGAAAAGCAGCTTGCTGAGTACCACTTTGTCCGCTGCAACCAGTGCTATCTGGTCAACTTGGCCTATGTCAAGGGCATTGAAAGCGACTTTGCCCTTGTGAAAGACGATCGGCTGGAGATCAGCCGACGGCAGCGCACGGCCTTTCTTACCGCAGTAGCGTCCTACATGGGAGGTGTGCTGTGACCACATCCTTGCTGAACAGCCTGCTCCGGGCGCTGCTGCGCTGGGGCGCGGCGCTGGTCTTTTGCCTGCCCTTGCGGCATCGCTCCCATTTCTGGGTGCGCGCCTGCGGGATGTTGTTCCCGCTGCTTTTACTGGCGCAGCTGCTGGACCCGCTGGCACAAGCCACAACGCTGTGGCAACAGCAGCTTTCGTTGCTGCTGCTTTATATCTCCTTTTTTGTGCTGCTGGCCGGGATGCTCTATCTGTGCGCAGATATCAATAAAAAAGGTGCGATGTACTGCGCGGTATGGAGCCTGCTCATCGCACAATGCGCCTACGAGGGCTGGTGTTTTCTGGAGCTGCATTTTTCCCGGCATGGACACCCGCTGAATATGGCTTCCCCTTGGACGGTTCTGGTACAGCTGCTGTCCGGGGCGGTATTCTTTGCGGCAGTGTACATCCTGCTGGCACGACAGCTTCCTTATAAGGGAGAATACCATATCGGGCCCCGGCAGTTATTCAGTTCATTTTTTATTGGGATCCTGTTTATGGTGCAGGCGGCGGTTTTAAGCGATACTGCTATCGATTCGTGGCCGCCCAGTCTGGTGACCACGCTGGTTACCGGGCAGATCTATTTTCTTACTTTATTATATTTCCAGACAGAGTTGTTCAAGAAATCTGCCATGGAAAAAGAGATGAATGCCCTGAATCTGCTGTATGAGCGCCAGCGCCAGCAGTATCAGGTTGCCCGGCAGAATGTGCAGATCATCAATAAGCGCTGCCATGAGCTGAAGGTGCAGATCGCCAATCTCCGCAAGCTGTCGCCTGAAGTGGTACCGCAAGAACGCATCGAGGAGGCCGAGCGCGCGGCCCGCCTTTATGATGCGAACTGCAACACCGGCAACGAGGTGCTGGATGTGGTGCTGACTGAGAAGAGTCTGCTGTGCGCATCCCGGGGCATCCAGCTGAATGCCGTGGCAAACGGAAGCTGTCTGGGCTTTATCGAGGCAGGGGATCTGTACGCACTGTTTGCTAATGCACTGGATCATGCGGTGGAAAGCGCGGTGCAGACTGCCCGCCCGGAGTGCCGGGTCATCGACCTGCTGGTCTGTGTGCGGCAGGGCTTTGTGGTGGTGAATATCATCAGCCCGCTGCGTCCGCAGGAACAGCAGGCAAACCGTTCTGCACAGTATGAGCTAAAGGTGATCCGGCGTATCGTACAGAAATATAAAGGCACGCTGACTTTGGAAGAGCAGGGCGGCTTTCTTTTTATAGCTTGTTGGATACATCTGCTTGTGAAAAATATACAAATATAGCAGGCTGCATTTGGAAGCGAAAAACCGAATGCGCACGCAAAACGACCGATTTTCGCGGGCATCTTGCGAAATGTGGTCGCTTTGATAAAATAACAACGAAAGAAAATATACGGAAAAATTACCGGAGCACAGCAAAAAACAGGAGGAATCGGATGCGTAGTATTGCAAAGCTTATGAAGGACTGGCAGTTCACCGGCCCGGATGGCGTGACCGCTGCCGTAGCACTGCCCCACACTTGGAACGCCCAAGACGGTCAGGACGGCGGCAATGATTATTGGCGAGGCACCTGCACCTACCGCACCGACTTTGCAGCACCGGCGTATGACCCGGCACAGCAGCAGGTCTGGCTGCAGTTTGAGGGCGTCAATTCCAGCGCCACCGTGCTGCTGAACGGCCAGAAGATCTGTGCCCACGACGGCGGCTACTCCACCTTCCGGGCAGAGGTCACGGAGCTTTTGCAGGCAGAAAACCAGCTCGCGGTGCAGGTGGATAACAGCGTCAACGACCGCGTTTACCCTCAGAAAGCAGACTTTACCTTTTACGGCGGCATCTACCGGGATGTGAGCCTGCTGGTGGTGAACAAGAACCACATTGCTCTGGGCCACTTTGGCGACACCGGGGTAAAGATCACCCCCACCCTGAAAGAGGGCAGCGCCGACATTCAGGTGGAGACGCTGGTGGAAGGCGAGGGCACCGTTGCGGTGGAACTGCTGGATGCCGAGGGCAGCACTGTTGCAAAGGCCGCGGCGACGCCTTCACCCTGTCCATTCTGGGGGAGAACGGCCTGTCCCTGAACCTGTACACCATCCTGTTCATTGCCTTCTTCGGCATCGGCTACGGCGCGTACTACGCCACCGCCGATATGCCTATCCCCATGGTTGCCGACTGCTCCGACTATGAGACCTACCGCAGCGGCAGCTACATCCCCGGCATCATGGGTACTCTGTTCAGTTTGGTGGACAAGCTGGTGTCCAGCCTGTCCGCTACCGTTGTGGGCGTTGTGGTCAGCTTTGTGGGCTTGCAGAGCCTGCCCACCCAGTATGACCCTTACACTCCGGGCATAAACTGGGTGGTCATCGTGCTGTTCTGCATTATCCCCATGGTGGCTTGGGCGGCTACCCTCATCGCTATGAAGGGCTACACCCTGACCGGTACCAAGATGAAGGAAATTCAGGCTGTCAATGCCTGCCGCCGCGATGCAGTGGCCAAGGGCATGAAGCTGGAAGAAGCCATGGACAAGTGGCAGACCATGGAGCAGCTGCCGGCGGAATACCGGAGCTGAGACGCTGCCTGCAATAAACAAAACAGGGGCTGCTGCACAGGGAAGAAACCTTGTGCAGCAGCCCCTTATTATTATATAAGATCAATCCTTCTTCTCTGCGGTGCGGGCAAAGAAATTGGCAAGGACAGCACCGGAAATGTTATGCCACACCGAGAACACAGCGCCGGGGATAGTTGCCAGCGGATACTGTGCAAAGTGGGCAGCGGCCAGCGAGGTGGCCAGACCGGAGTTCTGCATACCGACCTCGATGGAGATCGCGCGGCACTTGGTGGTATCCAGCTTCAGCAGCTTGCCCACGCCAAAGCCGGTGAGGTAGCCCAGCAGGTTGTGCAGGATGACCACGGCAAGGATCAGCAGGCCGCTGGTCATGATCTTGGCGGAGTTTGCAGAAACAACGGCGCAGATGATGAGCACGATGGCGGTGGTGGAGACCAGCGGCAGCACGCGGACGGCGTTCTGAGTGAAGGCATGGAAGAAGTGGTTGACCACAAAACCCAGTGCGATGGGCACCAGCACTACTTTGACGATGGACAGGAACATATTTACAGGGTTCACCTCCACCCGCTGACCGGCATACAGCAGGGTCAGCAGGGGAGTCAGGAAGGGTGCCAGCACGGTAGAAACGGCAGTCATACCGACGGACAGTGCAACGTCGCCCTTGGACAGATAGGTCATCACGTTAGAGGAGGTGCCGCCGGGGCAGGTACCCACAAGGATGACGCCGATAGCCAGCTCGGTGGGCAGGTGGAACAGCTGCGTCAGCGCCCATGCAAGGAAGGGCATCAGAGTGAACTGCGCAATGCAGCCAATGATCACGTCTTTCGGGCGGCTGAACACCACCTTAAAGTCCTCCGGCTTCAGGGTAAGACCCATGCCGAACATGACGATGCCCAGCAAGGTGTTGACCCATGCAGTCTTTACCACGCTGAAGGTGCCGGGGAACAGCAGCGCCAGTGCCGCCACCACAATGACGATGGCGGCCATGTACTTGCCCACAAAGTCGCTTACTTTTTCCAATGTTTTCATGATAAACTCTCCTTTTTCTGAACACTTATTTTTGCGGATGTAAAGGCAATGAAACATCCGGGAAATGGCTTTCCCGCAAACAAAAACGCCTTTGCCCCTTACGGTTCGTAAGAGACAAAGGCGTATAAACTCCTCTGCGGTACCACTCTTATTGCCGGTGCAAAGCCCGGCCCCTCAGTGCGCATCCAACAATGCGCGGCCCGTGATAACGGGGGCCTGCCGTTCCCGCTTACTGGGGCGTAGACACCGCCCATTCAGCCGGAAAGCTCGGAGAGGATCTTCCCACGGACGCCCTGCACTGCCTTACACCAAACCGGCAGCTCTCTGCGGCATTCTTTCCGGGTACTCTTTCTCGTCATAGCCGAATATTTCACTGCCACGGAGTATACTCCCCCGGGGGACTGAAGTCAAGGGATATGACCCGTCTGTTTTTTCATCTGGTTCATATCATGAATGAAAGCAGCTCATGCGATGACTGCCCCGGTCAGCTTTGCCGGGCGTGGCTTCTGCAAAAAAGGTGAAGTGACCGCTGGCCACTTCACCTTTTTGTGTCTCATGTATTTTTGCTGTTACAGGATGCGCACCCGGATGACGGCGGGGATGCTGCTCAGCTTCTCGCTCAGGCGGGCATCCACGGCGCCGGTGGCGTCCAGCATGGTGTAGGCCATGTTCTTTTTGCTCTTGTTCACCATGTTTTCGATGTTCAGACCCGCTTCGGTGGTCAGGGCGGTGATCTGGCTGATCATGCCCGGCTCGTTCTTGTGGATGATGC